>Ga0160452_100454_pt1 | contig 28312 bp, 25 predicted proteins | sample HID1971I_E6MG_FD_108230 | JGI IMG/M metagenome (GOLD analysis project Ga0160452, IMG submission 108230) | Enriched millipede-associated microbial communities from UW Madison campus, WI, USA - HID1971I_E6 MG | ecosystem: Host-associated > Arthropoda: Insects > Digestive system > Unclassified ...
ACGAAATACTTCTGAATAAACGGATACACGCACAGGATCGGAATCGTCGCTACGACAATCAAGGAATATTTGAGCACCGCCGCCGCATGGGCATTGGCGATCTGCAGCTCAGGGTCCATGATCATGCTGACATCGACCTGATTCATAATGAGAATCTCGCGCAGGATGATCTGCAGCGGATAGAGCGAACGATCGTTAAGGAACATCAAGGCGTTGAAATACGCATTCCAGTGGCCGACTGCCGCGAACAGCGTAATGACCGCGATCACCGCCTTGGACAACGGCAGCACGAACGAAAAGAAGAAGCGGACATCGCTGCAGCCGTCGATGCTCGTCGCCTCGATCAGCTCCTTGGGAATCGAGGATTGGATAAACGTCCGCGCGATAATCATGTTGTACACGGACAAGGCCCCTGGAATGACCATCGCCCACATCGTGTTCAGCAGGTGCAGATCCTTCATCAGGATATAGAACGGAATGAGACCGCCGCTGAAAAACATCGTAAACGTGAACAGCAGCATGAACAGCCCGCGTCCCTTGAGCCCCGGTCTGGAAAGACCGTAGGCGCAGGTCATGACGACACATACGTTAAGCGCGGTTCCAAGAATCGTGTACAGGAACGTATTGCCATACGCCCGCAAAATATCCTTGTTTTTGAACACGGCCTCATAACCCTCCAGGCTAAAATCGACGGGCCACAGCAGCACCTGACCCGAAGAGACGGCGTTGCCAGAGGAGAAGGAGGCTGACAGCACATACAGTAGCGGATAGGAAACCGCGATCAGGATAAACGTCAGACAAAAGCCCGACACGATGTAGTACGCCCGGTCCGAAGCCGGATGCGTGGAAAACTTCCTTTTGTGCGGCTTGGCGTCGCCAAGCGAGGTTGAGAGCTTTGCCATAGTCACTTTCCTTCCTACCACAAGCTGGTGTTGCTGAACTTCCGGGCGGCGTAGTTCACCATGATGAGCAACACGAAGTTGATGACGGAATTAAACAGGCCAATCGCCGTTGCGAACGAAAAGTCGCCGGTGCCGATCGTCAGACCGACCTTGTACACGTAGGTCGATATGACCTCGCTGCGCGAGATGTTCAGCTCATTCTGCATGAGGAACACCTTCTCGAAGCCGACCTCCATGACATTGCCGACCGCCAGGATCAGCATGATCGTCGCTGTAGGCAAGATGGAGGGGAAGTCGATATGCCGCACCCGCTGCAGCCGCGACGCGCCATCGATCTGCGCCGCCTCGTGCAGATGCTCGTCGACCGAGGACAATGCCGCGATATAGATGATGCTGCTCCAGCCGATGCCCTGCCAGATGCCCGACCAGACGTACAGATGCTGGAACGCGCCGGGATTGGCGAAGGCATCGGTCAGCAGGTCGCCCGTAAAAAACGTGTACAGCGCCCCGAAAGCGCCCGTCCGCGGGTTAAAGATCTGCACCAGCATGCCGACGATGACGACCGTCGAGATGAAGTGAGGCATATACGATACGGACTGGACAAGCTTTTTGAATTTGAGCCCGGTAAAGGAATTGAGCACCAGCGCAAAAATAATCGGCAGCGGGAACGAAATCAGCAAGCTGTACACGGACAGACTGATCGTATTCCAGATGATCGTCCCGAACTGGTACGAGTCGAAGAACCGCCGGAAGTTTTCCAGACCGATCCACTCGCTGCCCCAGATGCCGAGGTTGAAATTGTAGTTTTTGAAGGCAATCTGAACGCCCGCCATCGGCACATAAGAGAAAATAATAATGTACACGGTTGCGGGAAGCAAAAACAGATAGAGCTGCCAGCCCGGCAACCAGGCCCTCTTCGGCTGATTCAACGTTTTGTTTGCTCGCATAAGCTGATCTCCGTTCCGTTATTCCGAACGCTCGTAAGCGGCCTGGATAACCTCCAGATATTGATCGAGCCCCATTTTGTTCAGCTCGGCCAGATAATCGTCCCATTGCGTGAGCGGACGGTTGCCGGTAATAAACGCCACCGCGCTTTCATTGACATAGTTGTCGATCGCCGTTTTGCTGTTGGCGACGCTGCGCAGCTCCTCCGGCGTGTAGTTAAGCTTGACGATAACCTCTTCCGGGAAGGTCGGCACGTAACCATCCATGTATGCAGGACGCCAGTTCGGTACGGGATGCTCCTCGCCCTTCTTGAGATTGGAGGCGGTGCGGCTGACCTCCAGCGGACGGTAAGCCGGGTTGGCATCGTTCCAGTGCTTGTTTTGCGGATTGTTCCAAAGCGAAGGATTCAGCTCGGCCACGGTGGCAGCCAGCCCTTGCGACTCCTCGAACGGTCCCAGATAGTCGGCCGTGACCGCCGGGTCGTCGCTCCAGTCGACGCCCTTCTCGCCGAAACGGCTCGACAGCGACATCTCGGGGTCGAGCATGAAGTCGCCGACCTTAAAGGCAAGCTCAGGATTCTTGGCGTCCTTGGTGATGAACCACAGCTGAGTCGGCAAGGACGGGCTATACGGCGTCGCCGCCAGTCCGGACGGGCCTTTGACTGGAGGCAGCAGCGTCATCTGACTGTCCAGCTCCGGGCCGAACGTGCTGTAGCTGCCGGCAGTGACCATACCTGCCATGCCCCCTGGCACATTGATCAGCGCCTTGAGCTGCGTCTCGTCCTGGGTGAACGATTGCGAAGAGAACAGCCCTTCCTTGACCAGCTTGTTCATATACTCCAGCCCTTGCTTCCACTCCGGTTGAGTGAAGGCGGGATACACCTTGCCATCCTTCACATTCATGTAGCTCTTGCCGGGATCGGCGTAGATGAAGGCATTCATCAGGTAGACGCGCGGATTTTGCGACCAGCCATTCAGAGAGCCGACCAGACCGACCTCATCCCGCCGACCGTTTCCGTTCGGGTCCTGCTCTACAAAAGCCTTAAGCGTCTCGTACAGCTCATCCGTCGTCTGCGGGATGGCCAGTCCAAGCTTCTCCAGCCACTCGCTGTTGATCCAGGCCCGGTTGGAGCCTTCGTTCCATTCGTTCGGCGCATAACGCGGCAGCGCGTACACCTTGCCGTCCGGCAGCTTCATCGCGTTGTAGACGAAGTCCTTGTCCGGGATGTTGTTGAAATTGGCTGCCAGCTCCGGGTCGTTCAGATAGTCGTCCTGCGGCATGAACACACCCTTGGACGCGTAATCGTACACCGTCGATTCATTCAGATAAATGTTGATGACATCCGGCAGCTCCGCCCCGGAGGAGACCATCAGGGAGAGCTTCGTCAGCGCCTCCTCGACCTGGCTCGGCAGCTCCAGGAACTTCAGCTCGACATTCATCGCTTCCTCGACGAGCTTGGTATAATGATTGGTTTTGTAGTCCTCGACGTTCGGATTGGCCTGCACAGCCACCGTAATGACCGGCCGTGCGCTTGCTCCCTCTCCTTCGCCTGCAGGGGTCGTACTATTCGTCTGATTGTTGCCCGCGCAGCCTGCCAGCAAGCCGCCCGCCATCGTACAGGCCAGCAGAGCCGCTGGCAGCTTCTTTCTCAGTTGTACTTGTTTCCTCACTCTGTATTCCTCCCTTTTCATAATTGAGCCATGTTTAATCAGATATTTGAAAAAGGCCGAAGAGGCACGGGATCGAATCTGTAGAAGCGAAGCTTATGCTTCCGAAGTCGCTTTCTTGCAGAAAGCGTGTACCCGGATTTCAACCGCTAATGCGGTTCAAATAAAGAAATCTGGGGACAACAGCGATCGGAAGATCGATCCCGTGACCGTAGGCATTATTTTTTCAAAGGTCTGATGATATCGCTTACATCCACATTGTAGGAGGGAAGGCCGGCGGCGAAAACCGTTACTTCACTCATCCGCTGTCAGCGGGTAAGAATTGGGGCACTTCCATTTTGCGCGAGCGCTGTCATTCCGTAAGATCGCGGTGATTAGCCCGCCAAACGGTCGGGGTGACGCCGTGTTTTTTGGAAAATGCGCGGTAAAATGTATTTTCGCTGCCGAACCCGCATTGTCGCCAAATCCAGCTATTTGCCTGCTCGGTATCGAGCAGCAGCCGCTCCGCATGAGTCAAGCGGATATCCTCGATATATTTGCCCAAGGTTTTGCCGGTCTGCTCCTTGACGAAGGAGAACACATACTTCTCGGAGATGAGCAAATCGCTGGCAATGGCGCCCGCCGACAGCCCCGGATCGCCGGCGTGCTCGCCGATGTAATCTATCAGGTTGGCCTTCAGCTTGTCGTTATTGCTCTTCTTGCTGCCGATGACGACGTCGCATAGCTCCAGCGCGGTCCGTCGCAGCTGATCCGCGAGCCTTGCGATGTCCTGCGATTGATCGTAGACTGGCAGCTCGAGCGAGCGTCCCTCCTCGTCGACCGTCCCGCCCCCGATGACGCGATAGGCGCTGGCAACGGTCTGACGCACAGAGAAAAAGAGCTGCAGCTGGTCCTGCTCGGACAGCGCATAGGTGGTCAGAGGTCCCAGGCATCCATCCAGCAGTTGACTGACCTGGTTCGTCTCGCCTGCAATCAGCGCGTCATATAGCTTGAGCAAGACCGCATTGTCGAAGGCAGGGCCCGGCTCCGCTCCCGCCGAAGGCTCGAACAGGTAGACGCCGCTTGCCGCTTCGTTCTCATTAATGCCCAGCGCGTATTTGGCCTGCTGGTAGGCGGCCTTCGCCGTCTCGGGACCGGACATCGTCTCGCTCAGACCGATATTGACGGTGATGTTCAGCGACGCCTCCGCACTGAGCGAGCGGATGAGCTCGGACAAGCGGGCTTTGAGCGCCTGACGTCCGGCCCCCGCCTCTTCGGGATTCAGGAACAGCAGGAATACCGTCTCGTCGGCATGGAGATTCAAGGCCAGCGGCCGCTGACTCAGCATAGCGCCGCATCCCGCCTCCAGTCGCAGACCGAGGTTTTGCTGGGCGGCGCGGGACGCGGCATGACGTTCATCCTCTACTTGGTAGACCGCCTTAGCGACGACAAACCGATCGAATGCGGAGCCGAAATATGCCGCGGCCTCCTCCTTTTCCCGCTCCGTAAACACACCCAGAATGAGCAGATGCTTGGCAATCGAATATTGGATGGAATCGTTGAGCACCTCGATCTGTCCATGCTGCGCTTCATTAAGGGTATGAATTTCGGTAAAGGCATTGTTCAGATAATTGAACTCATTGTCGAGCGTAAATCCGGTCTTGGTCGAGCGGGACGCGGTATCCACCAGCCTCTTGATCGAGAGCGCCTCCCGCATCGAGAACAGAAACGCCAGCACCAGGATCAGCGCCGTCCCGGTGAAGATATACAGCAGCACCAGTTGCAGCAGGGAATTGACGTTGTTCTCAAAGGACGTTGACGGGATGCCCACCACGGCCGTCAAGCCCAGCAGCTCGCTCGGCTGCGAGAGCGCCAGATACGACACGCCGCCCACCTCGATCCCGTCCGCCAGGCCACCGGCAGCATCCACCTGTGCCAGCGGACGATCGGCATCGTAATTGTGCGATAACAGCATACGGCCCTCGCTGTCGGCGATATAGACGATGTGGTCCTGCCATTGATCGCTATAGATCAGCTTGTCGAGCAGATCCCTGCGATCCATATCGATCGCCAGCACGCTCTGCGGCTCGAAGGCGTCGAAGTAGGAATTGTTGACGATAGCGGTGATTCCGTCGAAAGGCTGACGACTATAATAGGAGGAATATACCTGCTCCGCCGGATACAGCTTGACTGTGTAGCTCTCGCCAAACAGACGCTCCTGCCACGCCTCCGCCGACAGATCGCTGTAGCGGTAGAAGCGGCCGTACACGTCCTCGTAGTCGTCCGAGGAGATATGGTTGGAGATGAACACCGGATTGTCCTTGAACCGCAGATAGGCATTGGAGTACATATCCTGGGTCAACGCCAGATTTTTCAGCTTGGTCTGCACCATGTGGATGTCCGGGTAATACTCGCTGGAGGGCGCCCCTTTCAGAAAAAAAAGACGCTTGAACGCCTCCTCCTGACGCAGCATATTCGTAATCGTCTGCGCTTGCAGCACCTGCTGCTCCAGCATTTCCACGCCGTCCGCCAGCTTGGATTCGCTATTGTCGAGCGTCAGCTGCTTGGCGAGTCCGTAGGACTTGTAGTACAGCGGGATGATCATCAGCAGCAGAATGACCAAGATGAGGCCGTACTTCATGAACCGTTTGCCAAAAATCAATGCGGCTGGATGTCTCTTCACCCATTCCTTCATTCGTCGTGCGCCCCCTTGCCTGGAACTTCTTTATTTAGTAATCGCTTTCAAATATGGCTTCAAATCCTTTGCCGAAGCTCAGCCCCTTATATAGATTACACCATAGCGCATATCGCGCTGCGGATAAACCTCCAATTTCTGCTCTCCTCTGTCACAGGGTACGAAAACCCGCGCCAGGACAGGCTTTAAGTTAATAACTAAGAGATGGCGGTGCTTAGGGATTCATTCCCGGCACCGCCATCTCTGACTTTCGGTCTATCGTTGCTTTGAGCGTAGTTTTCGGCAGTCTGAGGCTAAGGCAACGCGTGTCGGTCTTTGATGCAAGCTGTCCTTTGGATGTCAGCTTGATCCGTCGAGAAACGCACTCCAGCGCAGTCGCGTGGCACGCTCCATACTCGCTACACCGCCGCAGACTCCAAGCGTGATGTTAAGCCAAACAGGCAATTGGATAGGCGAGGTAAACTCCCCAAATCGCTCAGCGATCGGCGGCACGGTAGACAATGCTTCGATGATCTGCGGGATGACGAGGCCGATAGGAATGATGAGCATCAGCAGCGACCCCCATTCGATCCATCGGCTCAACGCCGGGCGCTCGCGCTCAAGACGGGCGCGATATCCTTCGGCAGACCTTTCATCGGGTATGAGCTGCTGCATGATTCCCTCATTAGTAACATAGTGGCAACGCTTCAGTCCAAACATCGACGCTTCTACAATAATCGCCCCTCCCGGCACGGGGAAGGCTGCGGGAAGCTTGGACATCGCATGACGTTTGCCATCCAGGTACAGATGGGCTTTGCCCTTCCCATCATCAGTCTGCCACTGTTGCCAATACGGGACGTCAATGGCAAACACAACCTGTCGTCCGTCATCGCTAGTCAAGGGGAGGTAAAACAAGGCACGGGAGAACAGTTGCCACCATCGAAAAGGCTTTAATGAACGCCCAGTAGCTGCTTTGACTCTCCGTGCAGCTCTGCGCCACTTTCCCTTTTTGATCATGTTAAACTCCTTTCGACGAGTTGATTCACTGGATGCGAATATGACCCGAAATTACCCGTACCTTGATAACATCCGTCGTCTCTTGCAAGGGATCAGGAGCTATGACGCGCCCAGTTGTGGTCTTCAGGTCGAAAAAACCTTTGAATTCAGGATCGGGTGACAAAGCAACTTGTCCGCTGCGGACGGAAATATCCAGGAGATCCGAGCGTTGTTCCGTCAACGTAACATTGCCGGACGTTACTTGAAACACTCCGTTTCCGGTAAAGCGGTCAAACTTGATATCGCCTGCATGCAAGGAAACATCGGCCGTACCAACGACGTCTGCGGCCGTAATGTTGCCGGAAGTCGACTCCACCGTCAAAGCTCCCTTTAGCCCATCCATCTTGACATCGCCGGAAAACACAGACACGTCGATATGTTTCGCCTCTACATGGGTCAAGCTGACGTTGCCGGAGTGCAAGTCGTAGCTGATCCGCTCCAGCTGCGTGTCATCCGTCAACGCCACAATAATCCGCAGCTTCGTTGATTTGTATGGGGTGGCGACTATTTTCATAGCCTTTTGCAGTTTAACATCGAGAGTATCCCCCGTTATCTCGGTCGCTTTCAATTGATCGATCGTGTTTTGCTCCATATTGCCGCTGATCTCCACATAATTCGTGCCGTCAGGGCTCTTGATGAAATCTATGCTCGCGTCATATTCGCTGTCGAAGACAAGCGAGCTCGTCTCACCTTGCTTAAATGTCCATTTCTGTTCATACGAGGACAACTTATCCACCACATTGCCCAGCTGACAAGCCGTCCCGACGCAGCTCAGTACGATCAGCAAGATGATGAGATAAACCCGATTTTGTTTGTTCATAGCTTCATTCCTTTTCAAGTTTCGGATGGCCATTATTGAATCATTTTCAAAATGTTCATCATTAATTTTTCGCTGTACTCTTCCAAACTTAACTCATAGCCTTTTTGAGGCAATGGTCTCGCCCCTGCGATCGCGCTCCGAATGACTATTGCAGTCACCTGGGGATCGAAATTGCCGAACTCTTTTGCTTCTTGCCCTTTGTGAAGAATGTCCTTCAACAAAACGCTCAATTCCTCTTCTTCATGAACCTCGGCTCGATAATAAGGGATGTTATCCGCAGTACGGCCATTAAAAACAATTTCGAGCATAGCGTCGCTATTTTCACGGTTTGTCCCCTGATAAGCCAAGCTGGCTTCGATAAAGGTCAGTAATTTCTCCATGTATGTTTTTTTCGAGGCTACTTTTCCTTTAATATAGGCGCGCTCGTGCTCCACCACATACATTAACGTATTTTTCATCAAGTCTTCCTTGCCGGAGAAATGATAAGAAATGAGCCCCGTACTTATATTGGCCTTATTAGCTATTTTGGAGAGACTTGTACTGTGGTATCCAACTTCCGTCAACACCTTGATAGCGGCTTTGATGACTTGCTCTCTCCGCGCTTCAGCTATCAAATATTGTTTGTTTTCCAAATGATTCATCCTCTCAAAAGTTGAACGACCATTTTAAATCCTGATCGATCATTTTTTTTATTATTTTACACCTGCCCTTTTATCATGTCAATGATAAGGAAGCGCACAAGAAACCCGCCTGAAAACACAAGGTTTTCGGACGGGCTTTTCGGTACCGATCATTATTTGGTTTCTTCAATCATCACTTGAAAAAACTTCAGCGTAGCCTGAATCTCTGATTCGGTCAAATGACTCATGGCCGCTACGAATCGTTCCTCAAACATTTCGTGCATGGCGACATGCAAATCAAAAATCTTTTTGCCCTTGGGTGTAAGAGTAAAAAAGACCTCTTTTTTATTGTCCGTCAACTGGCTTCGTTTGATGTACCCCTCTTGAAGCAGCTTATGGCTAATCTTGGAGATGCTGGCTTTGGACAAATTCATTTTCTCAGCAATCGACGTATTGTTAATCGGTTCATGGGCGCCGATGCAATCCAGCACATGCACGCTTGTCAAATTGCTCGGAATAGCGGTCACGCCATGTAACGCTGCCAATTCGATAAACTGGCTGCTCTCTGCGGCAAATACTTGCTCGCTTAAATGTGTAAAGTGAAGAAAACGCTCGTACAGCGCACGCTTTAACCCCTCAGACATGATGTAACATCCCCTTACAAAAACAAATGGCCCTCGCTCAGTGTTAGAACTATTTATTGTTCACTTGTAAATTATTTTATCACTCGGTTCTATCTCAGTCAACTATAGATCGCCCTCTTTAAAAAGAAGTTGACGGAAATACCATTCGTATAATATAGTTTACTCGTTAACAATAAATATAGAAGGTGCTGCAAAGGAGGTCCGACTGTGAATCTTGTCCAAACGATCATGGAACGCCGAAGCGTTCGCAAGTTTAAAGCCGAGCCCGTCCAAGTGGAATGGATGAACGACCTGCTCCAGCAAGCTGCAAGCTTGTGGACATCCGAGACGCCGTCCCATTGGCGTTGCCTTTATTATGACTCCATGGCGGCGCGCGAAAGACTGGCAGAGAGTATGATCGCCAAGGTAACAGGCAGCCAGTGGGGAAAATTGATTCCGTCGAAAGTAACAGGGATGCTCACCAAAACCTTGCTTAATACGCCGGCTCTTCTCGTTTTTATCGCAGAGGATGCAGCCAATGAGCGACAGCGCGACGAGAACTATGCCGCCGTCTGCAGCATCATGCACAACCTTCAATTAGTTGGCTGGCAACACGGATTGGGGATGCTTTGGTACACAGAGCCTTTCATGAGCAATCCGTCCCTTTTTAATGAAATTGGCCTGAAGTCAGGGGAAAGGCTGGCCGGAATTTTAAATATTGGCTATTTCGATAAATCGCCAAAAGCCCGAAAAAGAACGCCTGCGGAGCAGAACTGGACGGAGCTCGCAGCGACGGCGAAGCCGCCTCAAGCTGCCAAGGGCCAGTATGTAGCTTCCAGGGACGTCCTGGAAGCCTTAAACATTGCTGTGTGGGCGCCAAATGATGGCATGCGCGAGCCCTGGCGTTTCATCTATGTCACCGATTATGAAGCAGTCGCGCGGCTCCACCCGTCTCCTGTCAATACCTCGCCCTCCTTCCTTGTCGTTGCGGCCAAAAAAGAAGCCGACCCGCACAAGCACGAGGAGGATTATGCTGCAATTTGTTGTTTGATTCAGAACTTCCAACTCGTCGCTGCCGATAAAGGCTGGTCTACTCGTCGCACCATCCCGGAATGGATCTATGAACGACAGCTGCCTATCTCTCTTCCGATCGATCCGCAAGAGCGAATCGTTGCTGTGTTGGAAGTCGGGCCCTCGGCACAAACTTCTCGTGCAGCCATCCCTTCAACGACTTTAAATGTTGTGCGTCTGTGATATTTAAATAGGGCAACAACCAAAAAAGCACCCCGGCAGTTTCCTGCCAGGATGCGTGCGAAATGTAATTATGAAATGCCTGTTACTTCTCGAAGGAACTTCTCCAGAATGGCGACGTCCGTGATGTTGTTGTTGCAAGCATGGCTGTCGGAGCATACATAATTGCCGATGGCTCTATAATAATCGGGTGAAGCCTTGGCGGGCTTCGCTTTGGTAACCGCTGAGAAGAGCGCAAGCTGTTCGTGACGGTTGCACAAGAAGCATACTCCCTTGTTCATCGGGGTAAATCTGCCTTCGATGCCAACCAATCGACCGTTTAATGGATAGACAAAAAACATTTTATTGGTGGCAATATCGGACCAGCCAAGATAAGTGGTGCGCCGAGCGTCCACCTTGGTGAGGTCAGGAAGCTTCAGTTTTTTGATTTTGGGAAAAAGCTTATTAAGCTGTTGTGCCGTCACTTGCCCAAAGTCCGTCAAGTAAGGCTCCAACCCCTTCACATATGGCTGGACTTCCTCCGCCGTCCGCACTGTCGACAACGGATCGAGCAATTGTTTTTGATCGGATGTGGCTTCAGGGAATGCGGCCAACACTTTATCATGCGCGCTGTATTGGACCGATTCGATGACTTTCGGATCGGCTGCGTTTTGGTAAGCTTGCCGCAGCAGAGCGGCTTGTTTTTGAATCACGTTGAATTGATGGTTTCTAATGAATGGTGTAACCATTGCTTTCAGCCCCTTATTGTTTAAGATAAAAAAATAAGGTGCAAAGCCCATTATTAGAAACGATAAAAGCTAGTTACGGGCGATCAAACGTTCGATCCTCTCCGCCCACGCAAAGTATCGCCCCTATTCAGGCTTTGCATGAGCTGTGCCGAGTCGCGGCAAATTGATTTGCCATCACTACCGACCACCTTTCAGTATTTATTATAAAAGCAATCGCGCTCAGTCGCAAATCCCTTCTTCTTCTTCGTTGCAACTATCCAAAAAAGGACGACCGTCGGCAGCTCGCCCTTCGGTCATCCTTTTGCAATCCACTACATCCTCTTCGCATAATGATTGGCCATGAACATCCCTAGACCGATCTGGAACACAAACACTCCGCTCAGCACCGTAACCACGATAGGCTCGACCTTCATCAAGCTAAAGCAAACCGTCACCGCCAACAGGAGGTAAAAAATAATCTGATTCGTTTTCCAACCGGCCTTTTCATTGATCCGTATCCGCCGTTCGTCCTTCGATTCAATTCGGGCCGCTTTTAGTTTGCCCTCATGTATCGCTCTGTTGCCGGGCTGATTGAGCCACAAAGCATAGACGATGTTGCCGAGCCCAAGCGCGACAAGGACCGAGCCGATCCCGAGGAGCAATCCCGCTATAACTTCCATGCTCTCATCTGTGAGCAAATATTGGCTTGCATATACCGCACAACCGCCCACCAGCATCAACAGCAGCCATTTCCCGATCGTTTTCATCCTAGCTCTCCTCCTCGTAAATGAAAATGTCTTCAATGCTCATCTCGAAATAACGCGCAATCTTAAAGGCAAGCAGGATCGACGGATTATACCTGCCATTTTCAAGCGAGCCAATCGTCTGTCTGGACACCTCGAGCTTATCCGCCAGCTCTTCCTGTTTGATGCCATGCTGCTTCCGTACTTCCTCCAAGCGATTTTTCACTGCATCACCTCCCGAAAATGGAAAGCTTACTTTCCTTCAATATACTACCAAGCGAACTAAATGTAAAGCTGACTTTCCATCTTTCCGCAAAAAAATATCCGGCCTTCCTGTACTGGCCGAATCGACACCGAAACGTACGCGAGCAGCGTTCTCCCAATGAGAACGCTGCTCGCGTCGATGCTCCTTATGGACTAGATTCCATGCCTTTGCTTCAAAAGCTGTGCCGGAACGTCAGAATTTATCAACCTTGTACCAGAAGAGGGGGAGCGGGAACCATCCAACAGGCGCAGCAATCGTCATATAACGACTGTGCTGAGTGAGCAGAAGCGCCTGGGCCTGCTGCTTATGCAGGACAACTGCATCGGGCTTGGCAGACCGCTCAACCGTTACGCCACTCGCGTCCACTCGCGCCGTAATGGGCTGGCCGTCCATGACTGCGGAGAACTCCCCTGGGACAAGACCGGTGGTCTTCAACTTAAGCGTCAGATAAGCTTTCATTACATTGGCAAAATCCACAATATGATACATATCCGATGTCTCGATAACATAGTCTTCTGCGATGCTGCCAAGCGTCGCATTCATGGCACGCTCATATTCCGGCGTGTCTATTGCAACCCGCTTCGCTCTGCTGTATCCCATATAAGCTTTGAGCGTCCGCGCAATATCGTCCGTATTTTCCATTGCGAATTCAGCTATTTCATCGCCTGCTTTGTTAACGATCAGGTACCCGATCAACTTCCCTTGATCCAGGACGCCCAGCGCATGTTGATGGAGGATGTTGAAGATAAGCGGCATTTGTTCCGGGCGACGTTCAACATAAGCAAGCCGAGCGGTGTTGATACGATGCGCAACAGCCTCTGCTCCTTCAACCTCGAATAGCGCGGCAAAGGAAATTCCGGTGTCGTTCACATCGGTTAAGGCATGACGCACATTGGCTTCTCCTACGAAATGCTTGAACTTGACACCGCCAAGCGTGAAGCCGAAATACTCGTACCTCTGACGCTGGCCATATAATACAACCATGTCGCATGTGTTGCGCAGTTCTTCAAGCCACATGTTCATAAGCGCCTTCATATGCCCTTCGCCGCGCGCTCGAGGATGGACCGAGACGGTACCCAAGTAGCAGGCTCGAAGCGTATCGCCGCATACTGTCAAAGACTCAGGCAAAACGGCCACCTGTGCGCGCAGCCTTCCTTTGTCATCCGCAGCTACCCTGTGCAGGGCGCTAATGTCTGTGTGTTGGTTATACACTTTGGGCATCAGCGTTTCAAAATCAAGGTGAAAAGCATAGTTTGCTAAATCAATGCATTCATCGAGCTCATGCCGAGCAGCCCTTCTGTAGTTAATCATTGGCCCATCCTTTCCATAGACAAGGCCAAGTAGCCCTTGTCCCGAACATACTCTGTTGCTAGGGTGTAAACGCCCCCGCCTCTTCCCCGCTCCCGAACGCATCCAGCAGCGCTCGCGCTTCGTCGGTGGATCTGGCGTTCATCAAGCGATTGCGCAGCTCCCCTGCGCCGCGGAAGCCGCGCACATAGATCTTGAAGAAGCGAACCAGCGCGCTGAACGAACGCGGGATCTGCAGCGCATACTCGTCATGGAGCTGTAGATGGAGCCGCAGCAGGTCGAGATACTCCTCCTTGCTGTGCTCCCTCGGTTCCTGCTCGAAAGCGAACGGGTTCTGGAAAATCCCGCGCCCGATCATGATGCCGTCCACCTCGTATCGCTCCGCGAGCTGCAAGCCGGTCTGACGGTCCGGGATATCGCCGTTGATCGTGAGCAGCGTATCCGGCGCCACCTCGTCCCGAAGCTTCTTGATCTCCGGGATCAGCTCCCAGTGCGCGGCGACCCTGCTCATCTCCTCGCGGGTCCGCAGATGAATCGACAGATTGGCGATGTCCTGCCTAAGGATATGAGTCAGCCAGTCGCGCCATTCGTCGACCGCCGCGAAGCCGAGCCGCGTCTTCACGCTGACCGGCAGCCCGCCGGCCTTGGCGGCCTGGATGATGTCGACCGCTGCATCAGGGCGACAGATGAGGCCGCTGCCCTTGCCATTCTCGGCGACATTGGCGACCGGGCAGCCCATATTGATATCGATGCCCCGGAAGCCCTCCTGCGCCATGCCGATGCTCATCTGGCGGAAGTACTCCGGCTTGTCGCCCCAGATATGAGCGACGATCGGCTGCTCGTCCGGCGTGAACGTCAGACGTCCGCGCACGCTTTTATTGCCCTCGGGGTGACAATAGCTCTCCGTATTGGCGAACTCCGTAAAAAACACATCCGGCCTGGCAGCCGCGCTGACGACATGGCGGAACACCACATCCGTCACATCCTCCATCGGCGCCAGGATAAAAAAAGGGCGCGGCAACGCACGCCAAAATTGATCGGTCATCGCTAAACTCCTCTTTCCTAAATCACTTCTTACATCATACTTTAACCTTCCTTTCGATCATAGAGCTAATACAAAAAAACTTGAACCTACCACGAAAGACTATAAATAATCCAAGCTAAAAAACACCAGGATCAGCCCGGCGATGCACATGGCCCATGAGGCGGCTGATCCCGCGTAGCTGGACAGCTTGCGCTGAAGCCGCTCCAGGGGACGGCCCATCGCTCGCCCGGCGATCCGGTGCGCCGCATACAAGAGCAGTGACGGCATGACCATAATCAGGTTGTACGCAGCCATCACCGGCAGCCATTGAAGCATCGCCAGATGCGAGGTCGTCATCAATCCGATCGCAGCAAAGTAAGGCAAGGCGGTCGCGACCTCGAGCAAGCCGGTCGTGATGCCCAGGGCGACCATGGCGAGCTTCCGCTGCGAGGCGGGTCTGGGCAAAGTATTGCTCTTGCGCCGGGGATAATAAAAGCTGGCGATGAACAAAGCGCCTCCAAGGATGAGCATCGTCCAGCTGACGGCGCGCGCCTGCAGCAACGAGTCTAGCGCATCCGCATACCTCGCCAGCACGGCATCCAGACCGAGCATAAGCGCAATGCCGACGAGAAAATAGAAGCTGGCGACCGTCAACAGATAGATGCCAAGCCGCGACGCCAATCGCGCCTTCTCGATCAGCAGTAAATAGACGGTCACGCCTAATGTGGCCGGGCTAAGCGTATCTAATACGGCCAAGCCGCCGATCATCAACAAGAGCTCAACTGTCATGATTGCCCCCCTGTTCGGATGAAACGTCCGGCTGCGATGCGATATAGCACTCGTAGGCTCGCTCCAAAAAATCCAATACCTCCTTGTCGACCGGATAGAATCCCAGGCGCATCGATTGCTTGGCTGATTTTCGCATCTCCCACAGCTTATTCACAAACGCTTCTTCCCCTTTGAAATCCTCCTCTTGCTTTTCGAGCATCCGCCGGATGATACGCTGCACTGGAAGCGCGGCTGGATCCTCATCCTTGTACTGCGTAATCTGGCCGAGCAGCGCAATCCACTCCAGGGAACCCGGGTCTTCGCCGCGCACGCGTGGCAGCTTGTGCCAGAGCATGCGCTCCTTCTCGTCGAGCAGCTTTTCCTTGCCATCCACTCTGCGTTTTTTGCGCCGGCTGAAGAGCTGGATCAGCTTATGAAGCGCCGGCCGTTCATCCCCGCCCTCGATGGCGATCCCGTGGATCAACTCCCGCAGCGAGGATTCGATTCGCCGCAGACGCTCTTGCTCTTCGAGAATCTCCGCCAGTTGGTTATTCAGACTATCCGTCCAATTCCACGCGGCATCCGACAGCATCCTTTGGATGTCCTGCAGCTTGTAGCCCATCCCTTTGAGGAATTGGATGTATTGCAGCCTCCTCAGCTCCTCCGCAGTATAGAGCCGATGACCGCCTTCGGTCTTAGCGGCAGCCGTCAACAAGCCGATCTGGTCATAGTAGCGAAGCGTTCGGACCGTGATGCCCGTTTGTCGCGCAACCTCCTTGATATGGATCAATCCGCAGCCCTCCTTTCGCGAACCTTGACATGGACGGTTATTCCTGGTTTTTATTCGAATACAGCCCCTGCTTGATCAAGTAGCCTACGCCCAGCCCGATCAATACGCCCGGCAAGGCTTGACCGAGCACCAGTCCTACCCCTGCCCCTATGATGACACAAGCATAAATTACGATATCTCCAGGTTTCATCAGCGATCGTCTCCTTTCGGCGATTCGGTTATCCAGCATTCCCTCGACTCGCGCCTTGCCTTATTATACAAAATGACGTTGCGTCAGCTTCAAGCGCTGCGGAGATAAATTCTGCGGAGTTAGCCAAAAGAGCAGGGATAAGCGCAATTGCGGCGTCTCTGCGAAGACTACAAAAAACAGCCCAACGCAAGCAATGCCTGCGTCAGGCTGTCAAGTTATGAAGATGTTCATAAACTATTGAGCGGCACGCAATCTTCCCTCGTATGCGTGCCGCAATCTCCTGCTACGACTACTTGCCGCTTACCGTGTCGCCCTGCACCGGCCGCAGATCGTCCTCCCACTGGATGTCCAGCGAGCGGGAACGGAAAATCTCCACACCATCCGATACCTGGAAGTGCAGATGCGGCTCGCTGGAATTGCCGGAGTTGCCGGCCAGCCCGATGACCTGCCCCTTGCTGACCTTATCTCCGGCCTGGACTGTAGGCGAGCCTTCCTGCAGATGAGCCACGATGCTGTACTCCCCTCCATGGTCGATGACGACGGCGTTGCCGAGCGGCTGCTGCTCGTTCATCGCGCCGACCGGCACATTGTCTGCGATATCGTCGACGACCGAGACGACGACCCCGTCGGCAGGCGCCAGCAGCGGTTGGCCGAAGGCATGGTAGCTTTCATTGCGAGCCCGGTCGCCAGCATAGGTATACCCGTCCTTGACGATGAAGAAGTCATAGGCATAGCGTTGGTCTTCGTACTCGTAATGATAATTGACCATTACATTGTCGCCGCCCCAGAAGACGAACCAGTCCTCCTGGAATGGCAGCGCATAGGTCTGCTCGGTCGGCTGTGAGGATGAAGCGTCGATGATCGGCAGATTGTTCAAGACCAGACTGACGATGAGCCCGTTTTCATCGAATATCCCTCGCACCACCACCTTATGTCCCGGATCGCTCCACATCCTCATATCGTGACCGTTCAAGGCAAGCTTGCTCACAGGAGCCAGCTCCTGAACGGCAGCCAATCCCTGATCAAGTCCCGTCTTCAGATCGGTCAGCGACACCATTTGCTTGAACTCCGGGCTCAGCTGCGCATAGATGGCTTCGGCCTCTCTTGCCATCATCAACGCCGGGAGGTTGTCCGGTGTCGCGGCCGCGACTCCCTCCTGCATCGCTTTCTCCTCGCCTTCCGCTGTAGTGTACACCTTGCCTGTGCCAGCCTCATCGCTGCAGCCCGCCAGCATGACGGCTAGCGCCGCGACCGCAATGGCTGCCAGCATCCTTCGCTTGTATGTCCTTCTCACCTGCGTTCTCCCCTCTATCTCTACGATAGCTTCAGCATAGCACCCCCCTCTTACCTCGCCGTTAATCGGAGCTTTCGGCTGCCTTAACTTTTACCGCCCCGCCTCCGCCAAGAGTTAAGCTTCTGTTAAGCGATCCGAGCCCTCGTTCATGCTATGATTGGCATATGAGTTAGTCCGTATCGGACGATAGATAAGGGGATGGCCTATGGAACAAGCTTCAATCCTGCTAGTCGATGATGAACGGGCGATCATCGTCCTGCTAGAGACGGTACTGCGCAAGGAGGGGTATACGAGGATCGATGCTGCAGAGACAGGCGAAGCTGCGATCGCCGCCTGTCAGCGCACGCGGTATGACCTGATCGTGCTCGACGTTATGCTGCCGGGTCGCAGCGGGATCGAGGTCTGTCCGATCCTCCGATCCTACACCGACGCGCCGATTCTGTTTTTGACGGCCCGCGCCTCGGATTTCGACAAGCTGACAGGCTTCGCCATCGGCGGCGACGATTACATCACCAAGCCGTTCAACCCGATGGAGGTGGTGGCGCGCATCAAGGTCCAGCTGCGACGTTATCTGCCCTCCAGCCGAGAGCGCGAGGCCAGCCCGGACTCGAGGGGCTTCGCGGATGGTCATTACCGCTATGGACGATTCAGTCTGGACGAGCGTACCGGGGAGCTGCGCGTACAAGGGCAGCTCGTCGCTTGCCCGGCGCTTGTGTTCCAACTGCTGCTGTTCTTCTGCAAGCACCCCAATCGGCTCTTCTCCAAGCAAGAGCTCTATGAACGGGTATGGCCGGCAGACGCGCTGAGCGACGACAATACCGTCATGGTCCATATCCATCGCATCCGCGAACGGATCGAGGAGGACCCAAGCCAGCCCCAATACCTGGTTAATGTGCGCGGACTCGGCTACAAGCTGGTATGGCAAGGGGAGTCGGCAGGAGAGCGAGGGACGGAGGATGATTAGACGCCGCCTGGCGCTGCGCTTCATCCTCCAGCTCGCGCTGGTGGGCGGGATCGTATTAGTGCTCACGGCGGCTACATTTGTTGTAATCGCGATCAAGATGGACGAGGCGGAGCTCTCGATCGAGTTCACCTCCTCCGGTCTGCAGAAGCTGGTGGAGTCGTCAGTGATCGGCGAGGACGGCATCGCGTTCGATCCCAAGCTGCTGGAGAAGATCATACGCCAGGACGGGTGGCTGCAGACACTGGATACCGATGGACAGGTTGAGTTCGCTTATCAGGTGCCTAGCGATGTTCCAGCTCGCTATAAGCCGGGGGAGCTGATCGCTTATTCGACCGGAGAAAATCCCTTCCCCTATAAGCTCTACTTGTGGATCCAGCAGAAGCACGGCAAGCTCATTACGCTCGTCTATGGCACTCCCAAGGATATCGATCCGGTCCTGGAGCAATTAAAACAGCGGTCTATGCCTGCGGAGCCAGCATCGCTCAAGCTCCCCGGGGCGTTAACGGATCAACTGGAGGCCATGAATGGCTATATCCAGCTGCTCGATGCCTCCGGCCGCGAGGTGTACGCCTACAATCGCCCGGCTGCTGTCCCCGACCGATACAGCGTACACGAGCTTGCCTTGTGGAGCTACTACCCCGAACGCTACGGCTACCGGATCAACAGCGCCTTTGACTCTGCGAGCGGACAGACGTGGATCGTAGGCCAGACCTACGGCGGCAGGGCCTCAGCCGGACTGGACCCATTGACTATAGAGCTGGAGCAGGTCTTCCTGACCGGTATGGCGACGCTGTTGGGCTTGCTCCTCCTGCTGTTCCTCGCCTTATCGCTCTGGCAGGCGCATCGGTTCGGAGTGCCGATGCTCCATATGCTGAGCTGGATCGATCGGATGACGCAGATGCGCTATGAGGAGCCGACCGATCGTAAGGGCGTCCCGCGCAGCCGGACCTCGAAGGGCAGGTGGCGACGGCGATACCGCGTGTTCTCTGACGTTATGCTGTCGTTGCGCCAGCTGTCCCGCTCGCTCGCGAGGGAGCGTCAGCTGAGGGCCGAGACCGAGCAGCAGCGGGAGGAATGGATCGCAGGCGTCACCCACGACCTGAAGACGCCGCTCGCCTCGGTGACCGGCTATGCGCATCTGCTAACCGCCCCCGGCTATCAATGGACCCCGGAGGAGGTCCGCCAGTTCTCGTCCGTCATCCTGGAGAAGGCTACACATATGGATCAACTGATCACCGATCTGGAGATGACCTACCGGCTGAAGAACGGCGTACAGCCTCCGTCCTGGGCCGATCTCGAATGGAACGGCTGGCTTGCGGAGGTTGTGGAGCATGCGCGCAGCCATCCGGACTTCCAACAGAGCGTCATCTCGCTGGACCCCGCGCGCGATCAAGTGATCCGACCCATCTATGCCCCATGGCTGGAGCGGGTCGTATATAATCTGATCGCCAACGCGCTGCTCCATAACCCTCCGGGGACGAGCTTGACCGTGAAGCTGGAGCAGCGACTAGCTGACGACAGGTTGATCCTCTCCTTCATCGACGATGGCGTGGGCATGGATGAGGTAACGGTGGAGCGGCTGTTCGAGCGCTATTATCGCGGTACCGCGACCACCGTCGCAACCCATGGCTCCGGTCTGGGCATGGCGGTGACCAAGGGGCTCACGGAAGCGCTCGGCGGCTCCATCCATGTCGAGTCAGCCCCCGGTAAGGGTACGACGATACGCCTGGAGTGGCGGTAGCCTTTTCACATGGAACGCCGCTTACCTGCTCACATTCCCGTCCTGCGTCACACTCCCGGAGACGGTCATCCCTCCGGCGGCGGCGCTGCCGGTAACGCTGACGCTGCCTCCGGCATTGTCGACGAGAGCCGTCATCGCGGTAGCAAAATAACTCGTCTGCACCTCAAGGCTCCCGCCTGTGACCTGGATCGCATGAGTCCCTCCATCAACGAAGTGCCCTTGCTGCAGCAGCACATCGCCGCCGCGAATATCGTAGCCGACCGTCGGGTTCGGCTGGATCAGCCGCTGACGATCTCCCGGCTTGGCTTCTATGCCGAAGATGCCAGCGGCTCCATTACGGATCTTAACATTTGGGAGATGGCCTGAGTTCTACAAAAGAAGCTGCGCACCGTAACAGGATACGCAGCTTTTTTCATTCAGCAATACTCCACCATCGTATTCAGCTGCGGTATAGCAACATTTGTATCTCTCTGACGTCTCTATGTAATGAAGGGGGGAACGAATCATGAATAAAACAATATCATTTATTCTTCTCGTTGCACTCATTGTGTTATCTGGATGTCAATCTCAATTTGACAAAAAACAAGCGGAGTCAAAAGCGTTATCATTCATACCCAATGGCAACGAAGAATGGTATATTTCATCTACTCGCAGCGAGGCAGGTCAGTGGGTAGTGAGGCTGCATTCTTATGAAAACGAATGTGAAATGAAATTGATCTACTTCAGCAAAAGAAATGGATACCTAACAGATCAAAGAGGAGGAAACGAATGCCAGTCCTAAACAAGTAACCTTAAGAAAAGAAGGATGACCGCAAAGCGCCCTTCGCCCCGCGATCATCCTCTGAGAAATTCAACTTCATGCTTGCCTAAGCTTGACTCCAATAGCGCTCGGCAATCCGCTGGCCTTGGTCGATTTTGGCCCATTGCTCGGACTCGCTCAACTCGTTGCCTCCGTCGCAGGAGGCGAAGCCGCACTGATGCGAGAGCAGCAGCCGGTCCTTGTCGATGATCTTCGACGCTTCGTCGAGCAGACGCACGACACGCGCCTCGTCATCGAGCGTACGCGTCTTCGAGGAGAGCAGGCCGAGCACGATCTCGGTGTCCGGGCGATCCTTGAACACTTCCAGCGCCTCGATCGAGCCTGCGCGGTCATCGTCCCACTCCAGGAAGAAGCGGTCGTACTTGAGCTGCTTCAGGAACAGATTGGCGATCTTGGCGTACGAGCCGCCGCCCATGTTACGCGAGTCGTAGTTGCCGCGGCAGTTATGCGTCCACATCTTCAGTCCCAGGCTATGGCCGAAGTCGATGACCGTATTGTTGATCTCGATGAAGTCGGTCGCCAGCTTCTGGACCTCTGCATGGTCGACCTGCTCGCCCGTAAACGGCGAGTTCGGATTGTCGTCGGCGAACAGCTCCCACAGACAGTCGTCGAATTGCAGGATGCGCCCGCCCGCAGCCGCAAAGTCGGCCACGAATTCCTTATAGGCGCTCACCAGGCCCGCTTTGAGCTCCTCCTTGTTGCGGTAGACGGCATCGGCGCCGTTCATGTTGTCCGACCACGACAGCTCGCCGAAGATATGGGATGGCGACGGCACGCATAGCTTCGTCTGCTGCTCGCCCGCCGTCTCTTGCAACTGCTTGAACAGCCCGATGAAATGATGATTCTTGCCGCTCAGCGGCGCTGTGATGCGGATGCCGATATCCTTGCGCGTCTCGTACTTGGACGATCCGTCCAGGTCGCGGAAAAAGTAGCCGTGATCGGCGATATATCGCTCGACGCCGCCAAAGCCCCATACAAAGTCCAGGTGCCACAGCGATTTGGAAAACTCGCCGTCCGTCAGGACGGAAAGGTTATGCTCGACTTCCTTCTGGACGACCTGCCGGATCGCCTCCGTCTCGCATTGTTGATAGCCCTCGAAATGATCATAGAACGGGTACTGAATATCGTCGCGATGCTCGATCTGGGTTTTATATTTCAACAGCTCTGCGGGCCGCAACAGGCTGCCTACGATCTGGAACTTGTCTGTCATGTCTCCAACCTCCTAGATGTTATAAGATGATCATATCACGCCCGGGAGGAGGAGACAGAATACCAAAAAGGCATACCTGGCTATAGCTAAAAGCTATAGCCAGGTACATTTGCCATGTTAAGGTGAAACAGCTACCCCGTCCTTTATATTAGATGAACCGCTTGATATCGCTCACCGGAGACAAGCCGAACAGGCGCGCATATTCACGGCTGAATTGGGAGGGGCTCTCATAGCCAACCTCGAAAGCGATATCTGCCACGTGGGTAGATTCGGTTAATAGGAGACGACGCGCTTCCTGCAGTCGAATTTGCTTCTGATACTGTACCGGAGTCATGGCGGTCACTTCTTTAAAGTGACGATATAACGAGGATGAGCTCATGTTCGCCAGTTTAGCTAATTCTTCGATGCGCAGCGGCTGATTGTAATCCCTCTTGATCCGCTCGACCACCTCTGCAATAGAGGCGTAATTGCTTCCAGCCATGGCAATCTGCTTGAACACATCCCCTTGATCATCGCTAAGGAGTCTGTAAATAATCTCGCGTATGACGAGGGGCGCAAGAGCCGGAATATCCTTTGGCGTCTCTAACAGGCCTACGAGTCTGACAGCTGCATCGAGGAGGGCAGGATTCATTTTGCCTACGAATAGCCCTCTGTGATATCTATTGGTGCTGTCGGGAAGTAACCCCGTCTCCTTCATGATCTGAAAGATTTGGTCAGCCTCTAAATCCAGACGTATTGCCAAGTAGGGAATTTCAGGCGAGGGCTGAGTCGCCCGGCCGGTTATCGGCACATCCAGGGACACCGCCAGGTAATCAGCTACCCCGTATTGATAGCGCTCATCTGCGAGCATGATAACCTTCTCGCCTTGAGCTACAATGCATAGCGAAGGTTTTTGAATTCTGCATATCGGAACCTCGGAGTGGGAATCGCGGACCAGATGCAATGAGTGGATCGGGGTAGCATGGTCGCCATCTACTCCAGAGAACTTCTCAACAAGTTGCGCAAGCTCCAACTGTTTAAAGTATGTTTTTTGAGCTTCATCCAGCATGTGCATCCCTCCCGTTTTAATCATCATAAATTCTTGAACCGAATTTGTTAAGCGGATGAGAAGAATAGGCAACAATGTGGAAGTAATATTCTAACGGAATTTAGCCTCGTAGGAACATACTAGGGTTGTTCGCAATAACGATTATCCTTGGGAGGGGAAAATATGCAACAAACTAAAGTATGGTACGTGACCGGTGCTTCAAAAGGGCTGGGATTGTCCTTGGTTAGAAAATTGATCAAGCGCGGATATAGAGTCGCTGCAACTTCACGTAACATAGAGGATTTAAAGCAAGCTGTGGGTGAGGTGTCCGAAGGACAATTCCTGCCGCTCACGGTTGACCTGACACAAGCGGTTTCGGTTCAGACATCCGTGAACAGGACGTATGAGCAGTTCGGGCAAATCGATGTTGCCGTTAATAATGCAGGCTATGGCATCGGCGGTGCGGTTGAGGAGCTGTCACAGAAGGAAATCATGGCCAACTTTGAAGTCAATGTATTCGGTCCGATAAATGTCATTCAGAGTGTATTGCCCTATATGCGGAAGGAGCGTTCAGGGCATATCATCAATATTACTTCCATTGCTGGCTTCGCTCCCCAAATGGGCTGGAGTGTGTATGCGGCCACGAAGTTCTCGCTAATGGGATTGACCGAGGTGCTTGCTCAGGATGTGGCATCTCTGGGGATCAAAGCTACGGCAGTAGCGCCCGGGGGATTTAGAACCCAGTTCAATAAGGTCGATTCCCTGGTTCTGTCTGCCAATAAAATTGAGGATTATAACGAGATTCACTCTGGGCACACCCAGTTCGTAGCGACTGACGGCAAGCAGCTTGGCGATCCTGAAAAAGCGGCAGAGGTGTTTATCGAGCTGGCAGAATCGTCGAATCCCCCGATCCAATTGTTCTTGGGAAGTGATGCTTACCGGAGAGCATCCGAAAAGCTGGTTCAATTGCAGGAAGAACTGGAGGCGAACAAGGACATTAGTTTCCGAACTGATTTTGAATAAGCATTGTTCACATACCCGGGCTATAGCAAAAAGCTATAGCCAGGTGCATTTGCCATGTCAAGATGAAACTGCTGCCCCGCCCATTGGCGGCGCAGCAGTTTCATTCCAGAGCAACGAGGAAAATTCATTCAGCGTGCCGTCTCTCCGGGACTGCGCCGAGGCCACAAAAAATAGGTCAAGGCGATAACAAAATCGATGCCCAGAACGACAGACCAGATGCGAAGGATCCCATCCAGCGCTGCTGTCCGGGAGGCATCGTCTATAAGATAGGTCAAGCCCAGCAGCAGACTGCAGCCGATCGCGTAGGCGAGGAGGTGCATCAGCCAGCTGCCCATATAATCGCGAGCTTGCGCCAGCCCGTACAGCTTCGCAGGTTTCGGCCCTTCCTTGGTGACATAGTAACGGAACCGTTCATCCGCCCATCGGATCATCCTCTTGCCGAAGGCGATCGATACGCCGATGTAGACGGCAGCGATACCATGTGCGACCGTCGCCTCGCTGTTATGGTACAGCAGATCCCAGCCGGTCAGCAGCAGCAGGACGACATCCACGACCGGCGTCAGCGCCAGCAAGACCATCCCCGCCGCAGACCGTCGCCCGATGTAACGCACGGTCAGACCCGCGACGATAAATACCCAAAATGCGATTTCGCAGCCCACAATCATCCAGGCAATTGTATTCATGCTCCCAGCTCCCTTCATGGCGTTACCGCCCTGTCTGCGAAGGCCACGTCACCGACTAACGCCTTAACTGAGAACCAGTATAGCAGCATCTTTTTTATAATACAACTGTATTATATTGTTGTTTCGATTCTCCGGCTTTGCTACAATATAAGCATGCCAAAAATTGTGGATCATGATGAGAGAAGAGTAGAAATTGCAGAGGCCGCCTGGCGGGTCATCAAGCAGAAGGGGATCAAGGGCGCCAGCGTACGCAATATCGCGCACGAGTCCGGCTTGTCGCTCGGCGCGTTGCGGCATTATTTCCCCACCCAGGATGATTTGCTCGTGTTTGCCATGGAGGTCGTCAAGGAGCGAGCAACGGCGCGCATCCGGCAGGTAGCTACGGAGGAGCTGCCCCCTGTCCGCAAGGTGCTGCGCATGCTGATGGAGATGGTGCCGTGCGACGAGGAGCGGCGGCTGGAGATGGAGGTCTGGTTCGAGTTTACATTCCATATGAAAAAATCAAACCCGCCTGCCTTTGACGCGCAGCATGACGGGATCCTGCAGGCGGTGGAACAGCTCCTGTCGCATCTGGCCCAGCTAGGGTTGCTGCGGCCGACGTTGGAGCTGCCGCTCGAAGCGGAAAAGCTGTACGCCCTGCTCGACGGGCTGGCTCTGCACATGCTGATGGACCCGGACCGGCTGACGCCGGCCCAGGCAGAGCAAGTGCTGGAGAGCTGTCTGGCCTCCATCTGTCTGTCCGAGGAAGACATGAAGAAGTGACCAAGGACTTGCAGAGCATTGCTGCAAGCAGCCTTATCCGAAGTAAAATGCAAAAACGGGGCTGTCCATAGGTCAGCTTCCACTGACGTTCTGAACAGCCCCGCTCCAAGCACGTTAAATCAAATCCGATCGTTGCAGCAGCCGCTGGATCAAAACCGCCACTTCGGCGCGTGTAACCCTCGCCTGCGGGTCCAGCAAATCGCCTGCGCGACCGCTCACCACTCCTGCGCGGATGGCTAGCGAGAGACTATCTTTAGCCCAGTTGCTCGCCAATGCGCGATCTGCAAAAGCAGCAAGTGTCGTCGCCGTATCGCCTACAGCCGTCTGCTTGTCCAATCTAGTGACTGCCATCGCTCTTGCGATGATGACTACAGCTTGCTCGCGTGTAATCCGCTCATCTGGGCGGAATGTCCCGTCCTCGAAGCCTGTGATTAGTCCATACGCTGCGGCTGTCTTTACCATCTCAGTGTACCACGCGTCGTTCGCGACATCGAGGAAGAGATTGTCCCCTTCATGCGGCTGGAGGCCCAGACCTCGGACGACGATGGCGGCGTACTCGGCACGCGTGATGTCTGCGTTCGGATTATACCTTCCCTCGCTCACGCCTTTGACCACCATCCGCGAGCCCATATCGTTGACCGCATCCTTGGCCCAGTGATGCTCCACATCTGCAAAGGTCATCGGATGCCATACCACCGAATACGTGCTGTTCGACAGACTGTTGATCCGGGCGTAATATACCCCATCGACCTCGACAATCTTGGTAGGCACATGTCGAACCGAACCATCCGGGGAGACAACAATCCCCGTCGTAATCTTGTTCGGGTCTACGCCCGCCGGCAACGCAATCATACGCTCGACGTAGCTGTTGAAGGTCGTCACCTCGATTTTACGACCTCCATAGGTTGCAGTAACCTTAAAATCCATCGAGGGCACCACAAGCGTAAATGATTGTCCGGTTGCCGCATTGGCCACCACTTGAACCATCTCTGCCGGCGTCTCGGCAATGGTAATCTGAACATGGATATCTTCAAGCTTGATCTCTTTGCCGAGCTTGCCGGCCACCTGGTCAATATCAATCTCATGAGCTGGCAGCGTGTATGTTGCTTTGTCCGTCCTCAAGACGAGCGACGCTGACTTATTCTCCATGTTTTTAATCATTTGCCCGGTCAGCTCGCTGACGATGATTTGAGATGCAACATTCACCGGGATCGTAATAATCGCATGGTCTCCTTCTTGATCCAGCTTCGCTTGCAGCTTGGCCGAATCGACCGCAACCAAAGTCGTTTTTAAACCCTCGGACTCCGTTGTGGTCGCTTTACCGGCATTTTCGACCTTGCCGTTCACAAGTACAATAACATCTTGCTCTGATGCAGTCGGCTCGTTGCTCGGCTGCGTCGGGTTGTACGACTGCGTCGGCGGTTGCCATGATTGAGTGGGTTCGGCGGCTACAATAGCCGTCGCCTGACCGAAAGCGACGACCCGACCTTGGCCATCTACTTCGACGATTAGGATACGATCTTGATGTGCTGCGCTTATCAGGCCATCGCTTGGCAGATCCGAGTAGCCTGCCGCCACCTCGCCCGTCCTTGGTATTGCGACAGTGCCGCTGCCAACGTTGCGATACACCAGCTTATGCCCGCTGGTCACTGCAGGGCTCACCGTCAATCGTGTCTTGCCATCGTTGGCAGAGCCGCTCGGATCTTGAGCTGTTACGGTCAGACCGCCTGCATACGGATTCTGTGTATAGGTCAGTATCGTCTCTAGCCCTGCCAGAGTTGAGGTCGTCGCAGCCACACGTACCTTGACAGTATGCGCTCCGCTCAAGTCAGGCATGTTCGTGCTATTGTACTTCACATACGCACCGCCGTCGATGGCGTACTCCATCGTGCTGTCTAATCCAGCGATTAGATTGGCAAAATCATCTGCCGCAACTTGTGCTGCAGCCGGACGCGGGGGGATGACCAGCGACTGCGCCGCGCTGTCCACCGAGCTAGTGCCGTTGCCTACCTTGACGATGTCCAGCGTCGTGCCCAGCCACGAAGCGTCAAGAGCGATCTCGCCATACGAGTCTGAGGTTAAGGTCACGTTGCCGATCTTGTAGTCGGCATTCGCGACTAGGCCCGTCAGCTTCTCGTCCGTGTAGTCGATTGCAGCGGTTGGCGTCGCCTCCGGCGTTGCCGAGGTCGAGCCGATCGTCACTGTCGTCGACTCCGAGGCGAAGCTTGTGCTGGTCGCCTTCGTACGAATGGTGTACACCCCAGGCGCTTGACCAGTGATGTTCGCGCCAGTGCCATCCTGCCAGCTGCCGCTCGCGCTCTTGTACTCCATCACGCTTGTCACGCCGGTGATCGTGCCGTCATTGGCATTCGGGTACGTCTCGTCCGTCTTGCCTACGCCAGTCGGGGCGCTAGCCCGCGATGGGATGACCAGCGACTGTGCGGCGCTGTCCACCG
>Ga0160452_100455_pt1 | contig 28216 bp, 30 predicted proteins | sample HID1971I_E6MG_FD_108230 | JGI IMG/M metagenome (GOLD analysis project Ga0160452, IMG submission 108230) | Enriched millipede-associated microbial communities from UW Madison campus, WI, USA - HID1971I_E6 MG | ecosystem: Host-associated > Arthropoda: Insects > Digestive system > Unclassified ...
CAGATTGACGCTATGTCCGGTATCCAGCTCCAGTTCTTCATAATTCCGGTAGTGCTGCAGTTGAATGTTTTTTAGTCGCACCTTCTCTGGCCTCCTGAGCCGCGGCCGATCATCGCTTGTCGACCGTATACGCGCCGAAGCCGTCGATCTCGATGCGGTCTCCGGGATACAGCTTGCGGCCACGGCGATTATCCGGCTCGCCATTGACGAGGATCTTGTGCTCCTGCAAGAAAAACTTGGCCTGGCCGCCGGTATCGATGCAATCGGCCAGCTTCAAAAACTGGCCGAGCGCGATATAGTCGGTCGAGATTTGGATTGCTTTCATAGGGGTATCACCTGTCCTCTATCGATCAACTGGTCGTACGGTAAGGCAGGATAAGATGGAGACTATCGTCATAATCATTGGGCTTGATCGTAATCGGGCTCATCGCGCCGTTGAAGCCGATGAACAGTTGCTCGCTATCGAGCACCTTGAGCGTATCGAGCATGTACTTGGAGTTGAACGCGATTCGCAGCGGCTCTCCCTCATAGGAGACCGGCGTCAGCTGCTCGGTAACGCGTCCGAGCTCGGAGGAGCTCGACGAAATCTCGATGCTGCCGTCCTCGAGCGTGATCAGCCGCACAATATTGGTCCGCTCTTCCCTCGACATCAGGTAAGCCCGATCGATCGCTTCGATCAGCGTCTTCGTGTCGAGCACCAGCTCGGTTTTGTACACCTGCGGGATGATCTTCGACGTATCCGGGTACGTGCCGTCGAGCAGCCGCGAGTAGAACAGCACCCGACCAACCTTGAACAGGATCTGATTATCGGTGACGACGATCTCAACCTGGGCGTTCTGGTCCGGGATCAGACGGGACAGCTCGCCCAGCGTCCGGGCAGCGACGACGATATTGGCGAAGCGGTGCTCGTTGCTCGTATCCACCTGCGCCGTGCGGCTCGCCAGACGGTGACGGTCGGTCGCGACGAATTTGAACTGACCGTCATGAAGATTCCACAGTACTCCGGTCAGGACAGGCGTCTGTTCGTTGGTCGAGGCGGCGATCGTCGTCTGGCGGATCATCATCTTCAGCAGATCGCCGGACATCGTGAACGCTTCGTGCATCTCGATCGATGGCAGGATCGGGAATTCCTCCGGATCGAGTCCGACCATCTGGATGTCGGTGGAGCCGGAGCGGATCATCGTTTGGAATTGCTGTTGAACTTCGATTTCGACTTCGTTGGCCGGCAGCTTTTTGATGATCTCGACGAAAAACTTCGCAGGCAGCACGACGCTGCCCGGCTTGTCGATACGTGCGGCAACTTTGTCGCCCAGTTCTACCGGGATGAAGCTTTGAATAGATATATCAGTATCACTTGCGGTCAAGGTGACGCCTTGATGGGTGACATCGATTTTGATGCCCCCGAGGATCGGGATAGCCGGACGAGAGGAGCTTGCTTTGGCTACCTGTTGGATCGCTTCATTGAGCTCGTTTTTGAGAATCATTAATTTCATGGTTTCACTCCTATAAAGAGGTTCGTTCATGGGAATGCGACAGAGGCGCGAGGACGACTTGCCGCTTCGGCTATAGACGTTATTAATTCTTTTAAAAAATAGTAGTCGTAGTAGTAGGGACGCTGAATATGTGAATAAGTGGACAAAACGTTGATCAAGCAAGCTTATCCACATGTGTATAGCGTGTGCATAGGCTTGCTTGAATTATAGAACGTTTTGAGGTTTATTCACAACCGTTGACTTAGCTTCATGATGCCAATGTGCCGATTACGTATGCGTTTTGATCTTTTCGGTCAGATTTTGGACGATCTTGTACAGCTCCTGATCGACCTTGATCTGCTGGAAGATCTTCTCGTGGGCATGGATCACCGTCGTATGGTCGCGTCCGCCGAATGCCTCGCCGATCTTGGGCAGCGAGTAGTCGGTTACTTCGCGGGCGATATACATGGCGATCTGCCGTGGGAAGGCGACGGCCTTGGTGCGCTTGCGAGCTTTGAAGTCCTCGAGCTTGAGCCCGTAGAACTCGCCGACCTTCTGCTGGATGTCCTGGATCGTGATCATCTTCGGCCGGCTCGAAGGGATGATGTCCTTGAGCGCTTCGGCTGCGAGATGGGACGAGATATCCTCGTTGATGAGGGAGGAATAGGCGACGACACGGATGAGCGCGCCCTCGAGCTCGCGGATGTTCGTATCGATCTGACTGGCGATATAGACCATCGCCTCGTTAGGGATGTCCAGGTTTTCTGCTTTGGCCTTCTTGCGCAGGATCGCGATCCGCGTCTCCAGATCGGGTGGCTGGATATCGGTGATCAGCCCCCATTCGAAGCGGGAGCGCAGCCGTTCCTCGAGCGTCGGGATTTCCTTGGGCGGCCGGTCGGAGGAGATGATGATCTGCTTGCGCTCCTCGTGCAGCGCATTGAAGGTATGGAAAAACTCCTCCTGCGTCTGCTCTTTGCCGGCGAGGAACTGGATATCGTCGATCAGCAGCACATCGATGTTGCGGTACTTGATCCGGAAGCTCTCGCCGCGGTTGTCGCGGATCGCGTTAATAAACTCGTTGGTGAACTTCTCGGAGGAGATATAGAGCACCTTGGTGCTTGGATTATGATCCAATATATAATGTCCGATCGCGTGCATCAGATGCGTCTTGCCCAATCCGACGCCGCCATAGAGGAAGAGCGGGTTGTACGCTTTGGCCGGCGCTTCGGCGACAGCGAGCGACGCTGCGTGAGCGAAGCGGTTGTTGGCGCCGATGACGAACGTATCGAAGGTGTACTTGGGGTTGAGCATATGCGAAAAAGGCTCTTCCTGCACCTGCGGCGTCTCATAAATGATCGGCGGCTGAGCGACGGCAGGCTCGGGGGGCTTGTTCTCCTCGACGACGAATTTGATGTCGACATCGCGTCCCAAATATTCGTACAAGGTCGTTCGCACCAGCTTGGTGTAACGGCCCTCCAGCCACTCCGCAGCAAAGGTTGTGGGCGCCGAGATGACCACCATGTCATCGCTAAGAAACGACGCCTTGGTCGCCTTGAACCAGGTGTCGAAGCTTGGTTTGCTTAATTTGGTTTGGATAATCGATAACACTTGCTGCCACATTTCGTGGGTATGGTTATCCACAGACGGTCACTCCTTATCCGGTCAATCCGCTCACTGCATGTCGAAGTATATGAAGGAGGGAGAAAAAAGCCTACAATGGTCGAAAGCGTCGTGCAAAAACGACTCCGCTCACCTTTAAAGGCGGCGGAGGGTTGTTCAAGTAGATAGGTTGTCGCCAGGTACATGGTGAAATGTGTCAGAATTGCAGCTTGCCTATCCACATTTCCAAGATGTACACAAAAAAAGTTATAAGAAGGGGATAACACTTGTTCACAAAGTTATCCACAGGCTGTTGATAGAATTGGGGATTAACTCCGGTAATCCACAACGAAAACAAATCTATCATAGCAAAATTAACCCTTGATTTCAATGCGATTTCGGATATTATCCACAATTACAATAGGTTGTGTATAAAAGTTATCTACAACACAAGATATTGTTTATATCTTGTTAAGATTCGACATCAGCTGTGGAAATCTGCGAAAATTTTATACACAGGTTGCTAGATGCCGTCGGAATGACGATCCGCGCTGTTGCCCCGCGTCGAATAGGAACGGAAAGTTTTGGGACAAGATCGGGGATGATGTCGGAAAGCGGCTGGAGCGATCCGGGAGCGATCAATCGCGCTGCCAGAGCCGTGGAGAGAGAGAGAGGCTTGGCCGAAAGCAGCATTGACTTTTTGTAGGCGACGTGGTTTAATGGAAAAAGGCGTTTTTTCTGACTGACAAAAGAGATCGATTCATTATAGATCGTATCAGGGAGGTGCAAGAGCATGAGACCAACATTCAGACCGAATGTAAGCAAACGTAAAAAAGTGCACGGCTTCCGCAAGCGGATGAGCACAAAGAACGGCCGCAAAGTATTGAGCGCCCGTCGCCAAAAAGGCCGCAAAGTAATCAGCGCATAATGTTGAAGACCACCGATAAAGTGGTCTTCTTTTTTGAAATTCGAAGCACTTACAAGGTACGGAGGAAGCGCTCGTGCACAGAAAACTGCGTCTTCGCAACAGGAAGGACTTCAGCCGGGTCTATCGCGGCGGACGCTCGTTCGCGAACAGCCAGGTCGTCGTCTATTGGTCGAAGAAACACGATATTCCGCAGTTCAGGCTGGGCGTATCCGTGAGCAAAAAGCTGGGCAACGCCGTCGTCCGCAACCGTATGCGAAGGCTGCTCAAGGAGATCGTCCGACTCCATGCCGACCGGATCGTCGAGCATACCGATCTGATCCTGATCGCGCGCATGCCGTCCGTGCGGATGAGCTATCAGGAGCTCGAACGGAGCGTTCTCCACGTCCTGAAAAAAGCGAATTTGCTGAAGCCCCGTCCGACCCGTCCACCCTCATAATTTGAGGCGAAACGGCGGATGTCCGGGCTGTTTCTTTGTTGTACAATATATGGTATAGTTTATTTTGCAGTTGCTTCTTTAGAGAGGAGTTTTGATGTTGTCTCGGATGACAAAGAGAAAATGGCTGCTGGTGTTAATCATGCTGCTATTCGTCGTCTTCCTGGCAGGCTGCGTGCCAGCCGACCAAACGACGAAAACAGAAGACCTGCTGCAGGGCAACTTCTGGGAGCGCAATGTCGTGTATTACTTCGCGCTCATGCTGGACACCTTCGCCAACTGGTTTCAGGGCTCGTACGGCTTGTCCATCTTGCTCCTGACGATTATCGTGCGAACGATCATTTTGCCGCTGACGCTGAAGCAATATCGCAGTTCCAAGGCGATGCAGGCTTTGCAGCCTGAGATGAAGAAGATCAAGGACAAGTACAAGGACGATCCGAAGAAGCAGCAGGAAGAGACGATGAAGCTGTTCCAGCAGCATCAGGTCAATCCGCTAGCCGGTTGCTTGCCGCTGTTGATTCAGATGCCGATCTTTATCGCGCTGTACAATGCCATCTACGGCAATGACCAGATTCGCGAGCACACGTTCCTCTGGTTGCAGCTCGGCGAGAAGGACCCTTACTTTATCCTGCCGATCATCGCTGCGATCACGACGTTTATCCAATCGAAGATGATGCCGCAACAGCCAAACAACCCATTGCAAGCGATCTTGCTGATTTTCCCGGTATTGATCTTTGTCATGGCGATGTCGTTCCCGGCCGCGCTGCCTCTCTATTGGATATATAGCAACATCTACACCATCATTCAAAACTATTTCCTATATGTACGTAATGCGGACAAGGGCAAGGAGGTTCCTGCCAAGTGAGAAAACTCGTCGCATCAGGGAAAACAGTAGAGGATGCTGTACAAAAAGGGTTATCGCAATTGCAATTAACGGCGGATCGCGTCCAGGTGACCGTGCTTGAGCAGCCCTCGAGGGGTTTGTTCGGCCTGATCGGCGCCAAGGATGCCCGAGTGGAGCTCGAGGTCATCCCCGATCCGGCGGAGGAAGCGGAGCGCTTCCTGAGCGAAGTCGCACGCGCGATGGGCGTCAACGTTGTTATCGAGCATCAGAGATCCCGAGACGGTCTTGTGCTGGCATTGTCCGGCGGAGACGAGCTGGGGATGATGATCGGACGACGCGGACAGACCTTGGACGCCTTGCAATATCTGGCCAATATCGTGGCCAATCGATACACCGACAGCCATTTTCGACTGGTGCTTGATGCCGAGAATTTCCGCGAACGCAGACGCAAGACGTTGGAGGAACTGGCCGACCGGCTCGCTGGCCGCGTCATCCGCACCCGCAAGGAAGTGGTGCTGGAGCCGATGAGCGCGCATGAGCGCAAGGTTATCCACGCCCGCTTGCAGCATCATGACCGGGTGAGCACCTCCAGCAGAGGGGACGAGCCGCATCGGCGCGTCGTCATTACCTTGAAAGCCTGATCCATGCATTGCGTGCACTTCCTACGACCGTCTTCCCGTTCAGGGCAGGCGGTTTATCCGCTTCATGGGGCTTCTTCACAGAGCTACAGTAACGATCAGGAGTGACGCAAGCAATGCCTCTTACGAGAGACATTGCTTTTTACCATTCTAGTGATAAAAGGGGGTGACGGGTCATGCTCCAGGATACAATCGCCGCGATCTCAACCGCTGTAGGCGAAGGCGGAATCGCTCTCATTCGGGTGAGCGGACCGGACGCGATTACGACGGTTCACCGGCTGTTGCGTACCAAGGCGGACATCCGGACAGCGCCGTCGCATACAGTTCATTATGGACATATTTTTGATCCGCGCAGCGGCGAGACGGTGGAGGAGGTACTGGTCACGATCATGATCGGACCGCGGTCTTTCACCGCTGAGGATGTGGTCGAGATCAGTACCCATGGCGGTGTGATATCCGTCAAAAAAGTGCTCGATCTCGTCCTCCAGCAGGAGGGGGTGCGGCTGGCAGAGCCGGGCGAATTCACCCGCCGCGCCTTCGTCAATGGACGGATCGATCTGGCGCAGGCGGAGGCGGTGATGGACCTGATCCGCTCCAAGTCGGATCGCGCCTTCTCGATCGCGCTCAAGCAGGTGGACGGCAAGCTGTCGCGACTGATCCGCGAGCTGCGGCAGACGGTCATCGAGCTGCTGGCGCATATCGAGGTCAATATCGACTACCCCGAGCATGATGTGGAAGAGATGACCAATCTGTACATCCGCGAGCAGTGTTATCCGCTGATCGAGGAGATCCGGCGTCTGCTAAAGACGGCGTCAGAGGGCAAGATCCTCCGCGAGGGCATCACGACGGTCATCGTCGGCCGCCCCAATGTCGGCAAGTCGTCGCTGCTCAATGCGCTGGCGCAGGACAACCGGGCGATCGTCACCGACATCCCCGGTACGACGCGCGATGTGATCGAGGAGTTCGTCACGGTAGGCGGCATCCCGCTCAAGCTGCTCGATACGGCGGGACTGCGGGAGACTGCCGATGTCGTCGAGCGGATCGGCGTCGAGCGCTCGCGCAGCGCCTTGCAGGAGGCCGATCTGATCCTGCTCGTGCTCAATCAGGCGGAGCCGCTCCATCAGGATGAGAGGGAACTGATGGAATCGCTGCACGGACGCCAGGTTGTTGTTATAATGAATAAGACCGACCTGCCGAGTCAGCTCGCAGCCGATGAGGTGAAGCGCCTCGTGCCGGAAGCGGCGCTCGTGAAGATGTCGGTCATGCAGGAGCAAGGATTGGAGCAGCTGGAGCAGGCGATCTCGGAGCTGTTCTTCAGCGGTCAGCTGGAGACGACCGATCATACCTATGTCAGCAATGCCCGTCATATCGCCCTGCTCAAGCAAGCGATGCAAGCGCTCGACGATGCGGTAGCCGCCACAGAGTGGGGGGTACCGATCGATATTATACAGATCGACATCCGGACCGCATGGGAACGGCTCGGAGAGATCCTCGGCGATACGGCCGGAGACTCGCTGATCGATCAGATTTTCTCCCAATTTTGTCTAGGAAAGTGAGGCGAACAACGCCATGAGTTACGAAGCAGGCCAATACGATGTCATCGTCGTCGGCGCCGGCCATGCTGGAGCGGAGGCGGCGCTGGCCGCAGCCCGGATGGGCTGCGAGACGCTGCTGCTGACGATCAACCTCGACATGGTCGCATTCATGCCCTGCAACCCGTCGATCGGCGGCCCGGCCAAGGGCCATGTCGTGCGCGAGATCGATGCGCTCGGCGGCGAGATGGGGCGCAATATCGACAAGACCTTCATCCAGATGCGGATGCTCAACACCGGCAAGGGACCGGCTGTCCACGCGCTGCGGGCGCAGGCGGACAAATTTCTGTACCAGCATACGCTGAAGCAGACGATCGAGGAGACGCCGCATCTGACGCTGCGCCAGGGCATGGTCGAGGAGCTGATCATCGAGGACGGCGCCTGCACCGGCGTCATCAGCAAGACGGGCGCGACCTACCGCGGCCGCGCGGTCGTCGTCACGACCGGCACCTATCTGCGCGGCAAGGTGATCATGGGCGAGCTCATCTATGAGAGCGGTCCGAACAATCAGCAGCCATCGATTAAGCTGTCCGAATGTCTGCGCGAGCTCGGCTTCGAGCTGGCTCGCTTCAAGACGGGCACGCCGCCGCGCGTGCACCGCGATACGATCGACTTCGACAAGACGGAGATCCAGCCTGGCGATCCGCAGCCGAAGTTTTTCTCCTATGAGACGGAGTACTCGGATAACGAGCAGCTGCCGTGCTGGCTGACCTATACGTCTGAGCAGACGCATCAGATCATCAATGACAACCTCCACCGTGCCCCGATGTTCTCTGGCGCGATCGAGGGGACAGGTCCGCGCTACTGTCCGTCCATCGAGGACAAGATCGTCCGCTTCGCCGACAAGCCGAAGCATCAGATCTTCCTCGAGCCGGAGGGCAAGAATACGTCGGAGTATTATGTGCAGGGTCTGTCCACCAGTATGCCGGAGGATGTGCAGCTGTCGATCCTGCGTTCGATCCCCGGTCTGGAGAAGGTCGAGATGATGCGGACCGGCTATGCGATCGAATACGATGCGGTCGTGCCGACGCAGCTCTGGCCGACGCTGGAGACGAAGCGGGTGCCGGGGCTGTTCACCGCCGGCCAGATCAACGGCACGTCGGGCTATGAGGAAGCCGCCGGTCAAGGCATCATCGCCGGCATCAATGCGGCGCGCAAGGTGCTGGGCAAGGACCCGGTCATCATCGATCGCTCGCAAGGCTACATCGGCGTCATGATCGACGATCTCGTCACCAAGGGGACTAATGACCCGTATCGGCTGCTGACGTCGCGGGCCGAATATCGGCTGCTGCTGCGTCACGACAATGCCGATATGCGGCTGACGCCGATCGGCTACGAGATCGGTCTCATCTCCGAAGCGCGCTACGAGCGGTTCCTGCAGAAGAAGGACCTGGTGGAGCAGGAGGTGCGCCGACTGAAGGCCGAGCGCATCCGCCCCGAGGATGAGCAGGCTCAGGCAGTGCTGGCGGAGGCAGGCTCGTCGCCGCTGACGCAGGTGGTCGACGGGTTGTCGCTGCTGCGTCGGCCAGAGCTGACCTATGCGCACGTCGAGCGGATCAGTCCGTCGCCGCTGGCGCTGACCGAGGAGATGAAGGAGCAGGTCGAGATCCAGCTCAAGTATGCCGGCTACATCGAAAAGCAGCTGCTCCAGGTCGAGCGGATGAGCAAGATGGAGAAGAAGAAAATTCCCGACGACATCGACTACAAGGATGTTCACAATCTCTCGTCCGAGTCGCGGCAAAAGCTGTCCGAAATCCGACCGCTCTCGATCGGCCAGGCGTCGCGGATCGCCGGGGTAACCCCGGCCGATATCTCAATCCTGCTCGTCTATCTCGAGCATCATAATCGCGTTGTAGCGGCCAGAGGATAGGGGAAACGGATGAACAACGAGCAATTTATAGCCGAGCTGGCTGCGCATGGCGTGACGATCGGGGCGCGTCAGCTGGAGCAATTCGATCGCTATTATCAGCTTCTCGTCGAATGGAATGAACGGATGAACCTGACGGGCATTACCGAGCGAGAGGCGGTCTTCGAGAAGCATTTTTATGATTCGGCGGCGTTGTCCTTCGTTGTCGATATGAGCAGCATCCGCACGCTGGCGGACATCGGCTCGGGAGCAGGCTTCCCGAGTCTGCCGCTCAAGATCTGCTTCCCGCATCTGAAGGTGACGATCGTCGATTCGCTGAACAAGCGCATCCAGTTCCTGCAGCATGTCGTGAGCGAGCTGGGGCTGACGGATGTGCTGTGCGTGCATGGCAGGGCCGAGGATATCGCACGCCAGCCTGCGCATCGCGATCGCTACGACCTGGTGACGGCGCGCGCGGTGGCCAGGCTGGCGGCGCTCAATGAGCTATGCCTGCCCTTCGTCCGCTCCGGCGGCCAGTTCGCAGCGATGAAGGGGACGAATCCCGATGAAGAGGTGAGGGAGGCGGGACGCAGTCTGCGCGAGCTGAAGGGCAAGGTTCGAGAGGTCTCTGCGATGAAGCTGCCGATAGAGCAGTCCGAGCGGCATGTCGTCCTCATCGACAAGCTGGCCGCGACGCCGCGCGCCTATCCCCGCAAGGCGGGGACGCCGGTGAAGCAGCCGTTGCTGTAGACAGTAGAGGTAGATTCCGTGATGATCAGTCGTTGGCGCAAGGTGAGACTAGTGCAGCGACTGATTATTTGGATCATCGTAATTCTTATTTTACCGGTACTGGGTACCGGTTATTTTTTATGGATTACCGGCTATCTCGCAGTTGCGATGAATCACGCAAACATGCGTCCTCAACTTGCAGGGCGGCATAACGTCAATTCGAAAAATTCAGAATTTGCGTTGCAAGCGTCGATTAATGGACATGCTGTTCCACGTGAAACATTTTTAATTTTTGCTAATCGACCCCGTCAAGCAGGAGAATGCAAGTCGACTGGCGAAATGATGTAGTCAGTATAACCGTCGGATTTTCAGCGTGGAGTAAAGCGAAGCCGAATCCGCTTCCTTGAGTTGCTCCCTGTTCAAAAGCGGGCTTTTTGAACTTCTCGTAGAAAACGGCTCCGTAAGCATAGGCTTAGTTTCGACTGCGTTCAAGATTCGAAGCCGAATCCACTTCTATGAGTTACTTCGTGATCAAAAGCGAGCTTTTTGAACTACCTCTACAATGAGTGTTCAAAAAGGTCGGTTTTCAGCACCGAGAAGGTTGGGGGCAGGAGAAAATGAGGAGCGCTACACGTTTTCGTAGAAAACGGCTTCGTAAGCATGGCTACGTGAGCACCTCAGAGTTTCCGAAGGAGAACTGGCTTCGTAAGCATAGGCAGAGTTTCCGAAGGAAACTAGCTTCGTAAGCATAAGCTTAGTTTCGACTGCGTTCAAGATTCGAAGCCGAGTCCGCTTCTCTGAATTACTTCGTGATCAAAAGCGAGCTTTTTGAACTACCTTTAACAGTCGTATCATGAAATTGGGTGGTAATCAACCATATGAAAGAACAATTTTCGCGCCTATTTGGACTCGGGGACCGTTCGACAACGGTTTCTAATCAGGACGAAGTGAAACAGCTTCCTATTGGTGAGATTGATCCCAGTCCATATCAGCCGCGCACCATATTTGACGATGAACGTATCGACGAGCTGCTCCAGACGATCAAAACGCATGGCGTCATTCAGCCGATCGTGGTCCGTATGCGCAATGGCCGTTATGAGATCATCGCCGGCGAACGGCGTTTTCGTGCGGTCAAAAAACTGGGGATGGACACCATCCCCGGCATCGTTCGTGAATTCAACGACAGTCAGGCTGCATCGATCGCCTTGATCGAGAATCTGCAGCGCGAAGGGCTGACGGCGATCGAGGAAGCCTATGCCTATCAGAAGCTGATCGATCTGCACAATCTGACGCAGGAGAGCCTTGCGCAGCGACTCGGCAAAAGTCAGTCGACGATTGCCAATAAAATTCGGCTGCTCAATCTGCCGGAGCCGGTGAAGCAAGCCTTGATCGAGCGCAAGGTGACGGAGCGTCATGCGCGTGCGTTGCTCTCGCTCGATACCGAAGAGCTCCAGCTTAAGGTGCTGGAGGATGTGCTGAGTAAGGATCTTAATGTGAAACAGACGGAAGCGCGGGTCGCTTTTTATAAGGAAGCAAGTACGATCAAAAAGTCAAAACGCATCTCTTTTACGAAGGATGTCCGGCTGGCCGTCAATACGATTCGCCAATCGATCGAGATGGTATCGGGCTCTGGACTTAAGATCAAAACCGATGAAAAAGATGCCGAGGATCATTACGAGATCGTCATTCGCATTCCCAAACGATAGTTGCAACTCCAGATCGTATCGAGGACAATGCCAAGCTTCTAGCGTTCATTAGCATCCTGCCGTCCTCCCGAGGGACGGCTAGCTCGCTTACAGATCGATGGGCGAGTATTGTTCTATATAAGAGGAAGGATTAGAGGTGAGCCGGTTTGTCCAAAATCATTGCAATTACGAACCAGAAGGGCGGTGTCGGAAAAACGACAACGTCCGTCAACCTGGGTGCTTCATTGGCCTCCTTGGGCAGGCGCGTGTTGCTGGTCGACATCGACCCGCAAGGCAACACGACCAGCGGCATTGGGGTAAATAAGGCCGACGTCACGAATTGCATCTATGATGTGCTTATTAATGAAGTTCATCCCAAGGATGCAATGGTGGAGACGAATATACCGAATCTGACGGTCATCCCGGCGACGATCCAATTGGCAGGAGCGGAGATCGAGCTCGTGCCGACGATTTCACGCGAGGTGCGGCTGAAAAAGTCGCTGCATCAAGTGAAGCATATGTTTGACTACATCCTGATCGATTGCCCTCCTTCGTTGGGGATATTGACGATTAATTCGCTGACAGCGGCCGACTCGGTCATCATCCCGATTCAGTGCGAATACTACGCGCTGGAGGGGTTGAGCCAGCTGCTGAATACGGTACGTCTCGTACAGAAGCATCTGAACACGACGCTCCAGATTGAGGGCGTGCTGCTGACGATGTTTGACGCCCGCACGAACCTCGGCATGCAGGTCATTGAAGAAGTCAAAAAGTATTTCCAACAAAAGGTATATCAAACGATCATTCCGCGCAACGTCCGGTTAAGCGAAGCGCCTTCTCACGGTCAATCTATCATCACGTACGACCCCAGGTCCAAAGGGGCGGAGGTCTATCTTGAATTGGCGAAGGAAGTGATAACCTATGAGCAAGCGGCTAGGTAGAGGGCTAGATGCACTGATCCCATCGCTGTCTGTCAATGATGATGACAAGGTCATCGAAATTCAGTTGACGCAACTGCGTCCGAATCCTTATCAGCCTCGCAAAACCTTTGATGACGACTCGATCAAGGAGCTGGCGGAGTCGATCAAGCAGCATGGCGTTATCCAGCCAATCATCGTCCGAAGCGTATTGAAGGGCTATGAGATTATTGCTGGCGAGCGTCGCTTCCGGGCTTCCAAACTGATCGGCTCAGCGACGATTCCGGCCGTGGTCCGTAGCTTTACGGATCAGCAGGTAATGGAGATTGCGTTGATCGAGAATCTGCAGCGCGAGGATCTCAATGCGATTGAGATCGCGATTGCCTATCAGGCACTCCTTGACAAGTTTGATCTAACGCAGGAAGAACTTTCCTTAAAGGTTGGCAAATCTCGTTCGCATATAGCTAACTTCGTCCGGTTGCTTTCGTTGCCGGCGGAAATCAAGGATAATGTTTCACGTGGAACATTGTCCATGGGGCATGCTCGGGCGTTGGCAGGCGTGAAGGAGGATGCTCGCAAAAAGGAACTGGCACAAATGGCGCTCGATCAGGAGTGGAGCGTGCGTGATCTGGAGGAAGCGATTCAGGAGCTGGGACAAAAGAGAGAAGACCCGGCGACTCGCTCGGCCAAAGCGAAAAAACGCGATCCATATTTGGAAAACATCGAGGAGAACTTGCGAGAACGATTCCAGACAACCGTGAAGATCAAACAATCGAAGGATAAAGGTCGAATTGAACTGATGTACTATAATAAGCAGGATTTGGAACGCTTGCTGGAATTGCTGGAAAGACTGGCGTAAGCCAGGCGTTTGCAGTGGCATGCCTGAGTTGTTTTCTTTCTGCGGAAAGATTAAACTAAGGTATGCTATTTTTTTTGAAAACATCATCTTGATTGTGGTCGATTGGGTGTTGGATAAATGAAACGCGGGACAACGGTTTCACTTGATGAGGTAAGGGGGAGTAAGGATGAGTCAAGACGAGCGACTGATCTACCTGGATCATGCGGCGACTTCATGGCCAAAGCCGCCCGAGGTGCTCGAGGCAGTCACTCGCGCGATGCTCGAAGAGGCGGCTAATCCTGGCAGAGGCAGCCACCGGATGGCAGTGAAGGCGAGTCGGGTGTTATTCGAAACGCGTAAGCAATTGGCTGCGTTGTTCAAGGTGAAAAACCCGAACGACATCGCGTTCAGCCTGAATACGACCGGCGCTTTGAACCTGGCGATCAAGGGATACGTCAAATCAGGGGAGCATGTCGTTGCTACGGCTGTCGAGCATAACTCGGTGCGGCGTCCGTTGGAATATCTGCGTCATAGCAGAGGAGTCGAGGTCACCTATGTCGAGACCGACGAGCGAGGCGGTCTCGATCCGGCTCGTGTGCTGGAGGCGATCCGTCCGAACACGAAGCTAATCATAGCTAACCATAGCTCGAACCTGCTAGGCAGCATCCTTCCCATCGCCGATCTGGGCGAGATTGCTCGAAGCCGGGGGATGCGGTTGCTCGTCGACGCTGCACAGAGTGCGGGACTGCTCGATATCGATGTGCAGGCGATGGGGATCGATATGCTGGCTTTCCCTGGGCACAAGGGGCTGCTCGGCCCGCAGGGCACGGGCGGACTGTATATTAGTCCGGAGCTCGAGCTCGAGCCGCATATGCATGGGGGGACAGGCAGTCAGTCCGAGTCCCCGGACCAGCCGACGACGAGGCCCGACCGCTATGAGGCGGGCACGCAAAACACGCCGGGGCTAGCAGGACTGCGCGCAGGCTTGCTCTATATCAAATCTTGCGGCCTAAGTCGCATCTATGACCATGAGTGGCAGTTGACGCAACATATCATAGAAGGACTAGCGGGCATCGACGGCATTCAGCTGTTGGGGCCGGAGGCGGGTCAGCCGCGGAGCGGCATCGTCTCTTTCCTGGTCGGCAAGGCCGATCCCTCCGAGACGGCATTCATCCTCGATCAGCATTATGGCATTGCCGTCAGGTCGGGCTATCACTGTACGCCGCAGGCGCATCAATGCGCAGGGACGAGCGCGACAGGCGCTGTCCGGGCCAGTGTCGGCTACTCGACGACTACGGCGGATGCGGATGCGCTGATTGAGGCGGTCGCGGAGATCAGCAAGCATTACCAGTAGCGCGGACCAGGCTAAGAGTGGATGATAGAGTTAGGAATGTAACTACTAGAATGGTAGATTGGAAAAATTGGGAGAACAACGATCGCTACTAGGTGTCGAGCAATGCGGCGAAAGAACGGGAAGACAGCCGCGTCGGCTCCTGCCTGTGCGACCGGCGGATTGGAGCGTCGTCAGACGCTTGAGGTTGATCCCCGCAGCATAGACGAGGTTACCAAGCTACGAGCATATGGGGAAGAGAGGGACAGGATGGAAGACTTCTCAGTTTATCAGGTAGGCGGTTTTTTTATTGCAGTGGCTTTGTTTTTGCTGTTCTTATGGAATATCGTGTTGACGATCAAGTTTAATCGGGTAAAGAAGCAGTATCGACGGATGATGGATAGCGCCGGCATCGACAACCTCGAAGGGGTACTGATTGATATTCAGGATCGGATGCACGCGCTGGGCGAGCGTCAGCAGCTGCAGGAGGCGGAGATCAAATCGATCGTTCAGGCGTTTGGTCAATACAAAGGGCATGTCGGCATTCATCGGTATAATGCCTTTGCGGAGCAGGGCAATGATCTCAGCTTTTCGATGGCGCTCATCAATGCCCAGCAGGACGGCGTCGTCATCAGCGGCTTGCACGGGCGCGATGAGACGTATGTCTATGCGAAGCCGCTGACCGGCGGAGAGTCGCCGTATGCCCTGACGCCAGAGGAGAAGCAAGCGATCACTCTTGCGTTGCAGCAGCCATAGAGGTTCGTCTTACCGAGAGGATGCTGTGCAGGAGGCTGCCAGCGATCAGATCGGCCATCTGCATGACCAGATGAAGACGGGTATTTTGCAGGACGAAGTATTCCATGAAGCCGCCGACATTGACGATGCCGGTCATATGCAGTTCGCCGACGGGAGGGAGCTCTTTGTTGACGCCTGCGCCCGGTCGGACGGGCCCATGGCCGAGCTGGATGCAGCCGATGCTGGAGACTTGCCCGAGGCAAGCGTCGATGCCGATAATATAAGGGCGGTTAAGCGTGCGTTCGATCTGATCCAGCGTCTCTTGGAGATTCAATGCATGCACCGGATGCTCAAGGGTACCGTAGACGCGGAAGAGCGGACTGCGGGAGCGGGACAAGGAAGAGCCGACGAGCGGACCGAGCGCATCGCCGGTCGAGCGATCGGTGCCGATGCAGACGACGGCGAGCTGCCGCTCGCCAGAGAGCTGGCTGAGCTGCGAGGTGAGACGGTCTGTCAGGACAGACTGGACATTCGGTTCGGTATAGGCGATCTTCAAGGGCAGATCATGGCTCGCTGCTAGCTTCATAGGATCCCTCCGCTGGAAATAATGTGTTATTAGTATATGGACAGGCCGGACGTTTTATACTTCGACTAACGCGATGTTCGCGAGGATTGACTGTCACGTTGGCGGGGACACCGTCTTGGAGGCAGATTGCGGGCCGCAACAGCGGCCAGGAAGGACGGGCGGTATGCTCATCGCATTTGACTCAACCCAGCAGGCGCTAAGGGCAGAGATGCTGCTGGAATACGCAGAGATTGAGATCGATCTGGCGCCGACGCCCAAGGAGATTACCGCAGGTTGTGCGCTCTGCATTCACTTTCCCGATGAAGCGCTGGCAGAGGTGCAGCGGATCATCGCCACGGAGCGTGTGGACATCCGTGGGATCTTCAGCAAGACAGAGGAGGGCTATGCGCCGGTCGTCGAAGCGGCGGACTAAGGTCATGAAGGGGAAGACTTGGCGATAGGGAGAGATGGCGGATGACCTCGGGGAAGCTAAGTATTTTCAATGACCGCCTCATAGGGTGGCTGAGCAATGAGGAGATGTGGGCAGATCTGGGGACGGCGCTCATCCGGGTGGCGCTTATCCTGATCTTCAGCTGGATCGTCATCTGGGTTTCCAACAAGGCGATTACCGCCTCATTTATTAACCGGGAATCGAAGCGGCTGGCGGTGCAGACCAGACGGATGCGGACGCTAGGCAAGCTGTTCAAAAATGTCGTTGCGTACGTCATTCATTTCGTCAGCGTGCTGCTCATCCTCTCGGAGTTTAATGTCAATCTCGGCCCGCTGCTGGCTGGCGCCGGGGTGGTCGGACTGGCGATCGGCTTTGGGGCGCAAAGCCTGGTCAAGGATGTGATCACTGGTTTTTTCATCATCCTGGAGGATCAGTTCGCCGTCGGCGATACGATCCAGACCGGCAGCTTCAAGGGAACCGTAGAGATGATCGGCCTGCGCTCGACGCGCATCCAGAGCTGGACCGGCGAGCTGCATATTATCCCTAACGGGTCGATCAATGAGGTGACGAACTTCTCGCTGCGCAACTCGCTGGCGGTTGTCGATATCGTCATCCCGGTAGGGGACGACATCGACGAGGTGACCGCGCTGCTGCAGACGGCCGTGGCGGGCGTGAAGGACACCAATCTGATGGGCGAGCCGCATGTGCTGGGCGTCCAACAGGTGGCTACAGCAGGCACGACGCTGCGTATCATCGCCGAATGCAGACCGAATACGCATGCCGACGTCGCGACCCGGATCAACTCGGCGGTCCGTCGGGCGCTGGATGTGCGAGCCGCCGAGATTCAGAAGATGCAGGGATAGGGCAGAGATAGAGGAGGGAAGAGCGTGGAGCGCAAATCGTTTGAGCTCGGGGATATCGTCCAGATGAAAAAACAACATCCATGCGGCACCAACGAAATGGAGATTATCCGTATGGGCATGGATATCCGCATCAAGTGCGTCGGCTGCAAGCATAGTGTCTTGATCCCGCGGGCCAAGTTCGAGAAAAACCTGAAAAAGGTGCTGCGATCAAGCGCAGACAAGGCGGCTGCCGAGGGTGAGGGGACCGCGCCAGACCAGGTATAACCTGCACGGCGACGGGGCTTGGGCTCGCCATTTAACCTAGGGCAGGCCGAGCTATAATCCGTATTCGAAAGGGCTACACCTGTGTTGCCGCGCGGCCGAAAATTACTGTTGCGCAACAGGGACAGGTTGTGTTACAATAATTTTTGTGTCCGACATGGAAAGGTACCCAAGAGGCCCAAGGGGGCTGACTCGAAATCAGCTAGGCGGTTCATAGCCGTGCGTGGGTTCGAATCCCACCCTTTCCGCCACACTTCTCACACAGAAGCGAGACACATCCTTACAACACCAACATCCTCTGCGCCAATGGCACAGGGGATTTTTATTTGGGAAAGTAACTTTCGCTACCGGTCCGAATCGCGCCACTGCGAGCAGTAAAGAAGCGCCCGGCGTCCTCGCGGACGATCGAGCGCTTCTTCGGTTGGACGGTGCTGTTATCGGTTGTTGTGAAATGCTCCAGTCTTGGCTTCGCTCAGCTGCGCCCATCGCTTCCATTCGATGGTGACGGGCCGCGGACTCGCATCCGTGCCCTTACGCCCAGAATTCAATCCATTACCGTTACGTCTTCACTTGCGGTTGTTGCGCCATTCAGGTCCAACGGAACCACACCTCTCATGGAACACCGTCCGACAATAGGTTGTGCAGCTTGCGGGAGGATTATGCGCCTCGCCTCGAACATCGGGTTACTTAATTGCGTTTCATCTTGACCCATTTGCGGTCCTTCTTCGAGGTCTCGGGGAACCGTTGACCCTTTTCCAGCTCGATCTGACGGGGGTCTTCGATACCCATATGGTAATCATTGTCGCCGACCTCGATGTATTTGCCGTTGTTCGGTGCGCTGTCTCCAGGGTTGAACTCGGTCCATTCGCCCATGCCGCTCGCCTCCTCGGGCAGAGAGTCACTGGGGGCTGCAAGCGAGCGCAGTAGCCCAGTGCGGTCTATAGTGTGCGCCGTCGGCAGGCTGGCGATACGAGCGATAGCCGCTGTACTGGGCGGACTACGGATGCGGAGCAGACCCAGGAGGCCGCAGACTCGGACTCACACTCCAGGGCGACTTCAGCACAGCACCCTTGCGATTTCGATAAGCTGCTCTTGCGCGGTGCCTAACTAATCTGGTATACTACTGTGGTGCGAAATATGGCATGCGAGTAAAATCGCTCCTTGCTCTCTCATCGCGAGAGGGCCGCTCAGTCCAAAAGGAGGTGAAAACAATGCGCAAATACGAAGTGATGTATATTATTCGTCCCGAGGTTGAACAGGAAGCTGTTCAAGCAATCGTCGACAAGTACAATGGCATCATCGAAAACGGCGGTGGAGAAGTCTCCAAGACTGACATCATCGGCAAGCGCCGTCTTGCGTATGAGATCAACAAGATTCGTGACGGTATCTACGTGCTGGTTCATTTCAACGCAACTCCAGAAGTTGTCAATGAGTTGGACCGCGTCATGAAGATCCAGGATGAGATCATCCGTTTCCTGGTCGTCAGAGATGTTGTTGCCTAAGAGCCTGTTCCGATAGGCTCCTACGCAAGTGATGTAGGATTGGAGGCGATAAGGTGTTAAACCGTGTTATTCTGATAGGGAGACTGACGAGAGATCCCGAGATGCGCTACACTCCGGCGGGAGTGGCTGTTACCCAGTTCACACTGGCAGTGGACAGACCCTTCACATCCGGACAAGGCGAGCGGGAGGCCGACTTCATCCCGATCGTAACCTGGCGTCAACTCGCCGAGACCTGTGCTAACTACCTGCGCAAAGGCCGCTTGGCGGCTGTCGAAGGCCGTATCCAAGTGCGGAACTACGAGAACAACGAGGGCAGACGCGTCTACGTGACTGAGGTCATCGCAGACAATGTCCGGTTCCTGGAGTCTCCTAACCGCGAAGGCGGCGGCGGACAGCGCGAGGAGTATAGCGGCGGTTCTGGCGGCGGAGGCAGCTACGGCGGCTCCGGCTCTGGAAACAGCGGCGGTGGCGGCAATTACGGCGGTTCCGGTGGTTCCGGTTCTGGCGGCTCCGGCGGAGGCAACTCCTATGGTGGCGGCGGAGGCGGCAATCGATCCGGCGGCAACAATTCTCGCAACAATGATCCGTTCTCAGATGACGGACGCCCTATCGATATCTCCGAAGATGATTTGCCATTCTAAAGGAAAGGACGATGGAGACGAATGAGCTTTAAGCCTAGAGAAGACGGCGGCGAGCGCCCAGAGCGCAAGTTCCGCAAAGGCGGCCGCAACAAGCGTCGCAAAGTATGTTACTTCACAGCTAACAAAATCAAGCACATTGACTATAAAGATACGGACCTGCTCCGCAAATTCATCAGCGAGCGCGGCAAGATCTTGCCACGTCGGGTAACCGGCACTAGCGCAAGATACCAACGCATGCTGACGACTGCGATCAAGCGTTCGCGTCAAGTGGCATTGCTGCCTTATACAACGGAATAGTCCTCGCGACTTCCGTACAAAAAACAGCCGATCTCGGCTGTTTTTTTGTTTTGGCGGTAAGCCCAGGATGGGCGTTAGCCTGCGGGGCGTTACCTTTTTGAGCAAATAAGGCCGAGGGCGAGCGTCCCTCGTAATCCGAGGACAACAGTGATCGGTAGCCCTCTCTTCTCGTAACGCAGATCGGTACGGTATGTCAGGAGCGAACTACTAGGGTGCGACGAATCACGCCCGCAAGGGATATCCACATGTGGATAAGATGATCGCGACGAAGTTATGCACAGGTGGACAAGTAGTATGGGAGAGATGTGAGCGTGTGGATAGGAGGATGAAGCATCTCGTAACGAGAATGCGGCCTAGGAGCTGGGCGCGACTGGAGAAGGCGCGGAAGGCAGCGAGAGCGCGGGTGAGCGCGGCAAAGGTCGCAGTGGAGGCGAGCGCTAGGCAGAGGCCTACAGGGGAGACGAGAGGGTGTGCAGTCCGAGCAGGATGAGCCGTGCGGGACCGAAGATGAGATGGCCTCTGGAGAGGTTGAGGAAGACAAGAGCCGGGCATAGACGTGTAGGACGTCTGCGCCCGGCTCTTCGCCTGGGAGGAGCAAGAACCTAGAAGCGATCCGCTTGCTGCTCGGCGATATCGCCGAAGTAAGGCACCTTGAACCAGCTGCCGCGAAGTGCGAGGAGCATCGTAATGATCCAGGCGATAAACGAGAGCGGGGTCAGCACCAGATTGCCAAGCCAGCCGATAAATGGAATCATCCCGAGAACCATGTTGACGACGAACAAAGCGCCGAAGACGATAATTGATTGCATCGCATGGAATTTCACGAAACGGCTATTTTTCTCAAGGACCAGGAAAATAATCCCAGTTACGAAGATCCCCAGGTAGCAGAGCAAGCCTGCGACCTTCGGATCGAGGCCGGTGGATGAAGCCGGCAATTGCGGTTCTTGCATGAGTATAGTTCCTCCTTTCGCATCGAATCCTATCGATACCCTATTCGATGCTTGACCGGCGTATTCCTCTTTCACGTTCGCTAAAAACAGCGCCTGGTCTGTAACTTCGTGTCGAGTAACATCGTTTATTAAGTTGTAGAAGCGTTTAATTGATTAAGGAATGGAGTGGAAGTGCACTCATGATGACACGAAGACGCAAATGGCTGATTGCCGCTGCTTCGCTAGTTTTGATTGTCGTAACGATGGCGTACTTTAATCGAACCACATTGGCGATGTGGGGCTTTGACCTGCTCTTGTCCAAGGAAATCGAGGAGAGCCTCGAGGAGTCGCACCAACCGCTGGAGGGACGCGAGCCGAAGCCGGTCGAGAACGTAGAGAAGCCGCGCGAGCCGTTTTCGCTGCTGCTGCTCGGCATTGATCAGCGCGGCAAGGAGCGTGGACGCTCGGATACGATGATCTATACGGTCGTCCGGCCGAAGGATGGCGCGATGCTGATGATCTCGATTCCGCGCGATGCGGACGTGGAGATCGTAGGTCGAGGCAAGCAGGACAAGATTACCCATGCCTATGCCTTCGGAGGCCCCAAGATGGCGCTGGAGACCGTAGAGAAGCTGTTTGACAGCCGCATTGATTATTATGCTACGATTAATTTCGAAGGCTTCCGCAACGTGATCGATGCGATGGGCGGCATCGCCCTGCCGATTACCGAAGACTTGGTCAACAAGGACCCAAATCACGAGAAGTTTGTGGTCAAAGGCGGTCAAGACTTATATAATGGACAGGACGCCCTAAATTATGTGCGCTACCGCGAGGATGCCGGCGGCGATATGAGCCGGACCGAGCGTCACCAGACATTCATCCAGGCGATGATGGACAAGGCGACAACCGTCGGTCAGTGGGGCAAGGTGCCGGAGCTGATCGAGGTGATGGGCAATAACTTTACGACGGATCTGAGACCGCAGGAGATCATCAGCATCGGCAAATCGATGCTGCAAGCGAAGCAGCGCACCCTATATAGTCATACATTAAAAGGAGAAGGCAAGATCGGTCGAGGCGGCGCTTGGCTGTTCCAGGTCGACGAGGCTGATCTGGACAAAGCGCGCGGCTGGATCGCCAGCTGGCTGGACGGGTCGATCCCGCAGCGCGAGCTGCCGTTGCCGGACCAGTACGTCCGACAAGGCCAGTCCGATTCGCCTGCCGCCTAAGCTTGGCCGCAGTTCGCGCTTCTCCTGATGCTTTAGGGACAAGAGAAGGAAACGGAGTGGCGAAGAGGTATGAACATTGCATTTTTTTTGTTGCCGAAGCAGGAGGTCGTCTGTCTGACCCAGGAAGTCACGCTGCGGCAGACGTTGGAACGGATGGAGCATCATCGTTATACGGCGGTGCCGATCCTCGATCGCGATGGAGGTTATTGCGGGACGGTGACCGAGGGCGATCTGCTCTGGTATATGAAGAATCACCCCGAGCTGACCTTTGACCAGGTCCATCGGGTGAGGCTGTCCGAGGTGCCGCTCGGCAAGGATATCCGGACGGTGCAGATCAACGCCAATATGAAGGATCTCATCTCGCTAGCCAAGGTGCAGAACTTCGTACCGGTGGTAGACGATATGAATCGCTTCATCGGAATCGTCCGTCGCAGCGATATCATCGACTACTGCGAGAAGATTATCGCCGAGTCGGATACCGGGCCGGCCACGGTGCCAGTAATACCTGCCAAGGAATCGGGCAACGGGTCGTAGCTGGCAGGTTGGAGCAGGAGCAAAATGGGCATAACGGCACATAGAGCCTAAGAGGCATCAAGCATCGAATCAAGTTGTCTGCGCCGCTCGCGGTCACGGTCCGGTCGTCTACTGACGGCAGGCTGCTGCTACGAGCGGCTGCAGCGCTTTACTCTTGGAGGTATGGAATGGCTAACAGAAGAAGACCAACGGGTGCGGGCAACCGGCCCTTGCGCGTGTTGCTGGGGATCGCTGTCGTCCTCGTCCTCGCGGCAGGCATCTACATGACGCAATCGCTGTTCGGCGGCAAGGACGATCCGGGCAAGGGTCCAGATACGATCGCTGAAGGCAATGACAAGGGCAACAACAAGCCGGACAATAGCGATAAGCCAGGCGGCACGCCCGAGGAGGTCTGGGACGGCGAGGAGGAGGCGACCGCTGCGCAGCGGTCGCAGGTGTACGACGTCGTCATCTCCAACGGCCGCGTCATCAATCCGGAGCATGGGCTGGACAAGGAAGGCATGAACATCGGCATCACGGGCAATACGATCGGCGTCGTCACCTCCCAGCCGCTGCAAGGCGAGCGGGTCATCGACGCGACGGGTCTGGTCGTGGCTCCGGGCTTCATCGATAACCTCTCCTACGACCCCAATCCGCTCGGCGTCTGGAACAAGATCGCCGATGGCGTAACGACCAATATCGCCATGCATGGGGGCACGACGACGCATAGCAGCTGGTATGCGCACTATGAGCGGGACAGGCCGCCGGTGAACTTCGGGGCGTCGTACTTCTACACACAGGCGCGCAACCAGTTCAAGCTCGGTCGCTACGATGCGGCCAAGCCCGAGCATACGGCCGAGATGCTGAAGCAAGCGGAGGAAGCGCTGAACAACGGCTCGCTGGGATTGTCCTTCAGCTTCGAGTATGTGCCAGGCATCACGGTCGAGGAGGTCATGCCGTTCATGGAGCTGGCGCATGAGTACAATGTGCCGGTCTACTTCCACGGACGATACTCCAGCATGGAGGGCGGCGAAGGGACGAACATCGATACGATGAAGGAGATCCTCGACTATGGCCGCAAGAGCGGCGCGGCGGTACATATCGACCATATCAACAGCACAGGCGGCACCTTCTCGATGCCGGAGTCGCTGAAGATGATCGACGATGCGCTGGCCGAGGGCATCGATGTGACGGCATGCATCTATCCGTACAACTACTGGGGCACCTATCTGAACTCGGCTCGCTTCGACGAGGGCTGGCAGGAGCGCTTCCGCATTTCTTATAATGATCTGCAAATTGCGGGGACGAGCGAGCGGTTGACAGAGGAGAGCTTCCGACGTTATCAGAAGGAAGGTAAGCTGGCGGTCGCGTATGCGATCCCTGAGGAGGATGTCGTCCTCTCGTTCCAGCATCCGGTCGTCATGATCGGCAGCGATGCGATCCTCGAGCCGGGGCATAACAATCATCCGCGCGCGTCGGGCACCTTTGCCCGGTCGATCGGCAAGTACGTCCGCGAGGATCAGGCGGTCGGGCTGTCCGAGATGATCGCCAAGCTGTCGCTCATGCCAGCGCAGCGTCTGGAGAAGCAGGTGCCGGCGTTGCAGAAGAAGGGGCGGCTGGCAGCGGGCATGGACGCGGACATCGTCATCTTCGATTATGATACGATCATCGATCGCTCGACGGTCGAGCAGCCGGAGCTGCCTTCGGCCGGCATCGAGTACGTCCTCGTCGAGGGCGAGCTGGCGCTGGAGAACGGCGAGGTCAACCGCAGCACCCGGCTGGGCAAGCCGATCCGCAGCGAGTTCGTCCGGTTCGACGGCAAGGTCGGCTCGCTCGTCTGGGACGGCGCCGACTATCCGGTCGTCCACTACCGCGACCGCAACTACGTCGACCTGGACGCCCTGCAGGCGCACGGCTACGCGATGACATGGGACAAGGTCGCCCGCACATTTACGCTGAGCGAGGCATCGGCTGCTGGAGACGCGGGCGAGGCCGGCACGCCTCCGACGAACGGGGAGCTCATGCTGGAGCGGGGCTACAAGGCGGTGCTGGGCGAGACCGAGGCAGAGCTGATCTCGATCGGAGAGCGGGCCTATGTGCCGATCCAGTTCCTGCAGGAGCTGGGCCGCACCCTAAGCGACGAAGGCGATGTCTGGACCGTACAATAGCAGGAGATCCGGCGGCTCGGATGGCAGGAGCAACCGGCGTCGGACAAGACGCAGCCTTGGCGGGCTGCGTCTGTTTTGAATTGAGGCTACATACATATAGAGAGGCCTCTGTTCTGACGCCCGCCCGGATGGCGCGCCGCATATATTGCGATTGCGTTTTATGGTATAATGGGGCGTAAAGCTTGCTACCAAGCCCATTTAGAAGCAAGAGGTGAACCGGTTGAAAGTCGGCTTGAAATCAATTCTCTGGAGTGGCCTAGCGCTTGTGCTGCTGGTGTCGGTTGCGCTGCCGGGCATCAATCTGCTCGCCGTGCCGGTCGTCATGGTGCCGTTTGTTCTGCTCTATACGTCCCTTACAAGGCAGCAGTTTGCCCTGCATACGCTGATGGTGCTGCTCGTTGCGTTTTTTATTCATGGCCCCGTGTCGCTCATATTCGGGTTTTTCTTCCTGGTGCCGGCGCTGATCATGGGTCATCTGTATCGTCGGCGCGCCGCCGCCCGCACCGTCGTCACAGCCGGGGTGCTCGCTGTGCTGGGACAGTTCCTGCTGGAGATGGTGCTCTTCAACGCGCTGCTCAGCATCTCCATCACCGGCGAGATGGGCAATATTATCCGCGAGCAGTTGGCGATGCTGCATGCTCAAGGCTTGTTGCCGCCGAGCTGGACGACTGAGGTAACCGAGGCGTTTGTCCGCTCCGTCATCCAATCGATCCCGTGGGTGCTCATTGCGGCTTCATTTATGATCGTCATCATCACGCATGGTCTGACCCGCAAGCTGCTCTCCCGCGAAGGCATCGAGGTGCCGGGCTTCAAGCCGGCCAAGGATTGGATGCTGCCCAAAGCGTTCGTGCTCTACTATTTGATCGCTCTGATCGCGGATCTGTTCGTCGACAGCACGGTCGATTCGTTTATGAATACGGTGCTGGTCAATCTGATTCCGCTCTTGCGGCTCGTGTTTACGATTCAGGCGATCGGATTGTTTTTCTACATCGCCGATCAGAAGCGGTGGAGCAAGGCGGTGCCGGTACTGCTGGCCATCCCGCTTTTCCTGTTCCCGCCGCTCAGTCTGATCGGGGTGCTTGATGTTGCGTTTCCGATCCGGAAGTCTTTTACGAAATCCTAGCTACAGGGGCGGATGAGAATGCCGAAGTTTCTAATCAAACGATGGCACGGCATGGCGCAGGTATGGGCATTTGTCCTCCTGCTGATCATGACGGCGGCCTTGGCGTGGTACGAGTGGCCTGTAGGCGTGCTCGGTCTCGTCGGGACGCTGGGCTTCGCCTGGTATACGGTACGCGCCGAGCGCGCCTTCCGCAGAGATCTCAAGAACTACCTGGGCACCTTGTCCTATCGGGTGAAGAAGGCAGGCAATGAGGTGATCAGCGAGCTGCCGTTCGGGATCATCCTCTACAATGAGGAGCGTCATGTGGAATGGCATAATCAATATGTCTCGGAGATGCTCGAACGCGACTCGATCATCGGCGCGCCGCTGACCGAGCTGTTCCCGGCGCTGCAAAGTCCGCTCAAGGACAAGAAGGAGAAGATCGCCGAGGTGACGATCGGGGAGCGCGTCTATGAGTTCCTCCTCAAGCAGGAGGAGCGCCTCATCCATATCCGCGACGTCACCCGGCGCTGGAAGCTGGAGAAGCGGTATGAGGAGGAGAAGCTGGCGATCGGCATCGTCATGATGGATAACCTGGAGGAGTCGACCCAGGGGATGGACGATCAGCAGCGGGCGACCTTCCTCTCCAAGGTGACATCGGAGATCACAGGCTGGGCGCAGCATTATCAGCTCTATCTGAAGCGGCTCACCTCCGATCGCTACCTGTTCATCACCGATCAGCGCACGGTGAGGCAGCTCGAGCAGTCGCGATTCGTGCTGCTCGACGAGGTGCGGGAGATGACCATCGAGAACAAAATCCCGATGACGCTTAGCATCGGCATCGCCGTCAACGCCGAGAGCATCAACGAGCTCGGCCAGTGGGCGCAGACGAGTCTGGATATCGCGCTCGGTCGCGGCGGCGATCAGGTGGCCGTCAAGGACGGTCAACGCCAGACATTCTACGGCGGCCGCTCCAATGCAGTGGAGAAGCGCACCCGTGTGCGCGCCCGCGTCGTCGCCCATGCGCTGCGCGATATGATCAAGGAGAGCAGCAACGTCGTCATCATGGGCCACAAGATGCCGGATATGGACTCGATCGGCGCGGGCATCGGGGTGCTGAAGGCGGCTCGGCTGTTCAACAAGGACGCCTACCTCGTGCTCGAGGGGGTCAACCCGGCGATCCAGAAGATGATGGAGATCCTAGCCGACGAAGAGCATCTGATGAAGCGGATCATCTCGCCGGAGCAGGCGCTCGGGCTGGTCGAGGGACGCACGCTGGCGGTCGTCGTCGACACGCACAAGGCGTCGATGGTCAAGGAGCCGCGGCTGCTGTCCATGACCGACCGGGTCGTCGTCATCGATCATCACAGACGGAGCGAGGAGTTCATCCACAATCCGCTGCTCGTCTACATGGAGCCGTACGCCTCCTCTACCTGCGAGCTGGTGACGGAGCTGCTGCAGTATATCCATGACCGCGTCATCCTCGATGTCGCGGAGGCGACGGCGCTGCTGGCGGGCATCACCGTCGACACCAAGAGCTTCTCGCTCCGCACGGGGGCGCGCACGTTCGAGGCGGCATCCTTCCTGCGGCGCAACGGCGCAGACTCGTCGCTCATCCAGCGGATGCTCAAGGAGGATCTCGAGGAGTACATCAAGAAGGCGGATATCATCAAGCACGCAGAGATTATGTATGACCATGTCGGCATCGCTGTTACGAAAGGCGGCAAGTATTCGCAGCTCCTGATCGCCCAGGCGGCCGACACGCTGCTCAACATGACCGACATCATGGCGTCCTTCGTCATCGGTCAGCGGACGGACGGTCTAATCGGCATCAGCGCCCGCTCGCTCGGCCAGATGAATGTGCAGATCGTCATGGAGCGGATGGGCGGCGGCGGACACCTGACCAATGCGGCGGCCCAGCTCGAGGGGACGACCGAGGAAGTGGCGGCGAAGCTGAAGCAAGTACTCGAAGCTATCGATAAGGAAGAGGGGTTATTCGAATGAAAGTCATCTTCTTGCAGGATGTAAAAGGTCAAGGTAAAAAAGGCGAAGTCAAAGAGGTATCGGAAGGTTATGCGCGCAACTTCCTGTTCCCTAAAAATCTCGTGAAGC
>Ga0160452_100457_pt1 | contig 27987 bp, 23 predicted proteins | sample HID1971I_E6MG_FD_108230 | JGI IMG/M metagenome (GOLD analysis project Ga0160452, IMG submission 108230) | Enriched millipede-associated microbial communities from UW Madison campus, WI, USA - HID1971I_E6 MG | ecosystem: Host-associated > Arthropoda: Insects > Digestive system > Unclassified ...
GTTCGCCCGCTTCGCGATCGGCGGCGGCACGCCGACGCTGCTCGCTGCCGATCAGCTCGACCGACTGTTCCAGATCGCCGAGGATGTGATGGGGCTCGACCCGGAGCAGGCGTCGATCTCGGTAGAGACATCGCCGGACACGGTGACAGAGGATCGGCTCGAGGTGCTGCGAGCCCGACGCGTCGACCGGGTCAGTATGGGCATCCAGAGCTTCGTGGAGGCGGAGGCTACGGGCATCTATCGACCGCAAAAGCCCGCCGAGGTCGAGCGTGCGCTGGCGCTCTTGCAGTGCTACCGCTTCCCGATCCTCAACCTCGACCTCATCTACGGCTTGCCGGGGCAGACGGTGGACTCCTGGCTGTACTCGGTCGAGCGTGCGCTCGACTATAAGCCGGACGAGATCTTCATCTATCCGCTCTACACGCGCGAGCATACGATCGTCAAACCGACCGACGCGCGGCTCAGCGGCGACGATATCCGGCTGGCCTGCTACGAGGCAGCCCGCGATCGGCTGCGAGCGGCTGGCTATGTCCAATATTCGATGCGCCGCTTCGCGAGGGCGGACGTCGGCAGCGCCAAGCCGCTGCTGCCCTACGGCTGCCAGGAGGAAGGCATGGTCGGGCTCGGCTGCGGCGCGCGCTCATACACGCGAGAGCTGCACTATGCGACGCCGTATGGCGTGAGCCGCCGGGCGACCGAGAGCATCATCGCCGATTATGTCCAGACCGAGGACTATCGGCAGGCGGACTACGGCTTCGCGCTGTCGCCTGCCGAGCAGAGCCGCCGTTATATCCTCAAGGCGCTGCTGCACCGCGAGGGGCTGGAGCTGGCGGGGTATCGGGAGCGGTTCGGCACGGAGGCGCTCGCGGCGCATCCTGAGCTGACGCAGCTGCTGGAGACGGGGCTGGCGGCGCTGGAGGCGGACGGCACGGTCTGCCGGCTCAGCGACGAAGGCATGGCCTACTCCGATGCGATCGGCGACTGGCTCATCTCTCCGGAGGTGCGGGAGCGGATGGAGACGTACGAGCTGCGATGAGAGCGACCCTGTATTACCGGGGCAAGCTGGCTTCGTGCAACTATGCTTGCCCGTACTGTCCGTTCAGCAAGCGGGTCGACGACGCGGCGACGCTGGCCGCCGACCGGGCGCAGCTGGAGCGGTTCATCGATTGGGTCGGCGAGCAGGAGGCGCTCGGCCATCGGCTGTCGATCTTCTTCAACCCGTATGGCGAAGCGCTCACGCATCGCTGGTACCGCGAGGGGCTGATCCGTCTGAGCCATATGCCGCATGTGGAGCGGCTGGCGATCCAGACCAATCTGTCGGCCAAGCCGACCTGGACCGAGCGGCTGGAGCCGGGCAAGCTGGCGATCTGGGCGACCTATCATCCCGGCCAGGTGCCTGAGCAGGCGTTCCTGAAGCGGTGCCGGGAGCTGCTGGAGCGGGGCGTCGAATTCAGTGTCGGCACGGTTGGCGTGCGCGAGGCGTTCGACGCGATCGCTTCGATGCGCCAGGCGCTGCCGCCGCAGGTGTATATGTGGGTCAATGCGTACAAGGACAAGCCGGATTATTATACGCCGGAGGAGCTGGAGCTGCTGAGCGGGATCGATCCGCTGTTCGGCTACAACACGCACGATTACGAGAGCAAGGGCCGTCCTTGCCAGGCGGGCGTAGATGTGTTCTACGTCCAGGGCGACGGTAGGGTGAAGCGCTGCTACAAGGACCGTCAGGTGATCGGCCATCTGTACCGCGACGGGCTCGAGCGGCTGTCCGCCCCGCGCCTGTGCCGGATGGAGATGTGCGATTGCTATATCGGCTACATCCATCTGCCAGGCGCGCTGCCCGAAGGGCTGTATGGGGAACGCAAGCTGGAGCGAATTGCGACTGAGGCGTTCATCACTTCGTCAAGCAGACAGTAAGGAGAGCATCATTGTAAGCGGCGACCGCTTCCCGGTATCGGACCGGAGAGGGGCGCCGCTTTTTTATGGACACGCTGTTCCGTCTTCATGGGTCTGTCTCAGTCAGAGGTTAACGATTCGTTGCTTGCAATCTCATTCACTCTTGATCTTAGCCGATATTCTGTCGGCGTGCTGCCAAAACGTTTCTTGAACAAAGTGAAGAAGTACTTTTTGTTTTCCCAGCCGATTTTATCGATGATTTCATCGATGTTATAACCCGATTCTTTTAATAGCTCGGATGCCTTGATCAAGCGATATTCAGAAATATAGTCCGCAATGGAGCGGGATGCATGCTCTCGGAACAGTCGTCCAAGATAAGCGGGGGTAATATGAAAATGATCGGCTACCTGATTGCTGGTCAGAGAAGGGTCTGTATAATGGGCCTCAATGTATTTCATCGCGTTGGATGCGATCAACTCCGATTTCTCGTTCCGGCTTTGCTCCATTTTCAACACGATGGACTCCATCAGCTTCGAAAATTCCGCATGGATATGCTCCAGCGTCTCCATGTTTTTTATTCTGTTGTCAAATGAAACGAAATCGAGGGCGAATCTAACGGTCCCGTTCTTCTCCATCAGGTTGATGGCATTAAAAATGGAAGACGACAAATGCGCCAAGGTAAACATAATGTTGTTGTAGCTGGAATTCGCCAAGCTCTTCATCAGGCTGTTAAATAACAGAGAAGCTTCATCGAGACGGCCCTTTTTCAACATCTCCAGAAATTGTGTGGTCAAAGCATGGTCGATATTATAGTCGGACAAGGAAGCGATATCCATTTCCTGCTGGAACAGAACGCTGCCGTGCCCAAAGGTCATACGGTATTGGGACAACTCGACGGCCTCCGCGAACAGTCGTCTCCCTTCCCGCAAGCTTTCGCCCGAATGGCTTACAAAGACGGAAAGGCTTGTCTTGAAGTAGGTTTCATAGACATGTTGAATCTCTGGAAGCAGTGTTTTTAATGAATCGATATAATCATGCGATTGTCGCAGCTCGCCATCGCTTAACTCTACATTTAGAATCGCTACGATCGTATCGCTCCCATCATCCCATGTCTCGCAAGCGAAGGAAGGGAGCAGCACTTCGTGAATAATATTATGCAGCGCATATCGTATGAGAGATTGATCCCTCGAGCTATACTGTGCTTGGAAGTCCGAAAAACGGTCTATTTTAAACAATACAACGACGATATTGCTCTTCGGATTCAGGACAATCCCTTGAGCTTTAAGGAGCGCTTCGTCATAAATATTGGCTGAGCTGTTATTCAATAAGATATCTCGTAAATGGTTTTGCTTTAGCAGAAACAAGTTCGATTTGCGAAAAGACTCTAGCGAACTCAACTTGTGCGAAGCGGACTGAAGAGATTGGGCAATATATTTGAACTCATTATGATCATCCGGTTTATCGCTCTGCAAATGGTCCAACTGCTGGGCCATAAAGCGCAGATTGCGTATGGGAGCATACAAATTCCTTGCAAGCAGAAAAGCCGAGAAGGTGCAGATGATCATCATCATTACACTAATCGATATCGTCGTACGCTTCACTTTACCGATACTTTCAGCAATGTACTGATAAGGCGTAATATTAACCAGCGTCCAAGGAGCCGAGTCGTAGGTGGCATAAGTGATTACGGAGGCTTGGTTTTGATAATCCGCGATTATGTAGCCTGATTTTTGACGGGAGGCCAATATTTTGGAGACGAATGGCTCAGTGGATAAATCCGCGTCGAACAAATTCTCCCCCGAATTGGAATTGGTAACGACCTTCCCTTCATGGTCAAGTAGTAAAATATTGCTTCCGCGCAACGAATTTGTTTCCTGAAAAGAAGACAACGTGTTAAAAATCCAGTTCATTCGAAGATTGATGATGAGCGCATTTTTCACTTTTTTTGAGTTTGGAAAGTACTCTGACAACATGTAGGAAAACACTTCTTCCTTTTTTCCCGAATTCATCTCCGAGAAGGCGATTTTTCTGGGGATCGGGTTAAGGGGGATCATCATCCCAGGGTTCGCAATCATGTGAGCGATTTCAACATCTTGAAATTGTTGGCTTGTTCGAACGCCGGTATCGGGTCCGATCAAATAGTACGTGTCCGAACGGCCGTTATAGAGATAAGCGGAATGCATAAAGGGCGTGCTGTCCAGCGACATCCCGATGTTTCTCATATTTCTCAACATATCAACCATGGGGATGTCTTGACCATACATCAAATTGGCCGCATCTGAATTATTGAACATGGACGATGCGAAGCTTTTGGCATAATTGTTGGTGGCCAATGCATTTTGCAGGATCTGATTCAGTAGCTTCTCGTTCGCCGTATTCAATAAGCCGATGCTGTAGTTCTTAAAGCTGTAGTTCAGGATCAAAGAGAGAGCAAGCACGGTGAGCGCAATCAAGAAGGTAATCTTGATGAGCAAGTGATGAAAGTATTTTGGATGCCTGAAAGAAAGTACTCGTCTCATGTAAAATCTCTCCTTACCTCCTCGTTGGTCTCATTATTATAGAGGACAGGGGGCGGTTTGTGGAATGGGAAACCGCTCTGTTGAACTTATTCACCGATTTTAAACCTCATTTTCTACGCATTCGCAGCGTTTGACTCTTTATCGAAGCTCGTTGAAAGCGTTATGATTAGGTCGCAGCAAGCGTAATAAACCCAAATTAAGCGGACAGGAGATGAGATGGCAATTAACCACACCAAAAAGTTTCTCAAACATTTTAAGAAAAACAGGTTTCTGCTTGCATTAACGCTTCCGATGGTGATCTATACCTTTATATTCAGTTATACGCCGATGTTCGGGGCGATGGTCGCTTTTAAGCGCTATCAGTTCGATAAAGGCATATTAGGAAGCGAATGGGTAGGGCTCAGTAATTTCAAGTTTCTGTTCACCTCCCCCGACCTTATCCGAATCGTGCGCAACACCCTCGGATACAATGCGTTGTTTATCATCAGTACTTTACTCGCATCGGTAGCCATCGCTTTGATGTTGTATGAATTGACAAGTAAAAAATTGCTCAAAGCGTATCAATCCATTATGTTTTTTCCGCATTTTCTATCATGGGTTGTTGTGGCCTACATGGCGTATGCGTTTCTCAATCCGAGATCGGGAATGCTGAACCAGTGGTTCGCGAATTTCGGCTTGGATACCATTGACTGGTACAATCATACGACGGCCTGGGTTTATATTTTTCCGCTTGCACATTTATGGAAGGTTATCGGAATGAATGCGATTATGTATTACGCTGCATTGATGGGCATTGACCCCACTTACTACGAAGCTGCCAAGATCGATGGCGCGAATAAGTGGAAGATTGTCACCAAAATATCGTTACCGTTTTTATATCCATTGATGACGATTTTGGTTATCTTGGCCATTGGGCATATTTTCAGCGCGGATTTCGGCTTGTTCTATCAGTTGCCGATGAATTCACCTACGATATACTCAACCACAGACGTTATTGACACCTACGTATTCAGAGCGTTGATGCAACTTGGCAATATAGGCATGTCTAGTTCTGCAGATTTGACAAAATCCGTATTGGGATTTGTGCTCATCGTGACTACCAATGCGATTGTCAGGAAAATAAACCCGGAACGTTCCTTGTTTTAAATCGTTGTGAGGAGGAGGAAGAAATCATCGTGCGCGGCTCTAAGCTCAGCTTGTCCCGGATTGTAATGCATGTGTTCTTGATCGCGATGTCGATCTTGTTTATCGTACCGTTGTGGTCGATTCTCTCCATCTCGCTGTCTAGGGAAGTGGATATCGCGAGCCTTGGATATCGTCTCATACCGATCCACTTAGATTTTCAAGCCTACCGGTTCATTCTGCAAAATCCGATTACCATCATCAATGCATACAAGGTTACGATCATCATATCGTGCATCGGTACTTTTCTTTCCGTGTTGATGATTTCCATGTGCGCTTATGCGTTATCTCGATCCGATTTCAAATACCGGGGAGTAATCACCTTTTATTTATTTTTCACGATGTTATTCAGCGGCGGACTCGTTCCGTACTACATCTTGATGACGAAGTATCTGCATTTGCAAAACACGTATTTAGCACTTATTCTTCCGCTTCTGGGCAGCGTCTGGTACATCTTCCTGATGCGAACGTTTTTCCAGCAGTTGCCGGATTCGCTTGTAGAATCCGCCACGATCGACGGAGCTGGCGAATGGCGTATTTATTTTAGGATCATCCTTCCGCTGTCCACCCCGGTATTGGCGACTGTAGGACTGTTGCAGCTCCTTAATTATTGGAATGCCTGGTTTCAAGCTTTGTTGTTCATCGATAAACCACAGATGTACCCGCTGCAGTATTTGCTTCAGGTCATGATGAACAATATTCAGGAAATTCTTAAGAACATGCAGGAGGGTGTAAGCGTTGATGCCGGACAACTGGCAGCCATTCCGTCGGAAAGTACAAGAATGGCCATGTGTATCCTGGCGATTGGCCCCATGCTGTTTATCTTTCCGTTCTTTCAAAAGTATTTTGCCAAAGGGTTGACAGTTGGATCCGTTAAAGGCTAGGTCTTACAACTACTCATATCTGGGGAGGGTTTATGTAAGTGAAACGTTCCAAGCGTGTATTGATGACGAGAGTGTTTGCGCTTTGCATGGTAGTGGGATTGGCTCTTGCAGGCTGTTCAAACAAACAGGAGGCTTCGACTTCAACTCAAAGCAGCAGCCCCGAAAATTCCGGCCGTCCAAGTAGTCAGACGGAGAACCAAACGGAGCTGGAGCCGGTAAAGTTGGTGTGGTACCTTCGTGCTTCGGAGCCGAAAAATGCCGTATCGGTCATTCAGAAAGCAAACGAAATGATTCAAAGCAAAATCAACGCCACAGTCGACTTTAGATTTGTTAATCCGGGCGATTACAACAACAAGATGCAGCTTGTCATGTCGTCGGGAGAAGAATACGATATCGCCTTTACTTCAAACTGGGCGAATCCGTACGTTAGCAACGCAACCAAAGGGGCATATATCCCCGTAGATGATTTGCTCGCCCAATATCCCGACTTGAAGAACAGTATGAGGCAAGAGGTTTGGGATGGAGTCAGAGTCAACGGGAAAATTTATGGGATTCCGAACAATCAGATCATGGCTACCGCTCCCGGAGTTTGGTTTAAAAAGGATCTCCTTGACAAATACCAGATTGATGCGACGCAATTCAAATCGTTAGAGGATTGGGGGGCTGCCTACGAGAAGATAAAGGCCGGCGAACCGGATGTTTCTCCTCTTCGCGAGGGAATTCCCACGGCTTATTTGGGCTCTAGTTCGCCAGTCGATGGGACGGATTTATCGATTGATCCGGATACGTGGCAAGTGTATTACTTGAATTATACGTTAACGGATAGATTTAAAATCATGCGAGACTGGTACGAGAAAGGATACTTCCCGCAAGACGTCGCTACATTAAAGGATGAAGTCTCGCTAATTAAAGCAGGGAAGATTTTCAGCAGGTATACCACGATTAAACCCGGGGGTGAAGCCGAGTTCAAGGCAAACTATGGCTTCGACGCTGTATCTGTCCCAACCAACTCTCCACGATTACCGAAAGCGGCAGGTCAAACGACAATGAACGCGATCAGCACGACCTCCAAAAATCAGGAGCGCGCCATGATGCTGATCAACTTGCTCCATACGGATAAGGAACTGTTCAATTTGCTCAAATTCGGTATTGAAGGTCAAGATTATACAAAGGTTTCCGACAATCGTATCGAACCCAAAGCAGATGCTTATTCCTTATCCGGCTGGATACTCGGCAATGAATTCAACAGCTACGTGATTCCCGGTCAAACAGATGATATATGGGAGCAAACGAAAGAGCTAAACGATTCGGCCCAAGCGGATCCGACGGTCGGCTTTACCTTCAACACGGAGAGCGTGCAGAATGAAATCGCCCAGTTGAGTGCGGTAACAACGGAATTCTTGTCCGTTCTGAAGAATGGCATGGCAGATATCGACAAGACGATGGAAGCGATGAAGGAGAAGCGTAAAGCCGCCGGTGAAGATAAGGTTATTGCTGAAGCCCAGAGACAACTGGACGAATGGCTGAAGACTAAACAGTAATTATGCCTGAATCACTGGTAAGGAGGAGCTCGGTCATGCGCTTTGGAACCCTATTGCCAGCGCCAAGGAATGGCGGATTTAGAATGGAAGGCTATTGGGTTTGGTGTGGTTCAGTCATAAAAGGCGACGACAATCGATATCATATGTTTGCTTCAAGGTGGCCAAAGGGACTCCCTATGCACCCCGGCTGGTTGGTTGCGTCCGAGGTCGTACGTGCGGTTTCTGATTGTCCCGAAGGGCCGTATCGATTCGAGGAAGTTGTTTTACCGTCCAGAGGAGCAGAATATTGGGACGGAAGAAGCACTCATAATCCGCAAATCGTCAAACATCAGGACACTTACATTTTATACTATATGGGCTCCACGCATCCATTTACGGATGTATTGCCTGACACGCCATTGGATCTTTCCGATCCAAGAATTATCGTTGCGCGTTCCAATAAGCGAATTGGAATAGCCGTGTCAAAAAGTGTGTTTGGACCATGGCAGAGGTTGAATCATCCGATCTTGGAGCCAAGGCCAAGCCAATTTGACAACTTCTTCACTTCTAATCCGGCGCCATGCATACATGAAGATGGGTCAGTATTGCTTATTTACAAAACGAGAACCTACAAATCCAGACCCTATTCCTCTTATTTGCATGGAGAAGCCATGTTTTTTGGAGTGGCCCGTGCAAGTTGCTATATGGGACCTTATGAGGCAGTAACGAATGAGTCGATTTTTCCCTCCGATAAGTTCAATCTGGAAGATCCGTTTATTTATCGTGTGCCGGGCGGCTATGAAATGATAGCAAAAGATATGACGGGCAACATTTGCGGCGAGCAACGTGGCGGGATTTTCGCAAGATCGGAGGATGGGGTGAAATGGGAAGCGGTTGAGGGGCAAAAATCATATTCACGCAGGATTGTGTGGGATGATGGAACAGAGCAAATGATGGGGAGCTTGGAAAGGCCGTTTGTTTTGTTTGAGGATAATCATCCGACCCATATGTTTTTTGCGACGGCAGACGGCCCTGGAGATTTTACAACTGCATCCAATACATGGAATATGGTCATACCTTTGAAGATTTAGCTTACCGGAGGTCGAGTAATCATGGAATTGAACTACAAGCTTGAAGGTGGAGTCGTTCCCGGCAAAAAATACGGCGAGTATTCTTCGTCTGGCAAGGTAATGCCGCCTCCGGCAGAACAATCCGTGTTCAGTACGAAAGCGACCGGCTACAGAGGGTGCTGGCACCAGCAAGCTCCTTTTGATTCGGTATACGGATTTAAGTACAGCGGCGGATTGGGCACGTACAGCTGCAAGCATCTTCCATTGGCGGTATATTGTCCGGAAGTGGAGAAGACGTTTTTTTGCTGGGGCGGAGCGGCCGTTGAACCGGTCGTCTCTGAGGAGCAGTGGGATTTTTCTCCTGAAATGATATATCACATGGTGTCCTATTATGATCATAAGACGGGTCTTGTGCCGAGACCGACGATCGTTCTGGATAAATACAATGGAGATGCCCACGACAACCCGGTTATCAGCGTTGACGCGGAGGGTTATATCTGGATTTTTTCTCCTTCCCACGGGGCATGGACAACCCGCTCGTTTATCCATCGCAGCACGGAGCCGTACAGTATTGAGAGATTTGAGACCGTCTCGGAAAATATGTTCGCTTATCCCCAGGTGCATTATGTACCCGGAACGGGCTTTATTTTTATGCATACGAACTACGAGCAGGGGCGACGAGGCTTGCGTATGTCCTCGAGCAAGGACGGACTTAGTTGGGTAGAGCCGGTCGACTTGGTTCTATACGGACAAGGGCATTACCAAACCACTCAATTTGCTCGCGGCAAGCTAGGGTCGGTTTTCGACTATCATCCGGTCGAAGGCGGGCTGGACGAACGCACCAATTTGTATTATATGGAGTCGCTGGATATGGGGAAGAGTTGGCGTACTGCCGACGGGACTGCACTCTCCGTTCCGCTTCATGAGGTTCATAACCCGGCACTCATCTACAATTACGAAGCCGAGGGGCTTAAGGTGTACATCAAGGATTTGCAATATGACGAACATGGGCGGCCCGTTATTTTGTATTTAACTAGTCGCAGCTGGAGAAACGGGCCGGAATACGGCCCAAGAGTGTGGCGGGTCGCACGGTGGACGGGAAGCGAATGGCGGCTCAGCAAGGTGACGGAAAGCGGCAACAATTATGATTTCGGTTCCCTGTATCTGGAGGATGGCGGGATCTGGCGTATCATCGGTGCGACGGAAGACGGTCCGGAGCCATGGAATCCAGGCGGTGAAGCGGCGATATGGGAGAGCTGCGATGACGGGAAGACGTGGACGATGCAGCGGCAAATGACAACTGGCAGTCGCTATAACCATACGTATATCCGGCGACCCGTCCAAGCCCATCCAGACTTCTATGCATTCTGGGCAGACGGTGCGACAAGAGCGCGGAGCGAATCCAGACTATACTTTTGCAACAAGGCAGGCGATGTGTTCAGGTTGCCATTCCACATGAATGAGGGAGAAGCCAGGCCGGAAGCTGATCGACCTGATCCATATGAAGCTCAAAGGCAGGTCGACGAATGGAGCAAGAAATCATGACGACAAGTGTATTCAGGGTGAATGTCGAGAAGGAAGCGGAATGGATGCTGCCGGCAATCGAGCTGGGAACGTGGAATGAAGATGTACTGGGCATCCGTTTGGAGATCATGGGGACGCCTGGTATCGTGGTCCATTCGGAATGCTTCCGGGCATACAAGGAAGATGAACATCCTTTTCAAACGGTGAAGGTCAGAAACAGACAATATGACATGCACTATGATCAGGATCTATGCAGAATGCCAGTCAACGATCACTGGCAGACGATGTATGTTGAAGCATTCGTGAAAACAAATGCGATCCGACTCGAATATGTGTTGAAGCTATTCGGGACCGGAGAAGTGCTCATTCGAAATATCAAGACACAAATCGGAGGATTCCCACGCAACCCTGCCCTACAGGGGGCGCCTTATCCCCAATGGATTAACGGGTTGAAAGCGCATCCAGCATACGAACGCAAGATTGCCGGACTCCCATCGGAAAGATATGGATTACCGTCTCATATTTTGCCCTACCTGGACTTGTCGCCTGAGAGGATCTATGAGCTTGTCCCAGAGCGGAGAGGGCTGGATAAGTGCGCCCATCATTATGAATGGGACCCCCGGAAGCCTGATGAGCTGATCGATCGAACGACCGGTCAACCCTTCCATTACGAAGAGGAATATCCGATCTCGGGGTATGACGAGGTTGTTGCGCCATCAGGGAAAAAGTGGATCTACCCGTACCACAAACGACCGTGGACCAAAACAATCGAGGATGTATTCATGTTTGCTCCCAAATATCCGGGGCCGGATGAAGAGGATCTAAACCTGTACTATGATCCACAGTTTGAAAAAATTTATTTGGATCAATTTATGGTCACCGTTCGAATGGAGCGCCTCCAGGAGGCGGCGCTCATTCTCTCCGAGCATTACCATACGACAGGCAATACGGAAGCCGGGATCAGGGCGGCGGTCATTCTTCTGAAGCTGGCGCAGAGCCTTCCGCATTGGCCGATCTATGGCAAACCGGATTGGAACTATCATTATATCAAAGGCTTCTTTCCACCGGACGGATATGAACGATGGTTTGCATGGATTGCTGATCATTATGACTGGCAAACTCCGGCAACCGGGGCGCAATTGAAGAAAATGATTACCCTGTTCGAACACCTGAAGAACCCGATCATCTGGAGCAGCCTTCGCGACCTGGGATTCGATAACGCCAGAGAGGAGGTCGTCGATGGCATACTGCATATTATTCGGATGTCTTTAAGGTATGACGCTTACTATCGCACCGACATTTGGCGTTACTTCCATAACACGATCGGACTGCAGCTGGAGGGGTTTGTCGTAGCCGCCCTTTCCATCGGCTGTCCGGAGCTCATTCACTACGCCGTCGGAAAAGCCAAGGCTGCTTTTGCCTACCTGTTTATGGCAGACGGCATGTTCCCGGAGAGCGTTTCGTATCTGCACGATATTGCCGGAGATATCGATGCGGCGATTCGTCCTATTCAAGGCTATTCGGATCCTGACGGCTATACCTCCGAGCTGGATCATCGTCGTATCGAATGCTTTGACCCTGAGCAAGAGCTGCCTGGCTACCGGAATATTATGTATCTGAGCAAGCACAGGATGTTCTACCCGGACGGCTCTGTGATGACCATCCATGATACGTGGGCCGAAAGTCAGTATAGCCAATACCATCGTGTTCGGAGGAGCACGGAGACGCCGGTTCCCAGCCTGAATCGCCGCGACGTCGCCGATCCTCTCCTGCTGCCCGACTTTGGACATGCGGTTATCGGGTCAGGCGAAAATGAGGATTGCGCCGAGGGGCATCTGCATTACTCGGGTCACTGCAACCATACGCACGAGGATATGTTGAATTTCACGCTATGGGCGTATGGGGATGAGCTGGTGTCGGATATCGGCTATTCCCATCTGGGAGGATACATCTATACCGCAACCGCCCATAATCTGGTTGTTGTGGATGGCTGCAATCAAAGCTATAGCCCTGAGCGCGGGAACCTCGTGCACTGGCATGCGCCTCATGGACGCACGATGGTGATGCAGGCGGAAGCGCCTCATATCCCGTATCCCGATGTTCACCAGTATCGGCGAGCCGTGGTAGGCATCTCCATCTCGAAGGGGCAGAAGCTCTTCCTGGATATATTCGAAGTAGCGGGAGGAAGCCGTCACGAGTGGATGGCCAATGGGTGCGCCGATTACACACAGAGAGCAGCCATGACGTTGCAGCCATACAAGCATATGGACAACCTTGATGAAGACGGGATTCCATTCCATCCGGAAGCAGGCGAAAGTTTCCTTCCGTGGGATCAGGCTGGCGGGAAAAGCCACTATTACGGCGCTTTCAGAAACGTCAAGGTGCATCGGGATGACACGCCTTGGCAGATGACGATGACCCCGGCATTTCCCAATGGCGAGCCCTGTGCGGGAGCGGGAGCGAGGGCGGCATCGGCTGAGCCCAAGCCGGGCGTTCGACTGCATTGGGTCGCTCCGACAGACGGGGAGGTCATGCTGTGCGATGCGCCAAGGCTTCGGTATTTCCGCGAGCTGTCCCATCATCAGGAGGCTATGGCCCATTGGAGCGCTAATGTGATGCCCAAAGTAATTGTTCGCCGAGACGGCAGCGATTTGGACAGCACATTCGTCGCCCTGTGGGAGCCGTTCCAGACGGCACCGTTCGTCCAGAGCTGCGAGCGAATTGAGGGCATCGCAGCAAAGGATGGCGAAGGCGTTCGGATCACGGCGGAACATACGGTCATCCAGGTCATCTATCGCAAAAGCGAACCAAGCGGCACCCTTGCTTTCGACCACATCTCCATGGACGGCTCCTTTCTGATCATCAAAGAAACGATGATGGCCGAGACGGAAAAAGAAACGGAAGTCGATTTTTATTCGGGCACCACTTTTTCCATCGAGGGTCTCAAGCTGGAGCTGCATCGCTGGGCAAATCCGGCCTTGGTCGGAACAGGAGAAGACGAGCAAGGCCATTATCTGAGCATAAGAGGGGATCTATCTGCATACCCGGAGGACTACGAGGAGCAACCGCATCGAGGGAAATATATCGTCGTAGCACAGGACGGTCAGAGTAATCGACATTTGCCTTTCGACAAGTTGCAGAAGGGCGAAGACGGGATGCACAAGCTTTATATCGCCAGGCAGCCGGGTTTTACATTTGAAGAGCATTCACAATGGCTTAAGGAGACTTGCTTCCCTTTTCGTATGCTGCAGGGAACCGCGGAAGTTACATTTTCGACGGAGGTTAACGTGAGAATACGGCAAACAGGCAATGAGAAAAAGATCATGGTACGAACGGATGCCGACTCGATCGTCACGATGCCATCGAATCGAGCGAGCTTCCCGTGCAAGGCGTCCAGCGGCAAATGGACGGAGCTTCTACTATAAAGGAGGCGAAAGCACAGTGAAGAGCAGATTTCTCGGAGTCTTGTTGGCCTTGTCTTTACTATTCCCATCCTTCCTGTTCCCGTTTACAGAGAGCGCTCATGCGGCAGGCAGCAGCACCTGGTACAAAACAACAGATGAAGACAATGTCGATTGGTTGGTCTTGCATACGAATGGCCAGACCAACGTGAGGGGAATCGCGCCTGCAACCTTTTCGTTAGCGGACATGGTGCTGGAGATGGATTTGAAGCCGATTACGAATCCGGCGTTTCCGAATTGGGCGCATCATGAGATTTATTTTGGTTATCAGGATGCCCAAAACTATTATTTCATCTCCGTACATGGCGGCACCGGCGTAGTCGGTCTGTACAGGATGAAAAATGGAGCTCGAGCCACCCTCGGTCAGACAGCAAGTCTAAGCAACCTGAAGCATGTGCAAGACAAAACGAATGCGTATAAGATCACGGTGCAGAGCGGGGCAATCCAGGTATCGGTAGATGATGACCTCATCCTTACTGCAAACAATACCACGTATACGAGCGGCAAGGTAGGGGTTGGCGTAGCGGGATATTACGATCTGCCTCCCAATACGGTTACGTCGTTAAAGCTTGCTGTGGGGGGCTTGAAAGTACTGGACAGCTCGGGCTCTGATCTCGGAGGAGCTATATTTGCCGGAGGATTGGCCGATTGGACGTTTACTGTTCCGAAGCTGGATACGAATCGGCTGGAGGAGCATTTCGTCTATACGAATGGGTGGGAGGTGCCGACGGATGCGGATGGCTGGGCGACGAATGCCAATGGACTCGGGGCCGGTTACAAAGCGGAAGTGCATAATCAGGCGCTCAACATCGAATCGGCCAGCGGCGGTTCGAGCGGATTGTATGTCAAGAAGACGCTGGCCGATCTATATACCGCTACCAAGGTAATCATCAGCTATAAGTTGAAGGTCAATGACATATCGGGGACAAGCGAAGCTTTCCCTGGGCTTGTCGAATCCACGAATACCGGGAATACCATCCCCTTGCTCAGGTTAACCGGCTCAGGCGAGCTGAAGGCGATGAATGGCAGTACCGCAACGGCCGTAGCCGAGCTGCAGAGCGGACGGGAGTACCAGGTCGGTCTGATCATCGACCTTGTCAACGACACACAGGATATCTACATCGGAGACGATGACGGCAACAATACGGTCCTGACGAATCAGAGCGTTGCCAACCCGGCAGGCTCGTTGCAAGGCATTGTGTTTCATGTCGCAGGCAAGGTGACGGTGGACGATCTAGTCATGGAGGAGTATAACACGACAACCGCTGCACGTTTTCAACACATTTTCACGCAAAATGCGCAGAGCAAAGTCGATCATCTGCCTGACTTGCAGGCAAGATTGCCTCAGGGCATACTTCTGTCCCTGTATTCCTCCGATGTCTATGCAGACGGGACGCGAACCAAGCTGAATGCCGAGGACGATACTGTGATGCCGGTGCTGCAGAACGGAGAAGTGTGGCTTCCGAAGGACTTTGTGGCAGCAAAGCTTGGGGCAACCTCTGTAACCGCCGAGACGATCCAGGGACGCGATTATGTGTCCATACAGGCGGTAGCCGCCGAGAAAAATAAAGCTGTTTGGACCAATGGCATGCTGTATGCGGTCAGCGATCAAGCCAATCTGTTCACGGTCGGGGATGAGGCCCTGCTGGCCGACATCGAAGCGACGTTCGGCATCTATGTATCTCCGCAAGGAAGCGATACGAATGACGGAACGTATGACGCGCCATTCCTTACGCTTGAAAAGGCAAGGGATGCGGTAAGACAGAGGAAAAGCGATCCGGGCATTCCGCTGGGCGGCATCACCGTATACATGATGGGTGGACAATACTTCCGCAGCAGTACGTTCACGCTGGACGCCTCCGATTCGGGAAGGGCCCATGCGCCCATCACATACCGATCCTATCCGGGGCAGAGCGTCAAGCTGTCGGGAGCGAAGGCGATTCCTGCCTCCGCCTTCTCGCCGGTGACAGATGCGTCAGTGATCAGCAGATTGAAGGACGGATATGCCGGCAACATCGTTCAGGCGGACATGTATGCGCTGGGCTTCACAAGCAACGACCTTGGTTCGATACAACGCTCCAACGCCAACGCCAGATCGCTTCCGGATAGCGCGGCGCTCTATATTGACGGGACGAAGCAGACGATCGCCAGATGGCCGAATCAGGGATTCGCCAAGACCGGCTCTGTCTCGGCTACCGGCGCGAGCGGGTCAGGAGCAGTATGGCAATACAATGAACAGCAGCCGAATGCTTGGGAACTAGCCGATCAACTGTGGGTGGAGGGCTACTGGTTCTGGGACTGGTACATCGATTCGATGCGGGTTAGCGCTGTGGACACCACCGCGAAGACGATCGCCGTCGAACAAACGACGCCGTACGGGGTTGCCGAAGGCAAACGGTATTATGTGTTCAACCTGCTCGAGGAAATCGACATGCCCGGGGAATGGTTCCTTGACAGAACGAGTGGCATCCTGTATCTATATGCGCCGTATGACCTTGCGCAGAGCGAGATCCGGTTGTCCATCCTGAATACGGCGCTAGTCAAGATGACGGATGTGAGCCATATCCGGTTGGTTGGCCTGGGCTTCGAGGAGACGAATCATCGGGCTATCGAAATGGCAGGCGCCGATTCGATCTCGATCGCTGCCAGCACGTTTCGTAATATCGGCGGGACTGCCGTCGTCATCGACGGCTCTATGAATGTAGACCTCGCGGATTCCGACTTCGTCAATATCGGCAAAGGCGGCGTCATCACGACGAATGTCGGCTATCGTCCGACACTGGCCCCGGCCAATATCCGAATTCGCAACAATGTATTTACGCGCTTCAGCACGGTAAGCAAAACGGGCGCGCCGGCGGTCTCCATTGCTGGAGTAGGCGTTGTCGTTCAGAACAATGTGTTGCATGAAGCGCCTCATCAAGCTATTGCGATTAGCGGCAACGATCATGTCATTGAAAACAATGAAATCTATTCGGTTGTAAAGGAATCCACCGATGCCGGCGCAATCTATGGAGGACGCGACTATACGAACCAGGGCAATGTGATCCGCAATAACCTGCTGCATGATATAACCGGCTTGCATGGCTCAGGCGGTCATGTCATTTACTTGGATGATCAGTTGAGCGGCTTTCAGGTGATGAGCAATATTTTCTTCGATAATTCCTCCTCTGTCTTTATCCATGGCGGAAGGGATAACGTGGTCGACAGCAACATCGTCGCCAATTCGACGCACTCCATCCGGCTGCTCAACTTAAGCGGGGGGGCGGCCAGCCCGTTCGTTCAACCGCCGAATGGCACGTTATATACGAGACTTCTCGCCATGCCGGTAACTAGCGATCTGTGGACATCGCGCTTCCCGACACTGGCCAACCTGCTTGCCGACGAGCCGTACAAGCCGAAATATAATACCTTTACCCGCAATGTCCTGTATAACACAAACGACATTGTCGTACCGGCTACGGCGACATCTAGCGGGACGTTCGCCAATAATGTGACGGTGACCGATGCAGGCTTGTTTGAAGACGCGGCGAACAACAACTTTAATCCTGTGGGCAATTTCGGGATTGCTGGCTTTACGGCGCCCGTGTACAGCGAGATTGGGCTGCAGCTCAACGCCAACCGCATGTCGTACCCGGAGATTGAGGATTTCAAGCTTATCTATCCGCAGCATCTTGCAGTTGAGATGCCGGCGCATGGCATGACGCTTATGTGGGAGCCCGCAATCGGCGCCAACCGCTATAAGGTCACGGTAGCCGAGGACAGCGCGTTTACCGACATCGTATATGAGGGAGAAGCGTCTGAGCATTACTTGAAGCTTGATGATCTGGAATATGGGGCCAAGGATTATTACTGGCAAGTCCAGGCGATCAGCGACTCGGCGTTATATCCGGATAGCCAAATGAATGCTTCGGGAACGGCGCGCTTCACGACTGCCATGAACGAGGTGACCGATACCTACGAGCTGGTGACCAAAGCTGCGGAAGCCGCAAATTTGTATGCCGCCTCAGTGGAAGGCTCCGATCCCGGTCAGTTCCCGGAAGAAGCATTAACGGCGTTACAGCTGGCTATTGCCAGCGCAAATGCAGTTGCCTCCAATCCAGCAGCAACACAGAACGATATCGATTCCGCTCTTGCCACGCTTGTGCAGAGCATCATCGACTTCAAGAAGCAGCAGGTGCAGGGGCTGGTCGATCTGGGGCAGCTATTGTCGAATCGTTCCAACTGGATAGCCGGCGATCCCAACTATTTCTCCACGACGCCTGATGGCGGATTGAGGTTCGCTCCATCCGGCAATGGATATGCAGGCTACAACTTGAAAGTGCCCAATTATCCGATCTGGGGCTTCAAGGCGGAGTTCGATTTCACAAACGATATGTGGCAAGGATTTTCGCTTCGGGCGCAAAGTATATCTGCAGCACCATGGACCACGACAGGCTATTTATTCATTGTCAAGGAAGGCGCGTTTGAATTGCAGCGTTTCGGGCCAACGGGAGCATTCCCGAGCGGCACGCTGTCTGTGCCTAACACCGTGGTGACATCCGGTACGGAGCATGCCGTCCAATTTGGCGCGCTTGATGTCGAGGATGGCGTTCGTCTTATTGTCAAAATGGACGGCGCAACCATCTTTGACTATGTGGATACGAACGGTTATATCACCGACGAAGGTTACTTCGGCATTACGTCCACTGGATCGGCAATCTTGACCTTGCATCCGTATGAGGAGCCGGAAGATGACGAGGAGCCCTCAGGAGCGGGACAACCATGAAGACATCGATGAAGGCAGCGTATATCAAGGCGCCGTTTGAGGTGGAGCTGCGGGACGTGGAGCTGCGGGAATTGGCCGCGGATGAGGTGCTCATCCAAGTCCAAGCATGCGGGATATGCGGGACGGACTTGACCAGCGCCGCTGTAGGCGCAACCGACTGGGAGCCTGTCGGGCATGAGGTTGCGGGGATCGTGGAGCAAGTGGGCAGCCGCGTCGAGCACACCAAGCTCGGAGATACCGTCGCACTGGAGACGGGGACGAGCTGTCGTACGTGCGACAAATGCCGTAACGGCCGCTCCGATCTCTGCAATAAGGGCCCAACCTTTTGGTTGAAAAACGCGATGGGATTCGCAGAATACATCATCGCTCCCATGGCATGCGTAGTTCCGTATAGTGGGCTGTCGTTCGAGCAGGCGGCGTTGCTGGAGCCGCTGGGTGTTGCGCTGGACCTGGTATACACAGCCGATCTCAAGCTAAACGATGATGTGCTGATCGTAGGCTTGGGTCCGATCGGACTGATGGCGTTGCGGCTGGCAAAAGCGATGGGGGCGAGAAAAATCTATGCCGCCGCCAGATCGCACTCGAAACGACGCATCGAGCTGGCCAGGCAATGGGGAGCGGATGAGATCATCTATACGGATCAAGTCAGCCTGGAGCAGCATCCCTATGCCGATGGCGGTGTCGATCGGGTGTTGGTCACCGCTCCGCCGGCCACGATTCCGTCGGCGCTGGATACGCTGAAGGTGGGAGGCATTGCAGCCTTTCTCGGGATCGAGTACGGAGCCGGGGCGAGTATTACCTTTGACGCCAATGCATTTCATTTCAAGAAGCTCCAGCTGCGGGCCTCGCATGCTTCGCCAGCGTTGTATTTTCCAAGAGGGGTGGAGCTGTTGCGAGCGGGAGTCATTGACGGGCAATCGCTGATCAGTCACACCTTCCGGCTGGAGCAGTTTCCCGAGGCGATGAACTTGCTGCGGACGGACAAGGAATCGACGATCAAGATGGTGATGGTGAATGCGTAAGGAGGGGGTTGGCATGAAACCTAAATATGGCATCATTGGCTGCGGCAACATTTCGAGGTTTCATTTCGAAGGCTTGCGAAGAGCAGGAGCAGATATCATCCACATCTCGGATATCCATGCGTCGGCAGCAAGACCGTATATCGAGGCATTTGGCGCGGCCTACTCTGCCGATTATCGCGAGCTTATCGCCAATCCGGAGGTGACGGTTGTGAGCATCCTGACCAGCGCCAAGTTTCACCGGGAGATCTGTCTGGCGGCGTTGGCAGCGGGCAAGGACGTGATCTGCGAGAAAACGATGGCGAATGATGCGGATGAAGCCGAGGAAATCGCGCAAGCCGCAGAGGCTTCGGGACAGCTGTTTTTCACTTCTTATATGAAGCGTTTTTATCCAGCGGTACAGCAAGCGAAGGCCTTGCTGCCCCGATTGGGCCGATTGTTCAGCGCTCAGGTGCGGGCCTACCAGAAGTGGGAGGGGCAATTTTATGAGCATACGGACGGTTCGGAGCACCAGTGGGTGCTGGACGGCTACGGCGGTGCGGTGGTGAAATGCGCAGGCAGCCATATGATCGATATGACCTTGCATTTGTTGGGCCGGCCGGAGAGCTTGTATGCCAACATAGATTTTATCCCAGGCTCGCAGATCGATCGCAAAGCAACGGCGTTGTTCGAATACGCCAATGGATTGGTGGCCAGCTATGAGACGGCCATTCATCCGCTCGACAAGATCGGCTGCGAACGCGACGGATGGGATGAATCCCTGGAGGTGAACGGGACGAAGGGTCGGATCCAGGTATACACAGTGAAATGGGATGCGTCGGAGCATCGTCCCGCCCTGCTCATTCACCATGACAATGAAACCGGGACATCGACCGAATATCGCTATGACGCCATCGATCCGTTCCATGCGGAAATGCAATACTTCCACGATTGCCTAAGTCAGCGCAAGCCCGGGCATCCCAACCATACCGATGGCTTCTATGTCGACGTCATCATCGCTGCGATGATGGAGTCCTCGCGCCGCAGGGCATCTGTGGATCTGGATTGGCGGGGGTGGTGAGGGGGGGGCTAGGCAGAGGACATAGGCCAAGAAGCGAGGCAAGCATAGCCGCCAGGCCAACATCGTCGGTTCAACAGCAGCAACACGCGTTTTCGGGCCAGACAGAGCGCCCGAGCAACGGTCGGCCAAGGCGGCAACGCCTTCGCGATCAACAGCAACAAGCTCGGCGTCATCCGTGTTCGTGCGGGAAAACAATAGTGATATCGGCATCAGTAGAGTTCAAGACTTATAGCAGTATTAAGTGCCTCGCATCGGACGTAAGATTGTTCGGTGCGGGGTGTTTGTTATTTAAATCATCATTCGTTTTTGAACGTCTAATACAGTATAAGAAGTTAAGGAAGGTGGAATTTTAATCATAATGAAAAAATTCACCGCGTTACTGCTAACAACGGCTTTGAGTACTTCTTTGATGGGGACTTCCTTGGCAAGCACTACAATTGCTGTGGAAGTTATCGTTAACGGAAAAGCCATTCATATGCTAGTTCCGCCTGTAGTCCAGAATGGGCGTGCATTGGTCCCCGTAAGGGAGATTTCGCAAGCATTAGGTTATACCGTAAATTGGGATCAAGAGACGGGAACAGTGTACTTGACTAACCGAAATGATGTGAGTAATGCCCCTAATCCAACTGATGAAAAAATTGTAATCAACGGTAATCCCATTGCTTCGGATGTCCCGCCTCAAGTAATTAAAGGAAGAACTATGGTTCCTGTGCGTATCATTTCTGAAGCGAGTGGGGCTAGAGTGAATTGGAATCAGCAAAGTCGCCGAGTTACTGTAAGTTCGGAAAACAGCATTGCTTTCCCCGATCCTTTAAATTTGAGCTTTGAGCCGGTTGGACTGGAGAGGGTAGAAAAGGTCCAAACACTTCCTTCTACATGGGAAAAAAGAGGCGCTTTACGCTTAGGTAGAATTAATCAATCCGAACTCGTCCTAGAACTGTATGAGGTCGAATTGGGTGGGAGTCCTGTTATTAATGGTGTCTTTACTTACGGTAACCAGACATTTGTGTTAAATGACTTGTCTGCTGGTACAATTGATGAAGTGAAAAATCAAAGCCTAGCATTGCAGTTTGATTCAGGGCAAGACCAACTTCACCTCGTATCTGCGATTGGCGCAGAATATGAGACGCAAATTTTAGTATTCAATTCCTCAAGTCAGCAATGGGGTGTTATGCGCGTTCCGGGGCGAGTAGCTACTAGTGACTTTGATGGAATTCTAGTTCAGTTCCCCGGAAAAGGCTTAAGCCCTCAAGCTGTTACGTTTATTCGTTTTCATGGGAGCGGGTTCGAGATTAGTAACATTACTGAGGCCTTTCAACCTTTTGTCAATAGCCAAAATATAGACATACAGAGAGTAACAACGCAATACCAATCTATGGATGGACAGTCTAGTATCACCGTTTCACTGGTTAAGGATGGACTTACGGAGAAGCAAGCTTACACTCTTAATGGGGATACGTTGGAATTGCGCTAATTTCAAACTACCAGTTCGCAGCTTTTCGTACCAGACAGAAGCCAAAGGTGAAATCGACTTCGTGATCAACAGCAACGAGCTCGGCGTCATCCGCGTTCGGGTAGGATGGCATTAGTTGCATCGGCATCTCAGTAGAGTTAAAAACTTATAGTAGAATCAAGCGCCTTGCATCGATTGTTCGGTGCGGGGTGTTTGTGACACGGTTGGAATAGGGGAGAAGATGCTAGATAATTTTGGTATAATAAAGTCAAGATGATATTTCAGACTCTAAATCAGAAAAAGAAACGTGTAGCACTAAAGGAGCATCGGTTTCGCTTCTCCATTAGCTCGAGTTATGGGGGAACCGATCCAGCTAGCCACTATTAGAAGATAAGGAGGACTTTCAATCATGAAAGAATCAGAGTATAAAGAGTTATTGGAAAAAAAGTATGGAAAGGCATTAAAAGATATTATGCACGAATTAATCGTTGATCGATATATGGATCAATGGGTTGGAGCAGAAGAGTTGGGCATTCCAACAAAGTTATTTGTAAAATGGAGAACCCGTTTTCGTTTAGGTCCAATGCAAAGAATTGCAGATCATGCTGAAAAGAGACGAGCAGAAACGATTGAAAAATATGAAAGTGAACTTCAATTCACAGAATTTAACAGGGGCTTTATTTTTAAGGATGAATATTCATTAAGAGGTTTTAGAGAAGTAGTTGAGCGTATGCTGGAATTAGCAAAAGGGAAAAGAGCTAGTCTGGATATTGACTCATTCTCTGATATGGCTGTATTAATTCAGATAGGTACTCTTGAAAACACTATTAATTTACTTGATCATTATGAGAAAAAGGAACTGCATGAGCAATATGAGCTGGAATTAAAGGATTTTGGCGGTTTCTAAAACTCGAAATCATTAACACATCTCATGAAGTAGTATGATAGAAATGAAATCAAAGGGATAGTTATGTAAAATAAAAATAATAATCAACAATTATACTAAATATAAAACCAAAAAAGAAGGGATTCAAAAAAAAGATATTGGAACTAAATGCATAAGGAGATGAAATAAATGAAAAAAGAAAATGACGAAGAAATTTATTATGGACCAGTATATATAAAGTCTGGGAAATACAAAGGTATGATAGGTAATTACGATGATGACGAAGTAGACGAAAAGGGAAGAGACTGCGCTGTTGTGTACATTGGGATTAATTTAATGTACAGCGACTATGTATTTATCCCCCATAAGCACTTATCAAATGTAACTACAGAAAACTTAATAAAAAGGCAGAAAATCATTTTTGAAAAGACCTTTGAATACCACAATCTCGCTCGAAAATCTAGGGGGTTTAAAGAGCATGAACAACAAGTACAATTATTGAATGAATTACTCTTAACAGAAACTATTTTACATGAAAAATTTATTTCTGCTAGATTTTTAAATAAAAATAGTGGGAAAAAGATTTTCATCTCTCATTCTTCGATAGATAAAGCTTTTGCAAGAATGATAGCTACAGACTTAACCAGCGCCGGGCATATCCCTTGGCTTGATGAATGGAATATAAGAATCGGAGAATCAATACCCTCTAGTATTGGGAGAGCATTAAGGAATAGTGACTATATTCTGGTTATCTTGTCTGAAAACTCAAATAGTTCCCATTGGGTACAAGCTGAATGGGAGGCGAAATATTGGGACGAAATAAGTGAAGGTAATGTTAAAGTACTACCTATATTATATGAGACTTGCAATATTCCCGAGTTACTAAAAACGAAAAAATACGCGGATTTTACTACTGATTACAAAAATGCTTTCGACGATTTGCTTCTTTCAATAGTTTGATTGCTTGGATTGGAGAATGTATTTTTACATTATGTAGGCCGATGAGCACCGGGTCTGAAGCAGCGAGCAGATCGATTGGACCATCCCAGATAGCTTGGGGGCCTGCTGGGTACTCTGGATAGTAAGCCGAAAAACATCATGGACAAGCAAAAGGCAAATCCTACGCCAACCTCCAAGATAATTACCCATAAGACCAATAGATGTATAGATGCAGGTTGGCGTAGAGCAGGCCAAGGGTTTCCGATCCGAGTAAAATCGCTAAAGGAGATTTAACAACCGTTGCTTGCGCATGCAACTAGCCAGTCAGTATCTATGTGAATCTGAAAAGAGGAGTTCATGTGATAATTGAAATTGATAGCTATTTTGGCTCCGTTTTATTGGTTTGCGACCGTACACTTAAGTATACTGATTTAGTCAAATTGTATCAGGAAATAAAAATATCATGTTCAAATAACGAAGAGCTAACAACCATGTTAAAAGAACGATTGCAGTTATCTGAGATTCCAGAGATTGCAGAATGTAGAGTGGACTTTGTTATCGACACTGATACGGATCGAATTTACAAACCAATATATTAAAATGACCAGATGAATCGTATTACCCGTCTAACAGTTGTTATTTTTAGGGTTAGTTAAGGTAAAAAAAGACGGTAGTAGGTAACTGCTTTGACTAAAGGGGCCACAATGAGAAAAGCAGAAATTGTTTCGGAAATTATAAATGCTTGGGACCCAGCCGGGCTATTAGCTGGAGGCGCTCCAAGCAATGAATATGATATTGAGATTGACCGAATAAGCAATATGTTCCACCCGGAACTTGTTGAAACGGAGCTTGCAAAAATAATCCACACGGTTTTTAACGACAGTTTGGCTATGAAGTTAAGCCTGCTCCAGTGCCTGAAGTGCGCCTTTAGAATGCTAGAAGAACTGAGAAGTACTGACTGAGCTTCTACAACATGAGCTTTAATGGAGTTGATATGAAAGTGATAACCCATAAAATATATACGATGTGTATGGTGCAGAATGGAAGCCAAGTGCTTTTAATTAACAGACCAGATCATCTTGGATTTCCAGGCTACATCGCACCGGGAGGGAAGGTTGATTTTCCAGAGAGCATTGTTAATGGGGCCATTCGTGAAGTACGTGAAGAGACCGGATTGATTGTTAAAGATATTGTATACAAAGGCTTAGACGAGTTTTGTGAACCGGATCAGGGATTGAGATATATGGTTTTTAATTATTTGGCTACATCTTTCGAAGGGGAGTTACTGGAACATCCACCAGAAGGGGAGTTGGTATGGGTAAAAATTGAGGAAGCATTAAAGTTGCCCATGCAAGATTGGTTTAAACGGAGGTTTCCTTTGTTTTTCCAACAAGGCACTTTCGAGATGAGCTTCGTGTGGAATGAGAAGAGGAATGAAACATTAGAGGAGACTATTAAGAACTATGGTTTGGACAAAGCTATTGAAGTGGTGTCAGCCCAAAAAGCTTGAAACGATCTGAATGGAGAGAATTGCTTATGAACCAACTTGAGGTTATTCAACAAACAAGCGAATTTGTTGATGTTGAGCATCCAGTGATTACGATCGATGGAATACCGTTTGATGTATATCTTCATCGGTGCTATCCGGTACATTTTTTTTAGGATTAGTTCCTACTATCACGGACTGGATTTATATAAACGAAGAGAAGGAACTTCTCATGAAACGATTTTATGCTGAGGAAGAAATAGTAATTGTACCTGTACTGATGTGCCCAGATGATACTGACTTAATATGCACTGTAATTGTTGCCGAAGTCACAAAGCTTGAGCATGAAGTCATATGGAGCCGAGTTGGAATGGATTGTAGCCAACTAGGGATACCCTATAACTATGATCTCATAGGCACTACAGTTGACTGGTTAGATTCAATTCCTGCCTTTAGATTTGATAAAAAGCAATATTTTAAAGAACTTAAAGATATTTACAAACCAATCTAGCCGGGACAAATGCTCACTGACTAAGCGCTTGCGCCCCTTACGATGTAGGGAGTTCGTCAACAAAAACCATTAATTTGACAGCCGCAACTCATTATGTTTAATGATTAAACGAATAAACCAATGGTGGAGATGATGTCTGTGGGGCAAGAGTTTGAGCAAATGGAGCAACAATTTAAACAATATGTTCCTATACTGGATGCCTTGAAAGACGAAAATCGGCATGCCATTATTTTGTTGCTGGCTCGGAACAAGTCTGGACTGAATGTGAATACGATAGCAGAACATATTCCGTTGTCCAGACCTGCGATCTCTCATCATTTGAAGGTGTTGAGACAGGCGGGATTTGTTGATTATGAAAAAAAGAATGTGGAAAATTATTATGTGCTGACAATCCGCAAACCGCTGGAGCAACTAAAATTATTGATCGCCTCGATTGAAGCCCAATGCAATTCTTCTTAAGGAGTAGAGCTAAAAATTTTTGTCCTATTGGTTTAAATGTTTGGACGAATAAACGAATGAGGAGTGTTGGCAATGAAAGCTATGGTCATTGAGAAATATGGGAAGCATGTCCCGCTAGTGTTGAAGGATCGTCCGATGCCGGTTGTTGGCGAATACGATGTGCTGGTTGAGATTCACGCCGCAAGCCTGAATCCGATTGACCAAAAAATAAAAGAAGGCAAGCTGAAGCTTTTATTGCGTTATGAGATGCCTTTAATACTGGGCAATGATTTCTCCGGTGTGGTGGTCAAGACTGGCGGCAAAGTGGATCAATTTAAACCCGGCGATGAAGTCTACGGAAGGCCTCGGAAGAACAGGATCGGAACGCTTGCGGAATATATTGCTGTTCATCAGGATGATATTTCGCTGAAGCCAACGAACCTCAGTTTTGAAGAGGCCACATCTATACCATTGGTCGGGCTGACCGTTTATCAAGCTTTTCACGACATACTTAAGCTGCAAAAAGGGCACAAGATCCTCATCCATGCCGGCTCTGGAGGTGTAGGCACGTTTGCCATTCAGTTGGCCAAATTAATGGGGGCTTACGTAGCGACTACTGCCAGTGAACAAGGTTATGCGTTGGTGAAATCTTTGGGTGCAGATCACATTATCAATTATAAGCGAGAAAATTTCGAACAGCTGCTTGAAGGCTATGATGCTGTTTTAGATACGTTAGGCGGCGAGGTTTTGAATCAATCCTTTCAGGTATTAAAGCCGGGGGGGAAAATCGTATCGGTATCCGGGCTTCCCAATGCCGCATTCGCCAAAGAAGCAGGCTTGGGTTGGTTTAAAACGATGCTTTTATCGCTGGTCAGTCGAAAGCTGACAGCCATTGAGAAGAAGACACAGACCCACTATCATTTCCTGTTTATGAAGCCTAGCGGCGCGCAACTAAGGGAGATCAAGCTTCTGCTGGAAGAGAAGCGCTTGATTCCCGTTATAGATCGGGTGGTTGAATTTGCGAATGCCCCGCAAGCGATGGAATATCTGGAGAGCGGCAGAGCGAAAGGCAAAGTAATTGTATCTATTAAGCAACGGTAACAAGTGATTATTGAGATTAGTATTTGCAGCAATGACGATGTTGGGGGAGACGAATCATACCTTGAAGGAAGTCAGAAACGCGGTTCACGGCTTGACTCTGGAAGCGTCGCAATTTATCCACACCGCTAATCAGATGACCAGAGAGGTCAAAGGCAAGATCGAAACCAGCGATCCGTTGCTAGAATCGGTTCACGATGAGGGCGAAGAGCGCCATATGTTTACTGGACGTTCGCTGCTTGCGACGCTGACCGCTACGGCTGGTTTGCGGTAGCCATA
>Ga0160452_100460_pt1 | contig 27813 bp, 33 predicted proteins | sample HID1971I_E6MG_FD_108230 | JGI IMG/M metagenome (GOLD analysis project Ga0160452, IMG submission 108230) | Enriched millipede-associated microbial communities from UW Madison campus, WI, USA - HID1971I_E6 MG | ecosystem: Host-associated > Arthropoda: Insects > Digestive system > Unclassified ...
CAGGAGCAGGAAGAGTACAAGTGTGGCAATGCCGCGTTTCATAGCTTCAGCTCCCCGTCGGCAGCAAGTTCAGGACCGTCTCGACGATGACGCTGATGATCGGCACCGCCATCGCCAGGATGAGCACCTTGCCGGCAAATTCGATCTTGGACGCGATGCTCTCCTGACCGGCGTCGCGCACGATCTGGGCGCCGAACTCGGCGATGTAGGCGATGCCGATGATCTTCAGAATCGTCTGCAGGTAGATCGTCGGCACGCCGGAGCGGCTGGCCAGGTCCTGCAGCACCCGGATGATGATGTCGATCTTGCCGATCAGGAACAGGAACAGGTAGATGCCGGTAAAGGCGGCGAGTACAAAGGCGAACATCGGTTTCTGCTCCTTGACGACGACGATCAACAGCGTTGCTATAAGGCCGATCCCGACGATCTGCATCATGTCCATAACGCTCACCCACTAAAGCTGAAGACCGCCACAGCCGCGCCGGCCCCCGCATTCATTGAAACAGGAAAATATCCTTAATCTCCTGGAACAGATCGTTCAGCATCCGAACAACCATAAACAGCACCACTACAAAACCGATCAACGTCACCCAATGCGCCATATCTTCTTTGCCCATCTGCTTGAGCACGGTATGGATCATCGCGATGATGATGCCGATACCTGCGATTTGAAAGATTGCGCTGACATCCATGTTCATCTGTTCGGCACCCCACTACACCATCAGAATAACGATCAGCGCAGCGGCCAGGATCCCCAAGCTTTTGCACATTTTCCCATACCGGACCTGGTCCTCCCGTGCCGCATCCTCTTCCGATTGCAACTGCAGCAGCGCCAACCGCAAATGCTTGAGTTGATCCTCCCTGTCGCTAATGCCGAGCAGCGTGCCCAGCTGCAGCAGGATGTCGAGGTCGGCGCGCTTCATCGCCGTGCGAGGCCAGTGCGCGCGCAGCGCCGCCTCCCAGCAGTCGCGGAAGCTCTCCTCCGCGCCGCCGTCCAGACGCTCTGCCGCCTCGCTCAGCATCGCCGCAGCCGGTTCGGCAAGCGATGCCGCCGCACGCCTGAGCGCTTCGTCGAGCGGTGTGTAGCCGTAGCCGATCTCGGTCTCCAGCCGCTGCAGCGCATGTCCGAGCTGGCGGAGCTGGCGCGGCCGCTCGGCGAATCGGGCCGCCTGCTGGAACCCGAGCATCGTACCGGCGAACAGGATGAGCAAGGCGCCCAGCAGCTTAACCATACCCGCCCCCCTCTGCCGCCTCCAACGGATGACCGCGAGCGGACGGGAGCTGACGGCCGAAGCCGCGCCGCAAGGCTGGTACGAGCGAGTGCACGGTGCATCGCACCGCCTTGCCCGTCCGACGCACCGTTACAGCGTTGTCGAAGACCCCCTCTTCGATGAGCTCCTGCAGCAGCGGTCGCTCCCGAGCATCCTCCAGATCGTACGCGTGAGCGGTCGCGACGAGCCGGATACCAGCCCGGCTTGCTTCGCGGATCGCCTCCGTATCCGCGCGACTGCCGATCTCGTCGATGACGATCACCTCCGGCGACATGGAGCGCACCAGCATCATCATCCCCTCGGCCTTTGGACAAGCGTCCATCACATCAGTGCGCGGCCCGACATCAAAGGCCGGCACGCCCCGATAACAGGCTGCAAGCTCCGACCGTTCGTCGACGATTCCCACCTTGCGCCCGCTCCATGAGACCGCTTCGGGATGATGCCAGGTGCCTGCGCTGACGCTGCGAGCCAGATCGCGGAGCAGTGTCGTCTTGCCTTGCTGCGGCGGACCGAGGATGATCGTCGAAGCGATTGACTGCCGCTGCCTGTCCAGCAGCTGCGGCAGGATGCCGTCGGCGGCGCCTCTTACCTCTCTGGCGATCCGAACATTAAATCCGCTGACGTCGCGGATGCCGCGAACCGCTCCGCCCTCCAGCACCGTGCGACCGGCCAGTCCGATGCGATGACCGCCTTCGACGGTAATATAGCCGCGCCGCAGCTCTTCCTCCATCGCATAGAGCGAGTGCTTTGTTATTTTTTCGAGCAGTTGGCGACAGAGCAGCGCATCCGGCTTGTACACTCCTTCACCTGGCGATTCCCATAGACGACCGTCGCTGCCGACGAACATCGATCGTCCGCCGCAGCCGATCTCCAGCGGACGGCCTTCACGGATCCGGATCTCTTCCAGCTCCGCTTGCGCCTGCGCCGGCAGGCGATCCAGCAACGACTGCAACGTCTGTGGCAGCAACCGCTTGATTTGACTCCACATTGCGCATCCCTCCCGGCAGTTTGTCCTCCTGTTGTACTCCAGTCTATGCGCCAGATGCCGGATTATGACAGCGACTAGCCCTACCGCTTACTTTTTCAGGATGCCGATCAGCAGGCAGGCGACTCCCGCGAGCACCCAGCCCATCTTGGCCGCCGACAGTTTGTCCGAGATACCGACCAGGCCGATCGTCATGGTCGAGATCAGGATGATTGGTCCGACGAGCGCCAGCGACGCATTCACCGCCAGAGCCTTTTCGATTTGATTGAATCTCAGCATCAGCAGCGCCGCCCCCATCTCGATGGCGCCAGAGCAGATCCTCAGCACCGCCATCGCCAACACCAATCTGTCCATGCCGGTCCCCCCTTTCGCTCAATCAGCCTCCCTCTCGTTAACCCCTAACCTTTCGAGGGCAGTCTTTCTCTTTCATCCTATGCGGGAGGTTGTCCTTTTAGTGCGTGTTTAAAAAGATCGGTTTTCAGCACCGAGAAGATTGGAGGCAGGAGGGAGTGAGGAGCGGTCCACGTTTTCGTAGAAAACGACTTCGGAAGCATGGCTACGTGAGCACCTGAGCTGAGGCTTACGAAGCTAGTTTCCCTTGGAAACTCTCATCCGACTGCATTCAAGCTTCGATGTCGAATCCGCATCCTGAGTCACTTCGTGATCAAAAGCGGGCTTTTTAACAACCTCTTTAGGCATACAGACACCAGCCCGCCGCCCGGAGCATATAGTGAGCCAAAAGGCAACTTAGGCGCATGCTTTACCATTTAACGTTACGAGCGAGGGAGAATGGCTTATGGAGACAATTTCACGCACAGGGTGGCACCCGCTGCTGTGCGACCCGATCGGCGAACGCGAATCCCGTCGCGACTTTCGCAAGACGGGGCTTGCCCGGCAGACCGACTGCGGCAAGACGATGGTGATCGACAAAGGCCTGGGCTGGCATGCATTCAGCGATTTGATCGAAACCTCGGGCGATTACATGGATTGCATCAAGCTCGGCTTCGGAACCTCGGCGCTTTATGATGAAGAGCTGCTGGCCAGCAAGATCCGCTTGGCGCGCCGACGCAGCATTCGGATCATGCCAGGGGGCACATTGCTGGAGACGGCGGTGCGTCATGGTGTAGAAGAGGCCTTCCTGGAACGTGTCTGTCAGATCGGCTATGATACGATCGAAGTCTCCGACGGCACGATCGAGCTGTCAAGAGCGAAGCGGGACGCGCTGATCAAGGCCGGGCTGGAGCGTGGCTTGCAGGTGTATACGGAATACGGCAAAAAAACAGACGGCTTCCGGATCGATCTCGATGCGCTCGCCTCAACCGCCGAGGCGGACTGGGGAGCAGGGGCAGAGCTCGTATCTATCGAAGCCCGCGAGTCGGGCGTAGGCGTCGGCCTGTTCGACAGCGAAGGCAGATGCAGCGATGATGAGCTGGAGACGATCCGACGCCGCTTCGGCGACCTGTCGCGTTTCCTCTGGGAGGCGCCGCAAAAACAGCAGCAGCTGGCGCTGCTGCGAACGCTTGGCTTGAATGTCAATCTCGGCAACATCCAGCCAACTGACGTTTTGACGCTAGAAGCGATGCGACGCGGATTGCGCTCCGACACCTTCCCGGTCGCCGCAGCCCTGGAGGCTGCTGTCGTATTTGATTATGTGATTTAGCAGCTCGCTCGATTAGGGCCGGTCTAATGCATAGCTTCGCGGCATATAGTGGGGGAGGGGCTTGTACTGCCCCGAGTCAGCGGAGCGGGAGATGCTTGCATGATGGTTGGAGAGATTATCCTTGTCGGCTTGATCATCGTCGGCTTGATCGGCAAGTCGCCGATTATCTCGACAGCGGCCTGCGTCCTGTTGGTTGTCAAGCTGATCCACTTAGACCGATACTTGCCGACGATTGAACGTCGGGGCTTGGAGCTTGGCTTGCTATTCCTGACCTTTAGCGTGTTGGTGCCGTTCGCGTCCGGCCGCATACAGCTCCGCGAGATTACCGCCGCATTGACGTCATGGCCGGGCTGGCTGGCGTTGGCTGGCGGAGCGATCGCCACGTACGTCAACGGCAAAGGGCTGGAGATGCTGAAGTATGATCCGCAATTGATCGTCGGTCTCGTCATCGGCTCGATCCTTGGCATCGTATTCCTGCGCGGCATACCGGTAGGACCGCTGATGGCAGCCGGCATCACGGCGATTTTGTATAAGATTTTCACGATGATCAGCGAGCGGCTGGGCTGAGCGTCGCCTTCACTCGCGAAGCGAGGCCCCAACGGAGCGGATCACGAGCAACAGCCCCCGGCAACGATGCCGGGGGCTGTATCGATTGGTACGGCTGGACAAGGTCTATTCGCGACGATCCTGAGGGCCGCCGACGAACACTTGCTCTTCCGTATCGAGGTTATATGCGGTATGCAGCGCTCGTACGACGTCATGAAGCGGTCCGGCTTCGATGACGCAGGAGCATTTGATCTCGGACGTGCTGACCATCTTGATGCTGACGCCAAGCGCCGAGATCGCTTCGAACATTTTGGCAGCGACGCCGGGATGGCTCACCATGCCTGCGCCGACGATCGACACCTTGACGAGATTGTCCTCGGAGGTTACCTCGCGATATGGCACGTCGCCACGGATGTCTTCGATGACGCGCAGCGCTTTTTCTTTGTCGCTGTTGTACACCGAGAAGGAGAAGTCAGCCTGGCCGTCGGCAACGCCGCTCTGGACGATAATATCGACATCGATTCCATTGTTAGCCAGCGCTCCGAACACCTTTGCCAGTACACCGGGCACATCCTGAGCGCCTAACAAGCTGATGCGCGCCACGTTTTTGTCGAAGGCGATGCCTCGCACGACGATTCCCTGCTCCATTACCGCTTCCTCCTTCACCTGCGTTCCTTCATTATACGTAAAGCTCGACCGAACGACGAGACAGACGTTGTTGTGCTTGGCGTACTCGACCGCGCGCGGATGCAGCACCGCCGCGCCGAGATGCGCCAGCTCCAGCATCTCGTCATAGGAGATCTCCTCGAGCTTGCGGGCACACTTGACGACGCGCGGATCGGTCGAGTAGACGCCGTCGACATCGGTATAGATCTCGCAGCGATCTGCCTCGATCGCCGCCGCGAGCGCGACAGCCGTCGTATCCGACCCGCCGCGGCCAAACGTCGTGATCTCGCCTTCCTCCGACATCCCCTGGAACCCGGCGACGATGACGATCTGCCCTTCCTCCAACGACTTGACGACTCGCCCCGCCTGGATATCGGTGATCCGGGCCTTGCCGTGCACCGACTCCGTGCGGAATCCGGCCTGCCAGCCTGTATAAGAAACCGCCTGACCGCCCAACTGATGGATCGTCATCGCCAGCAGCGCGATGGAGATCTGTTCCCCCGTCGTCAGCAGCATATCCATCTCTCGCGCGGGCGGATTCGGGTTCAACTGCTTCGATTGATCGATCAGATCATCCGTCGTATCGCCCATCGCCGAGACGACCACAGCGATCCGATGACCTTCCTGCTGTCTCTCCAGGATGCGCTTGGCCACGCGCTGCATGCGCTCCGGCGTGCCTACGGAGCTGCCTCCGAATTTCATCACTAGCAACGACAACATGACTCACTCCCGTAACTTGACATATGAACTCTCTAGATAATAACCAAGTATAGATTATAACATAAAATCAAAAAAACCGCTCTTGCCAAATCGGCAAAGAGCGGCTCCGTCGCGCATGCGCGCCTTAAGCGCGGGAGATGTACTTGCCTTCGCGGGTATCGATCAGCAGCACATCGCCTTCGTTGATAAACAATGGCACCTGTACCGTGTGGCCGGTTTCGAGCTTTGCGCTTTTGGTCGCGCCCTGGGCCGTGTTGCCTTTGACGCCAGGCTCGGTCTCGGTGACCGTCAGCTCAACGCTGTTCGGCATGGTGATGCCGATGATTTCGCCTTGGTAGCTGGCGATGTTGACATTCATGTTTTCTTTCAAGAAGTGGATCTCCCACTCCAGTTGATCCTTGTCCAGGTTGAACTGGTCGTACGTCTCGTTGTCCATGAATGTATACTCGGCGCCGGAGTTGTACAGGTATTGCACCTCGCGGTTTTCGATCATGGCGCGGCCGATCGTCTCGCCGGCGCGGAATGTTTTTTCCACGGTGTTGCCGTTGCGAAGATTTTTGAGCTTGGAACGCACAAACGCTGCGCCTTTACCCGGCTTGACATGTTGAAACTCGAGTACGGTAAAAATATCGCCGTCCACTTCGACGGTCAGGCCTGTCTTAAAATCGTTGACTGAGATCACTGCAAGTCCCTCCAATTGTACGTGTGAATTCCTATCCCAGGATCATAAGTTCTTTCGGGGATGAGGTCAATATTTTAATCCCGTTATCCGTAATGACGATATCATCCTCAATCCGAACTCCGCCGAAGCCGGGGAGATAGATGCCGGGCTCGACCGTTACTGTCATACCGGGGGTTAAAACTGTCTGGCTCAATCTGGATAAGCGCGGAGCCTCGTGAATCTCCATGCCCAGACCGTGTCCCGTACCGTGTCCGAAATAATCACCATAACCATAACGCGTGATAATATCGCGCGTCAAGGCGTCCGCTTCCAGACCGGTCATGCCGGGACGTATATGCTCGAGCGCATGCAATTGCGCCTCCAGCACAATATCGTAGATCTCCTTGTGCTTGTCTGTCGGCCGACCGACGACGACGGTCCGGGTCAGGTCAGAGCAGTAGCCGTTATAATAAGCGCCGAAGTCCAGCTTGACGAACTCGTTATCCCCGATGACGCGTCTGCTAGCGACGCCATGGGGCAATGCCGAGCGCTCGCCCGAGGCGACGATCGTCTCAAAGGAGGAGGACGTCGCACCGCGGCTGCGCATGAACACTTCCATCTCCAGCGCGATATCGACTTCGACCATTCCCGGCTTCAACAGACCGACGATATGCGCAAACGTCTCGTCTGCCAGATCGGCCGCCTCTTGCATAATCGCAAGCTCCTGCTCATCCTTGATCGCCCGCAGCTCCTCGACGACGCCGGACACCGGGACAAGCTCCACGCCAGAGAGCGCTTCGCTCCAGTTGGTATAATCGCTGAACACGACGACCTCCTGCTCGAAGCCGAGACGGCTGTAGCCCCCTGCGCCAAGCAGCTCCCGCACCTTGTCAATCGGACTGGCTCCATGGTCGATGACCGTAAAGCCCGGGGATTGCTGGGGCGCTTGCGACATATAGCGAAAGTCGGTCAGCAGCCAGCTCTCCTGCTCCGTAATCAGCACATAGCCGGCGGAGCCTGTAAAACCGCTCAAGTAGCGGCGATTGACCGGGTGGCTGATCAACATTGCCTTCAATCCCCGATCCGCCATCCGTTCTCTTAGCTGATAGACGCGTTTGTTAGCCATTCGCTGACTCCCTTCCCGCAGGATAGCGTCCCTCACCCTTGCCGGATATGCTCCAGCAAGGCGGAGAAACCGAGGTCGTAGCTCTTATCGCCGAATCCGGCGATCTGCCCTACAGCCACCGGCGCGATGACCGACTGATGTCGGAACGCTTCCCGCTTATGTATATTGGACATATGCACCTCGACTGTCGGAATGCCGCAGCCGGCGATCGCGTCCCGGAGCGCATAGCTGTAATGCGTATACGCACCTGGATTGATCAGGATACCGTCGGTTTGGCCATACGCAGCCTGGATGCGGTCGATGAGCGCGCCTTCGTGATTGGACTGAAAAAAATCAATCGATACGTCCGCTTCCGACGCCAATGAGGCCAGACGGGCTTCGATCTCGGCCAGTGTCATCGTACCGTACACGCCGGGCTCGCGAACCCCCAGCATGTTCAGGTTAGGACCGTTCAGAACCAGTACAGTCGTCACTTCGGACACCTCCTGATGGATTAGCTGTCTGATTCCAAGAATCACTTGCCATTTTACCACAGGAGCCGCGGTTTTGAGAAGCGTTTCCTACGAAGGGTTGCCGGAAGACCCGAGCTTGGCGTCCATCGGCTCGCGAGCTGTCACTTCATTGAACTCGAAGGCGATTGTATAGCCGATGAAGAGACCCCACACCGCAAAAAAACAAAGCTCTGCGATCACCGTATTCCAGCCTAGTCGGGGAATCGGCGACATCAGTCCGATCATCGGACCGACAGCGGCGAACAGGACGCCCCACCAGAGCACGCCGTAGATGACGCCCGCCCACGGACCGCTGAAACGCCCCAGCAAGCCTTTATATACATAGGCGGCGATAATCGAGAATACAATAAAGCTGCCGATTCCGATCAAGACGCCCCAATACGTCTCCAGAAACGACCGACGGAAAAACGGTTCGACCAAAAAGCCTGGCACAACTGAGGTGAAATTGACCAGATGCATAAGCCAGCGGACTACGCCCCAGAGCAGACCGGCATAGATACCGAGCACCAGACAATAGGTCCATGGATTCGTTTGGTTGCGCTCGCGTTTTTCTCTTTTATTTGTCTTTGCCACAGCTCCATCCTCCTTGACTCGAAGTCGCTCTCTTACGTGTACGAAGGTTAGTATGCGACAAGCTAGGCCCGACTCATACGCCCGCCCTGGACGGCCTCAGATCGAATTGGCAATGCGACGCCGAATCAAGTACAATGGAAGGAAAGAAACTAATGAGGATGGTGACCCACTCTTGCCGCAAGACAGCAAAGCTATATATGGCGGACAGGCTGTGATCGAGGGCGTCATGTTTGCCGGCAAACATGTGAACGTCACGGCTGTGCGCCGCAAAAACAATGATATTGTCTTCTATGAGGTTCCCAAGTCCTCCCCTCGCTGGGTTCAGAACCTGAAAAAAATCCCGCTCGTACGCGGTGTCGTGGGCATCGTCGAATCAAGCGCCAAGGGCTCCCAGCATCTCAACTTCTCTGCCGAGGCCTACGCGGAGGACGAGGGTGAATCAGAGGGCAAGAAAGATCAGACGGCCCAAGCCGCCTCTCCACCCAAAAAAGAAGAAAAATCCGGTTGGAATTTGACGATGATTCTTGGTGTTGCCGTCATGGGCGTGCTCTCATTTGTTTTTGGCAAGCTCGTATTTACGGTCGTCCCGGCCGTGCTGGAGGAGCTTATCTTCGGCAGCAGCTTCAGCATCTTCGTGCACAATCTGATTGAAGGCCTGATCAAGATTATATTCCTGCTGACCTATCTGTATCTCATCTCATTAACCCCGATCGTCAAGCGTCTGTTCCAGTATCACGGAGCCGAGCATAAAGTAATCAGCGCCTATGAAGCGGGCGAGGAGCTGACGGTCAAAAACGTGCAGAAGTATACGCGGCTTCATTATCGCTGCGGCAGCAGCTTCATTATTTTATCGGTTATCATCGGCGTGATCATCTACTCGTTTTTCCAATGGGATTCGCTCTGGCAGCGCGTCTATCTGCGCGTCCTGCTGCTGCCGCTCGTACTTGGCGTATCCTACGAAGCGCTTCGCTTCACCAATGCGTTGCGCGATACGCCGGTGCTTCGCTTCCTTGGCTACCCTGGACTGTGGCTGCAGTTGCTGACGACCAAGGAGCCTACCGACGATCAAGTCGCCGTCTCGATCGCTTCCTTTAACCGGATGCGCGAGCTGGACGGCCAGATGGCTGAGCCCAAGCTCGGACAGTCCGCCGTATAAGGCGGGGATCAGGCGAGCTGGATATTCGAAGAGAGGATGTGCTGCAAGTGCGGAGATATCATCCCGGCGTGATCATTGTTGTCGTGCTGCTCGTGATCGGTCTGATCACCTCGATCGCCAGAGACCCTTCGTTTTTGATTATCGGCGCAGCCGTGTTTGGCGTCATCTTCCTGCTCTACAAGTTCCCGCCTGATCGATGGTTCGGGCGTCAGTCCGGGAGCGCCAAGCGCCCGCAGATCAAGCCTTCGGCGCGTACCGCGCAGAAGATGCAAGCCAAGACCAAGCCAGCCCGCAAGAATATCCCGTTCCGGGTTATCGAGGGCGGCAAGGATGATGACGACCTGCCGAAATATCACTAAGTTAACCACCAGCATAAACTGGCGTATCCTCGCCAGATATCTCCATACAGATCAAAGGGCAGTCCTGACGGCGATAACCGCGCGGGACTGCCCTTCTATGTAATAAGAGGTTAGATTACTCCGTATCCAGGCTCGCCCGGACTTGCCGGAGCTCGTCCAGCCGTGTCGGATCGGCACGGAAATATTCGACCAGCGATTCGATGCATGTAATCGAGTCCCAGCTGAGATGATGCTCGATGCCTTCAACATCAGTATAAATATTGGCTTCCTGTACGCCGATTGTCGACAGGAAATCCTCCAGCAGCTGATGCCGGTCCATCAGACGTTTGCCGATTTTCTTGCCCTTGTTGGTCAGCATCAGTCCGCGGTATTTTTCGTAGATCAGATATTTGTCCTTGTCCAGCTTCTGGATCATCTTGGTGACCGATGAGGGATGAACCTCCAAACCTTCGGCGATATCCGAGACACGGGCATAGCCCTTTTCGTCGATTAATTTATAGATTCTCTCCAAGTAGTCTTCCATGCTCGGAGTAGGCATCGAAAGCTCCCCCTCACTTGCTTCATTCCACCTATCAACGGTGTTGCTCTTAGTATCATACACTGTTATTAGCCCGCATAGCAACCTCGCCGCCTGCATCTTCCATGACTGTAGCCCCATCCGGCTCCGCACACTAACGGCAAGCAAGCCATCATCCATTCCTAGGAGGGCCAAGCCATGTCAACGACGGAGACGCCACAGCGACCCCGCAAAAACAAGCTGCACGAATCGTTTGTGCCCGAGCTGGTCTATTTTGAGCCCGGCGCGCTGGACTACCCCAAGGGCCAACAGATCTATCGCTGGGTCGAGGAGCAGGGCATCCCGCTGCGGATGACCACCTCGCACAACCGGATCACCAACCTGCCGGGCGAGGGCGAGCTGGAGCAATACAAAATCGCCAAGCGTACGCTTGTCGTCGGCGTACGCAAGACGCTTAAGTTCGACCAGTCCAAGCCTTCGGCGGAATATGCCATCCCGATCGCTACCGGCTGCATGGGACATTGCCACTATTGCTATCTGCAGACGACGCTTGGCGCAAAGCCGTATATTCGCGTCTATGTCAATACAAATGAAATCATGGATGCGGCGCGCGGCTACATCGAGGAACGAAAGCCCGAGATCACTCGCTTCGAAGCCGCCTGCACCTCGGACCCTGTAGGCCTGGAGCCAATCACCGGCAGTCTGCGCGAGCTGATCGAATTTATGGCGGAGCAGGAGCACGGACGTCTGCGGTTCGTGACCAAGTTCCATCATGTCGACTCGTTGCTCGACGCAAGGCATAACGGCCACACGCGGATTCGCTTCAGCGTCAACAGCGCTTATGTGATCAAGCACTTCGAGCCGGCGACCTCCCGCTTCGAGCAGCGGATCGAGGCGGCAGCCAAGGTGGCCCGTGCCGGATACCCGCTCGGCTTCATCATCGCTCCGATCATCTGGTACGACGGCTGGGAGGAGGGCTACGGCGAGCTGATCGCCAAGCTGGCCGAATCGCTGCCCGCCGAGGTGACCAACGGCCTCACCTTCGAGCTGATCCAGCATCGCTTCACCAAGACGGCCAAAAACGTCATCGACAGGCGCTATCCGAAGACCAAGCTTGAGATGGACATCGAAAAGCGCAAATACAAGTGGGGGCGCTGGGGCCAGGGCAAATACGTCTATCCCGATGAAAAAGCGGATGCGCTCCGCATGTTTTTGTCGGAGCGCATCTTCGAGCATTTCCCGCAGGCAGAAATCGATTATTTCACCTAAGCTCTTCTGCCCCGCTCTACCCCATCCAGGACGGCGCAAACTGGTTAAGCCAGACGGTCATCCGCGACATCTGATCGGTGAACAGCAGGATGCCCATCAGGATCATCACGCCGCCGCCGATCTTCATGATCGTCGAGGAGTACTTGAGGATCCAGCGTGTCGAGCCGATGAAAAACGCCAGCACGAAAAACGGAATCGCAAAGCCGAGCGCATATGCCGTCGTCAGTCCAAACCAGGCGCCCGGGTTGGAAGCGGCCAATAGCAGGATCGAAGTCAGAATCGGGCCGACGCACGGCGACCAGCCGGCCGAGAAGCCGATGCCGAAAATAACCGAGCCAAGGTAGCTCTTCTTGCCGAGCTGAATGTCCAGCTTGCGCTCCTTCATAAGGAATCTCGGCTGCCAAAAGCCAATCAGCACGAGTCCGAGCACGACGATCATAATCGCCGACACCTGACGGATCAACTGCTCGTAGTCGCGGAAGAAGTCGCCGAAAGCGCTCGTCCCGTAGCTAAGCGTGTAGAACACGATGCTGAAGCCGATCATAAAGAAAAACGTATGTATCATCGTGCGGAGCCGGACATCCCGGGTCCGCCGTTCGGCCTTGAGATCGGTAACGGAGATCCCGGTAATATAGGAGAGATAGGATGGATAGAGCGGCAGGCAGCAGGGGGAGATGAACGACAGGAATCCAGCCCCGAAGGCCAGCCAAATATTCAAATCCACAGCAAGTCCCCTCCTCGAATAAAGTAGTCGATCAAATGCGCAAGCCGCGCTTGACCAGCATGAGCAGAATAAGTACAGCGATCAACAGCAGCACGATCGTCGCGCCCGGTGCGAGATTCCAGATGCCCGCCATCATCAGTCCGCCGATCATCGCCAACTCGGCGATCAGGACGACGATGACGATCGATTGCTTGAAGCTCCTGGCGATGATCAGACTGCAAGCGGCCGGGATCGTCAGCAGCGCCGATACGAGCAAGGCGCCAACCAGCTTGATCGAGGCGCTGATGACCAGCGCGGTCATCACACTAATCATAATATTAAAGTAACGCACAGGCAAACCATTCACGGCGGCCGCATCCTCGTCGAAGGTGAGCAGGAACAGCTCCTTGTAATGGATGAAGACGGCGGCCAACACCAGCACCGTGACGACGGCGATGACGATCAGATCCTCGTTGGCAAGCGTGTAGATGCTTCCAAACAGATAGCTCGTAATGTTAACATTAAAGCCAACGCCAATCGTGAACAGCATCGAGGCCATCGCCACGCCGCCCGACATAATAATCGCGATGGACAGCTCGGCATACGTCTTGTATGTGCGACGCAGCTTTTCGATGGCAAAGGAAGCGATCAACGCAAACACAAGTCCCATCGCGATCGGGTACACGCCTAGCAGAAAGCCGAGCGCCACTCCGGCGATGGAGACGTGGGCGAGCGTATCGCCGATCATCGCCAGACGTCGGAGCACAAGAAAAAGCCCCAGTAAGGGGGCTGTAATGCCGATAAGCACACCGCCGGCCAAGGCCCGTTGAAAAAAGTCAAACGTTAATATATCCACTTGTGCAAGTCCTTCCTTCCCCGTCGGCACACATTGCCTAGCTTGGCACCGGCTGCCGTTCGTCAAGCGACTTCCGCAGATCCCGCAAGCTGTGGGTCAGGTCCGTCTCCCGACAGTTGTCCAGCTCGTGGGTATGCTTGACGTAAAACTTCAGCTTGCCGTTTTGCTGCAGCGGCTCCTCTCCCAGGTACGATCGGATCATGTCCATATCGTGGGAGACCATCAGGAACGTAATGTTGTGATGCTTATGCATATGCTTGATCATATGGAAAAAATTCTCCTGCGTCTCCGCATCGATGCCCACCGTCGGCTCATCCAGGATCAACAGCGACGGATTGTTGATCATCGCCCGCGCCAGGAAAGCCCGCTGCTGCTGGCCTCCGGACAGCTGACCGATCCGCTTGTCGGCCAGATCCTCGATCCGCATCGCATGCATCGCGTCGTCGGCTTTGCCGGCGTCGGCCCGGGTGATCCGCTGAAACAGCTTTTTGCGACCGTACAGTCCGGACATGACAACCTCGCGCACCGTCGTCGGGAAGAGCGGATTAAAGGAGTTCTTCTGCGGCACATAGCCGATCCGCTCCCATTGCTTGAACCGGTCGGCCGGCTCGCCGAACAGGGAGATCGAGCCTTGCTCCGGCTTCAGCAAGCCGACGATCATCCGCAGCAGCGTCGTCTTGCCCGCGCCGTTGGAGCCGATCAGGCCGACGAAGTCCCGCTCCTTGACGGAGAAGTCGAGATTTTCGATCACCCGCTTCTGCTCATAGGAGAACGAGACGTCTCGGATCGTAATAATATCCTGATGACACGAGCCTCCGGCGCCTCGGGACATATCCGGCTGCTTATCCATCGCCACTCTCTCCTTTCCTACGGCACGCACTGCGCTCCCGCAAGCTTCCGCTAGGCCTCTTGTACTCTCTCTATTGTAATGCTTTCATCAGATTTTGCAAATTTGCCTCCATCAGCGAGATAAAATCCTCGCCGCGCGCCTCCTGCTCCGGCGTCAGACCCTCAATCGGGTTAAGCACAAGCGTGTCGATCTTCGCCTCCCGGGCCAACGTCTGAGCCAGCTCTGGCGACACCAGCTCCTCGAAGAAAATAAACTTCACGCCTTGCTCCTCAACGAATTTGGCAATGTTTTTGAGATCTTGCGCACGCGGCTCGGCATCCGGCGAGAGGCCCATAATCGACAACTCTGTCAACCCGTAGTCGCGGCTCAGATAACCAAACGCCTGGTGCGAGGTGACAATTTCCTTGCGATCGGTTGTAGACAACTGCTCGGTAAACTTGTTATCGAGCTCCGTCAACTTGCCTTTCAGTGCTGCATAGTTCGCTTCATAAGCATCGCGGTTCGCTTCGTCCACCTGCACGAAGCTGTTCTTGACATTTTCGGCCATGATCAGGGCCGACTTGGGGCTCACCCATGTATGCGGATCGACGCCGCCATGGTCGTGGCCATGGTCGTCGGTCGCTGCCTCTTGTCCGGCATGCGCCTCGCCTTCGGTCGCTTGAGCGTCCTCGCCCTCGCTGTGATGCGCCTCTTCACCCTCGTGCGCATGGGTGTCCTCGCCCTCGTGGCTGTGGTCCGCCTCCTCGCCTTCGTGCGCATGGGCGTCCTCGCCTTCTTGGTTGTGATCTGCCTCGCCCTCGTGGGCATGGTCGTCTTCGCCCTCATGGCTATGGGAATGGCCGTCGCCGTCGATCAGCTCGATGCCTGCGCTCATCTCTGCCGTGACGACCGTTGCATCCTGGTTCAGGCCTTTCAGGAATTGGTCCACCCAGCCCTCCAGGCCGGCTCCATTATAGAGGAAGAGCTGCGCTTGCGAGGCCCGCTTCAGATCCTTGCTGCCCGGCGTCCAGTCATGCGGCTCGACGCCCGCCGGGATCAGGTTGACGACATCGGCATGCTCGCCGCCGATCTCCTTGGCCAGATAATAGACGGGATAGATGCTCGTTATCACCTGCACCTTGCTCTCCGCCTTGACTTCATTCCCCGTACCGTTGCTGCCTCCGGCTTTGCTATCGTTGCTGCCGCAGCCTGCCAGCACCAGCGCAGGCAGCGCCACCGCCGCCAAAGCCCGCTTTGCGACTCGTCCCCATCCGTACTGCTTTGCCATCATTGCATTCATTCCTTTATCTAGTTAATCTTAATTAGTAATCGTAAGGATTACGTTATGATTATAACGGGCTCTTGTACCGGTGTCAACCAATAACCGATTGACCAAACACTCTAGCGCTCGCCATAGTATATCCATAATGAATGAAAGGCCCCCTCATAGACGAGGGAGCCTCTGTGATCCATAAAAGTTACTTGACCAACGCGCCGTTCGGCATGCTATCCGGCACAGTCGCCAGCGTCAGCTGATCGCCCTCGGAGGCGGCGAGGATCATCCCCTGCGACAGCTCTCCGCGCAGCTTCACCGGCTTCAGGTTGGTGACGCAGATCACCTTGCGGCCGACCAGCTCCTCCGGCGAATAGTGCTTGGCGATGCCCGAGACGACCTGGCGCTGCTCGGCTCCCAGATCGAGCTGCAGCTTGAGCAGCTTGTCGGCCTTCGGCACCGGCGCCGCAGCGATTACTTGCGCGACGCGCAGCTCCACCTTGGCGAACTCGTCGATCGCGATCTCCGGCCGCGCCTCGCGCTCATGCTCCGGGGCGCCGCCCGCAGCGGGCGTCGAGGCGCCTGCGCCTGTGACGTTCGCCGCTTTGCCCTGCGCCGCTCCGGTTGCGCTCCCTGCCGCGCCATCCGCTGCGTTCGTTTCCCCAGCCGCTGTCGCCGGAGCTCCTCCCGTCATCGAGGCTGCGATATAGGCGACCTCCTCCGCCGCGTCCAGACGCGGGAAGATCGGCGAGCCCTTGGCGACGCGCGTGCCAGCCGGCATCAGGCCAAAGCTCGCTGCCGACGACCAGCTGGTCAGCTCGCCTTGGGCGATGCCGAGCTGCTGCCAGATGAGCTTCGGCGTATGCGTCAGGAACGGCTGCAGCAGGATCGCGATGATCCGCAGCGACTCGGCCAGATGCGTCATCACCGAGCCCAGCTCCTGCGCGCGAGCCTCGTCCTTGGCGAGCGCCCACGGCATCGTCTCGTCGATATACTTGTTGGTGCGGCTGACGAGCTGCCAGAGGCTGGCCAGCGCCACGGAGAACTCCATCCGCTCCATCGCCTCCTCAACAGCGCGCACCGTCTCGGCAGCGCAGCTCTGGAGCGGCTGGTCGAAGGCTGTGACCTGCCCCGCATAGGCCGGGATTTCGCCGCCGCAATACTTCTCGATCATGGCGATCGTCCGGTTCAGCAGATTGCCCAGGTCATTGGCGAGATCGAAGTTGATCCGCTCCACGAAGTTCTCCGGCGTGAATGTGCCGTCCGCGCCGAACGGCACCTCGCGCAGCAAGTAGTAACGGAGCGCATCAAGGCCATAACGGTCGATCAGCAGCACCGGATCGACGACATTGCCCTTGGATTTGGACATTTTGCCATCCTTCATGAGCAGCCAGCCGTGAGCGAATACCTTTTTGGGCAGCGGCAGGTCGAGCGCCATCAGCATGATCGGCCAGTAGATCGTATGGAAACGTACGATTTCCTTGCCCACCAGATGGACATCCGCCGGCCAGTAGCGGCGGAAGTTCTCGCCGTCCGAGCCGTAGTCGAGCGCCGTAATGTAGTTGGACAGCGCGTCGATCCAGACATAGATGACATGCTTCGGATCGCCTGGCACCTTGATGCCCCAGTCGAATGTCGTCCGCGACACCGCCAGATCCTCCAGTCCCGGCTTGATGAAGTTGTTGATCATCTCGTTTTTGCGCGACTCCGGCTGGATGAAGTCCGGGTTGTCGTTATAGTATTGCAGCAGTCGGTCGGCATACTTGCTCATCCGGAAAAAGTAGCTCTCTTCCTTCACCAGCTCGACGGGACGTCCGCAGTCCGGACAATTGCCGTTCTCGAGCTGACGCTCCAGGAAGAAGGATTCGCACGGCGTACAGTACCAGCCTTCGTACTCGCCTTTGTAGATATCGCCTTGCTCGAGCAGGCGGGCGAAAATCTGCTCGACCTGCCGCTTGTGGCGCTCCTCCGTCGTCCGGATGAAGTCGTCATGCGAGATGTCCAGCGTATTCCACAGCTTGCGGATGCCGCTGACGATGTCGTCGACGAACTGCTGCGGGGATTGCCCCTTCTCAGCCGCCTTGCGCTCGATCTTTTGTCCATGCTCGTCCGTGCCCGTCAGATAGCGGACATCATAGCCGCGCAGCCGCTTGTAGCGGGCCATCGCATCGCCGGCCACCGTCGTATAGGCGTGACCGATATGCAGCTTGTCGCTCGGATAGTAGATCGGCGATGTGATATAGAATGTTTTGTTTTGTTCCGTCATGTTCGCTTCCTCCTCGGTATCCATCATCCATACATAACTACAAAAATACAAAAAGACCCCCGTCCACATATGGGACGAGAGTCATCACTCACGCGGTACCACCCAAATTCCCCTCCGCATGTCGATCGCGAAAGGCTCCTTGTGCCGCCCCGAAGGCGGCGCTGCCGCTAACGCCGGCAACTCGCGCTGCGCCTAACCCCCGCATCGCTCGCGGAACGCTCGGCGACAGCTCCTCCCGGACCATATTCGGCAGCGGCGGCATACCGGCTCTCACCAACCCCGGCTCTCTGCGATGCGCCTGCCTGCTTACTCATCCGTTCATCAGAGATATCTATTGCCCGGTGCCAGGCACCGGACGTCGTGAACATGCAATTGTAATCACTACTACTTAAAGTGTACCCTGTACTTAAGTGTACCCTGTCTCTATGTCAAAATATACCGGACGATCGACGATTCGTCAAGCCGGCGGATGCTCCGCCGTCTCGCCGCTCGGCGGCGGCACGTGGTCGATCCCGCCCGGATGGAAGGGATGGCACTTGCATAGCCGCTTCACCGTCAGCCATGTCCCCTTGGCCGCGCCGTGCACCTCCAGCGCCTCCAGCGCGTAAGCCGAGCACGTCGGATAAAATCGACACGTCGGCGGCTTAAGCGGGGAGATCACCTTGCGGTAGAACAACACAGGCAGCTTCAGCACCTGCCGCATCGGCGGGCCTCCTCTCGCTGGCTATTGCTCGACTTCCTCCTGCGGACAATCCTTGCAGTACCCGAACACCTCGAACTTGTGCTTGACGACCTGGAACTGATCCGGCGCCTCGGTCATATCCATCGGACAGAAGGTGATCGGATACGTCTTGCCGCATTGCAAACAAATCATATGATGATGGTGATGATGCTCATGGCAATGCAGCTTGAACTTGACGCCTTCCTCGAACATTACCTGCTCGAGCACACCCAGCTCCTCCATCACCCGAAGATTGCGATACACGGTATCGAAGCTGAGTCCCGAATAGTATTGTCCCAAATAATCGTAGACGTCCTTGGGAGCCAGGTAGCCTGACGTGTCGGCGAATAGCCGGGCCAGCGTTTTGCGCTGATCGGTGACGCGCAAGCCTTGTCCGGACATCTTCTGGATAATCTCATCTGCAGTCAGCACTTCTATACCTCCGTTCTCATACCTCCATAATGCCCCAAAAACGAATCCCCGTCAATCCGGCGCGATTTTATAGTATCTTTGTCGCCTATTCCTATTATATCTTCATATTCCCTTATGTTACGTTATTGACATGTCGTCAAATCATAGTTTAAATAAGGAGAGATTACAATGATCAGAGTTGCAATGTTGAGCTATTGGCATGTCCATGCCTGGGATTATACAAAACAGGTGCAAGCGCATCCGGGCACCGAAGTCGCTGCCGTCTGGGATGAGCAGCCCGCGCGCGGTCGCGAAGCGGCAGAAAAGCTCGGCGTGCCGTTCATCGAGGATCTCGATGCGCTGCTGGCCGACAGCTCGATTCAGGGCGTCGTCGTCGATACACCGACCTCGATGCACCATGAAGTGATGATCAAGGCTGCACGCGCCGGCAAGCATATTTTCACCGAGAAAGTGATCGCGCCAACGCAACGCGAGGTGCGCGAGATCCTCGCCGCCATCGACGAAGCCGGCGTCAAGCTGACCGTCTCGCTGCCGCGTCTCAACGATCCGTACACACTGGCGGCGCAAGAGCTCGTGCAGGAAGGCCTGCTCGGCGAGCTGACGCTGGTTCGCGTACGTCTGTCGCATAACGGCGCTTTGGCCGGCTGGCTGCCCGAGCATTTCTTCAGCCTGGCGGAGTGCGGCGGCGGCGCCCTGATCGACCTTGGCTGCCATCCGATGTACCTGACCCGTCTGTTCCTCGGATTGCCGGAGGCTGTAAGCGCTCAATTCGGCTACGTCAGCGGCAAGGAAGTCGAGGACAACGCGGTAGCAACGTTGAAGTACGCTAACGGCGCTGTCGGCATCGTCGAAGCCGGCTTCGTCAACAGCCACTCGCCATTTACAATGGAGCTGCACGGCACCGAGGGTACGATCCTCTACGGCACGCCGGAGAGCAAGCTGCTCTTGCGCAGCAATCGCCGCGAGAGCGACGGCTGGGAAGCCATCGAGCTGCCGCAGCCACGCATCTCGGCCTTCGACCAATGGGTCGAGCATGTCAATAACGGCACGACAGCCGACGAGAATATCCAGCTCGCCACCGATCTGACCAGCCTGATGGAGGCTGCCAACCTGTCGGCGGCGCAAGGGCGGAACATCCGCCTGGATGAGCTGAACTAATCGACACGAATTCGAATCTGGGGGGCATGAACGCGATGGCCAGCAAGCCTTTTCCGTATCAGCTGATGGAGGACAAGATGGATGCGCTCGACCGGCTGGAGCTCCGCTTCCGTTGGGGCAGCTATGGATTCCGGGTATTGCGTTGCCATCTGACCTCTTTCCCCCCAGGCAAGATTATCCGTTACCACAAGCATTCGGAGTTCGAGTTTCACTTCATCCCGCGCGGCAACGGCACCGTCCGCATCGGCGAGGAGCCATTCGAGCTACGCGAGGGCATGTTCTATCTGACCGGGCCTGGCGTCCTCCACGAGCAACAGGCCGACGAGCAGGACCCGATGTATGAGCTCTGCCTGCACGTCGATATCATCCCGCTTGATGAAACAACGACGGAGGATGACTGGGGCGAGCTGTGGGAGCGCCAGGAGGCCGAGCAATGCGTCCAGGCGCTGCAGCAGTTCCCGCTGCGGACCTTCATCGACCAGCATCAGGCGATGCCTTGGTTCCTGCACGCCTATCGCGCCTGGGTCGAGGGCCGTCCCGGCTTTTATAGCTCGATCAAGCAGGCGATCATCCAGATCATGCTGCGCACCGCCCGGATTACCGGACCAGCGGAGGCGCCGTTTGCCTTGCCGTCGCGCAATCTGAACAAGCATCGCTTCCAGCTCGCGGTCCAATATATCCAGGACAACTACGCCAGCGCGATCACGCTGCAGGAGGTCGCGGAGCGGCTCCATATCAGCGTCCGCCAGCTGCAGCGCATCTTCCAGGAGCAGCATGACTGCACCTTCAGCGTCTATCTCGAGAACTATCGGCTCAGCCGCGTCTGCGCCGCGCTGCTCGAGGACACGCTGCCGATCGAGCAGATCGCCCTCGATCATGGATTCTCCGGCAGCAACTATCTCTACTACGTCTTCAAGAAAAAAATCGGCATGACTCCCAAGCAGTACAAGCAGCAAAAGCGTCGACAGACGACCGACAGCCACACTGCCGCTCCTGCAGGAGCAAGCCGAGATCATGAAAAGGTAAGGTGAAGCGACATGAGTCAACTCGCTAACATCCGCATCGGCATCATCGGCACCGGCGGCATCGCGCATGCCCATGCCCGCGCATACAAGCAGATCCCTGGCGTCGAGATCGTCGGCGTCGCCGATATCGTCCCTGGCAAGGCAGAGGAATTCCTGGCGCTGGAACTGCTGCACGAGGCGCGCGCCTTCCAGAGCCACCGCGATCTGCTGACGCTTGATCTGGACGGCGTAAGCATCTGTACGCCCAACATCTCGCATCATCAGCTGACCGTCGACGCGCTGCGGGCCAACAAGCATGTGCTGCTGGAGAAGCCGATGTCCGTGACGCTCGAGGAGGCCATCGAGATGACGGAGGCCGCTCACGATTCGTCCGGCATGCTGACGATCGGCTTCCAGCCGCGCTACGACCCCAATATGTCGCTCGTGCGCGACATCGTCCAGTCCGGCAAGCTCGGCAAGGTCTATTATGTCGAGACGGGCGGCGGCCGCCGGCGCGGCATGCCGGGCGGCACCTTCATCCGCAAGGATCTGGCCGGCGCCGGCGCGATGGCGGATATCGGCTGCTATTCGCTCGACATGGCGCTGCATGCGCTCGGCTATCCGCGTCCGCTGACCGTATCGGCCTACACCTCCAACCACTTCGGCACCAATCCGCTCTACCATACCGAGGCGGAGCGGTTCGAGGTCGAGGACTTCGGGGCGGCGATGATCCGCTTCGAGGGCGATCTCGTCCTGCAGTTCAAGATCTCGTGGGCGATGCACATGGACACGCTCGGCTCGACGATGTTCCTCGGCACCGACGCGGGGCTGAAGATCAACCCGTTCGGCACCGGCAACTGGTCCGGCGTCTGGGACGGGCGCGTCGGCGACATCACGATGTATCACGATGTGATGGGCTTGCAGACGCACACGCCGATCCCGGTCATCTCGCATGACAAGGATCTGTTCCTCGAGAAGGTCCGCGACTTCGTCGAGGCGATCCGCGAGGGTCGTCCCGCACCGATCCCGGGCGACCAGATCCTGATCCAGCAGGCAATCATCGACGGCATCATCCGCTCCTCCGAGCAGAAGCGCGAGATCGAGCTGAAGCTGCCGGATACCGTCTTTGCTGCGAGAGTCTAGTAGATCGATTCGATAAAAATAGCCCTCCCCGGAAGCTCGCAGGACGAGCGCCCGGGGAGGGCTTTTGCTTGCTTTTGTGCTTTTGTTTGTTTTAGCTGACGCGCCGCGCCTACAAGCGGATGCCAGGCATCGGCAGGAAGAGCATATGGATCGGCAAATTGCTGCCGGAGGCGAGTGTGAAGACAAAGTCGACGAGCTCCTCGCGGTTTCCTGTCCGGTAGAGCACGACGGACTCGTGCTGGTTCCACAGGATGTTGGTGCGGGTGACGGGCACCGTCGTGCCGTTTACGGTGAAGGCCCCGGTATACTGGCCGCCGCGCGCGTTGAGCGCGATTACCGTATTGGGAGCTACCCGCACCTGCATGCGGTAGAGGACGCCGAAATTGCCAGTGTTCAGCTCCAGCAGCCCCGTCAGATTGTCGATGCCGTAGATGTAGCTGTCCATCGTCCGGTCGCCCAGGACGATCCGCTGCGGCTCGGCGCCCAGTCGCTCCCGGACGTCGATGGTCCGATCTGCCGCGTTGAAGGTGCCCCGCACATGCTTGTTGTCGCGAGGCAGCACTTGGAGCTTGTCCAACACCGCGATCGGATCGCGCCCCTCTTCGACGACAGCGATCCGGAAGCGGACATTCGTGTCAGTGATGACGTCGGCATACGCGCTCAGCACCTGATTGGGTTTCATCGGCAAGCGATGCAGATCAGGCAGCACAATTTTGGACTCGCCCGGCCCGAGCCGGGTCCACTTGATCTGCGGCTTGCGCGACAGCTCATTGAGGTAGCGCTCGACGGACCGCTTGCCTGTATTGGCCACGTACTGGTCTGGTCCGCCCATCGCAAAGGCGCCAAAGCCGACCTGGGTGACGGTGCTGTTCGTATTAGTGGCGATCAGGACGAGCTTGAGGTTTTTTTGGGACCCGTTCAGATGATGGAACAAAAAGCGCGTTTGTCCCTTCAACTGATCGTCGTAAGCGATCCCCTCGCCGAGCAGCGTCTCCGGAGAGTTGCTCCGCACCATCTGGGCCGGCAGCGATTGCACCTCGTACGGCACCGCCCGGTAAGCAAGCGAAGCCGAGCCGTCCATCGCATATTTGTCGCCGACAGGCGTGAACTGGCGGTAATACTCGTCATACGTATACAGCACCTCGGAGGTGACGGTGATTTCCTTGGTGATTCGGTCGGTCAGGCCGTGCTGATCCTCGACCTCGAGCGTTACATACTTCGTCCCTGGCTGGAAGAATACTTCCCCGTTGCCTGACCAGGAATGACGGACGATCGCATCTTCGTCATCGCTGCTGCGGTCGATGTACTGGATTCGCTCGCCGATCCGATACGACGCCTTGTCTGTCGTAAAGTCGGCCACCGGCGGCTGGTTCGGCATCCGCACGCGGATCGTCACCGAATAAGGCTCGCTCCAGTTGCCGTCCTCGCCGAGTACGATGCGGGTAATCGTATACGTGCCTGGCTCGTTATAATAGTCCTGCAGCCCGGTCCAGTACTCGTCGATGTATCGACCGTTGGCCAGGTCGCGGACAGACACTCGCGTCTGCCCTGCGAAGATTGTCGTCGGCAGCACCTCAAAGGTCGCCTGGAGCGCGTTGCTCCAGCGGAAGGTCATCACGGTTGGCGTGAACTGGATCGTGCTGCCGGTCAATTCGGCCCAGGTGCGCAGGGGCACCATCAGGAAGCCTTCCTGAATGTACACCGTGCCCGACGAGCGCACGACCTGACCGTTGACACGAATGTTCGACTGTCCGGCTTTGAAACGAATTTCCGTATTGCCTTTGACCGCAATCGATTCCTTGGTCGAGGCATTGTAGGATACCCGGAAGCCATAGATCTGGGCCATCGTTTTGAAAGGGCCGTAGGAAGAGCCATTACTGAAGGTGACAGGCTGCACGGCTTGTACTGGCGTGCCGTTATGGCGAAGCGTCTTGCTATTTTTCGTAAGCACCAATTGTTCCGAACGTTGGGTTGACGCTTCTGTCTGTTCTGGCGCCGCGACCAGCGGCAGCAGCAGACAGAGGATGAGCAATACCTTGATATATTTCATGCATGAGCTCCTTTTGATGCCAATCTGGCTGATTGAATCACGCTACTGTGGACGCTGACTGCTCTGCAAAAGTTGCGACAGCACGGCCAAACGTCACGATATCGTCACATTTCACAGGGATCTGATTTCGAAGCAAAAAAACGCCCTTCCTGCAAGCAGGCAAGAGCGTCTGCGATATGCTGTGTCATGTGCGAAATCAGCCCACCCGGCGCGGACTTACGTTTGTTTAACCGTTCACTCGCATATCAGCCAGGAACGTGCCGGCCATCAGAACAAACAACACGATGGCGGCCAGTCGCAACAGATCGCGTCGACGCTTCAATCGCATCAGCGCTTCTTGAGGAAGCTGCTTGTATTGACCTTCCACGTAAGAGCGCTGCATGAACAACGACGTAATCAAGGCCGCGACAAAAAAGATATTAATAATGAACCAGGCTTGTCCTAAATCCAAGGCATAGCCACCTCCTGTTCGGCTGTGCATGCGAAGCTGCCGCCGACGGAAAGACGGGTCGGAGCCTCAAGAAGGGCTGCCGGCCAAGCTTCCGCAAGCGGTCTTGGCCGGCAGCCCCGTCTCTATAGCCAGCTCGTTATAAATACCACATATTGAGCAGCACGAAGAAAACGACAGCACTGACCGCTGTCGAGCCAAAATAAAACCAGCCGGCCCGATAACGCGTCTCGAACATGCGCAGGATGCCCAGGCTGAGCAGACTGAAGATCAGCAAGATGCCCACAGCGCCAAGTACGAACAACCCCGCAGATACATCGCTAACATTAACTAATGACAAGGTACGCACTCCCTCGACGATTCTAGTGTATACCTTGCATTATAAGGGATAGGCTCAGGCAAAGCCAGTCGGCATCTCGGACAAATTAGTGACAATTTTCACTCGTCCGGACTTCTGCGTATGACCGCTTCCTCGTATTGATCGCCCGAGCGCCGCTTTCTTAGCTTGACTTGCAAAATACCGGCCGCAAGCAGCGCCCGGCATGTCGACGGTACGACGAGACAGGGCAAGCGGACGATCCTGTCCTCGCGTCCGCCGCCCGTTATCAGCTTGATCCGGTCTGGACGGACGAGCAAGCGCAGCTGGTCGTCCCGGACCCCGGCGGGGATTTGAAGCTTGGCGATGAGGAAGCGATGCGTCTCGAACAGCTCCGGTTCGCCGCCGCCAGGCAGATTGGGCTGCAAGCCTGCCAGCGAGGCGCCGAGCAGCTTGCCTACGTAGCGCTGGACCCAGTCCGATTGGGACAGGAGCTGCTCCGGCTGCGGCGCCCCTCCTTGCCCCATCCAACGCTTCATCTGCTCCCAATCGAAGGTCGAGTCCTCTCTGGAGTAACCATCCGCCAAGCTGTTCACCTCCGTCTGTACATCCGCTTCTTCCATCCTATGCCGCCCGGCGGGCTAATGTCCCTGTCGGACGAAGCCTCGTCTGGGCAAGACGAGGAACATCTGGGCGAATGCCGCATAGGATGGAGCAAAAGCATCCAACAGGAGGGGTGACCAATGCCATCGGTCGTCGGATTCGTCAACATCGTCAGCGTCGGCTCCAGCGCGGTAATCCAATTCGGTGACGCGCTGCAGCTCTCGCCCATCAGCAACTCGAAGTCTTATGCCGGCTCGGGCTCGTTCCTTACAGGCGGACTGAGCAATGCCAACAACGGCGTGAGCGCCACCAACACGATTGATCCTGACGTCCAGGACAACGCGACGAACCAAGTGAATGCGATATGAACCTGACCGTCTATCAGCATATTACGATCCATCAATTGCGCGTGGACAGCGTCTCGAACTCCTCTGTGCTCCAGATCGGCACTGCCGGCTCGGTTCAATCCCAGGCCAAATTGTTTAACTCCGGTCAATTTACCGGACCCGCGCCTCAGCTCGGCGAGGAGAACCCGCTTCCGCTCGTCCCCTTTCCCAGCCCCAACTAGCAAAGGAGTGATCGCATGCAGCAGCCTTTTTCGTGGCCTGATTGGGCGATGCAGACGCAGCAGCAGCTGCAGACGCAGATGCAAAAGGTCGCCGAGCTGGAGCGTCAAGTATGCGAGCTGAGGGCCAGACTGGATACGCTCGGCGACAAGCCGGCCTATACAATCGAAAAGCTGGAATACCACTTCGATCAACTGAAGGTCGAGCGGCTCGACGGCACGCTCCATATCGGCATGATGCCGCCCGGCGCCGAATCGCAGGGCCAGATGGATCAGTTCACCGTGACGCCTGTTTATCCCAAGCCGCCCTCCGTCGTCCAGCCGGGATCGACAACACCCGGCGCGCAGCCGCATTCTGACGCCGTCGATGCGACGTCTGCAGCCAATGATCCGCTATGGCAACGCCTCGAGCGCTATATGAAGCATGAGGCGCCGCAAGTCCTCGAGCGGATCGCCGAGCAGCGCCAGCTGCCGCTCGATCATCATCATAGCCGTCTCATCCTCGAGGATCTCAGCCGTCAGGCGATGCCGAGACTGGCCTACTACCGGGAGACGGCGCATCGGGAGGGCGGCGCGGCGCCCCAGGCCGACGACGCTGCGATCACGCGCACCGTCAACGACATCGAGGAGGCGATGCGGATGTACCTCGACCGCCTGCTCGGAGAGGAGTCAACCTCATGAATCTTCATGTGACGAACCATCAATTGTCCGTCGGCAGCATCTCGCTGCTCGGCGTCTCGGCTTCATCGATGCTACAGATCGGCGATACCGACCAGGTCGTGCTCTATTCGATGTTCGATACGCCCCCCGAGTCTCTGGTCGTCGGGCAGCTCGTGCCGTTGCCGCCCCCTTCATCGGCGGCGGAGCAGCCATGATGCCCGGCTGCGGACGGACCGCACATCTAGGCAGCCTCTCGATCGTCAACGTCTCGCTCTCCGGGATCGTCCAGCTCGGCGACCACGAGCGCTATACGCCGAGACTGCGGGCGATCGCCGTACAGCGCCAGGAGGATCATCTGACCGCAGGCGAGGCGGCGTTCGCTTCCTACCCGGTCTTCTGGCGGCCCTTCCCGGCTCCTCCAGCGCCGCCAGTCTGCGGCTGTCCGGCTCCCGGCGTGACCTTGACCAAGCGGCAGCTCTGCCCCGACATCCGCGTCGGCAGCGTCTCGATCATCGGTGTCGGCTCCTCCTCCATGATACAGGCCGGCAACGGCCTGTCGACGCATGCCGAGTCGCGGATCAAGCATATTCGGCAGTTCCAGACCCCCTTGTCTACCCGTCCCCCTACCTCGAATCCGCACTCTTAGGGCGTGTTTGCACACCCGCTCAGGGGCATCTTAGGCTGCCTTTCCGCCCCCTGCGGCGTCACTTTTGCTTGCCGTACCCCCGGTACGACTGCACAAAAGTTCCTTGCATGGAACGAAAA
>Ga0160452_100465_pt1 | contig 27337 bp, 14 predicted proteins | sample HID1971I_E6MG_FD_108230 | JGI IMG/M metagenome (GOLD analysis project Ga0160452, IMG submission 108230) | Enriched millipede-associated microbial communities from UW Madison campus, WI, USA - HID1971I_E6 MG | ecosystem: Host-associated > Arthropoda: Insects > Digestive system > Unclassified ...
CGTTCACGAAGCCAAGTCCGGCTGCTTGCTCGATCTCTTGCTTCGCCCAATGGCCGTCAAGGTCGGTGAATGTCACGGTTGGCTCCTTCACAGCCGGCATGACGCTCAGCTTGGCATTCGTTACATGATTTGCAGCCGTCAAGTCGCTTTTCACCAACTTTACTTCGGTAAGACCGATTGCGGCCGGTTCCGTGCTTGTCCCTGTCGCCTCGAACGTAATCGTTGCCAAGATCACTTTTCCGTTTTCGCCGGCCACCTTGCCAATCTTCGTATGGGCAAATACGAGCTCGCCGCCCTTCGGCTCGAGCGGCACGGAGAAGCCCGGCACCTTCGTTTCCGCTTTGACATAACGAAGCTGGCTTGTATCGAAGATCAGGTTTATTTCATAGCCGTACATATCGGTCAAGCGGTCTCCGGTTACGGTAACCTGGAACGTCTCTCCGATGGCAGGGCTATCATTGTCTATAGTCAGGGAAAAGGAAACCTCCTCGGCGAAGGCCAGAGAAGGAAGGAGCGAGAAGGTCAGCATTAGCGTTAACCATAGGAGCAGGGCTTTTCGTCTCATTATCGGAACCATCCTTTTTGTGAGGTGAGAGGAACGGAGGTCGGCAGGAGCCGACCTCCGGGTGGTGCGGATTACTCGGACAACCAGTTTTCGACGATCATTCGGGCTACTGCCGACAGCTCCCGAATCGTAATTTCTCCGCTGCCGAACAGGTCGGCCTTTTCGACCTTGCTCCAGTTCGGATCGGTGGATTTGGTGCCATAATACTTCGCCAGGTACGACAGGTCGAGGATGGTGACTGCGCTCTGACCCGGTACGAGCGTAATGATACCGGAAGCGAAGGCGGTTACGGCTTCCTTCAACGTGGCCACGGCCTGGTTCACCGTAGACTGCGAAGCGGAACCGTCATTTCTCACACCCTCTGCCTGCTGTACCGCTGCTTTGAGCGTCTGGACGGCGCTGGAGGCATACTGACCGATCTTGTTGCCTTCGACGACGCTGTCCAGCTTCGATTTCGCCGCGTCGATCGCTTTGATCAGCTCCGACTTGTCGATGCTCGGATCGGCGATGACGCTGCTGCGGAAGGTCGAGATCGCCTGGTTAAGCGCTGTGATCGCTTGAGCGATATCATTCTCTGTAGCGCTCGGATTAGCCAGGACGTTGGTCGCCGCTTGGATCGCAGCTTGCAGCTTCGCTTTGGAGCCGACCGGATATTGTCCAGGCAACGAGCCCTCGGTCGACGTACGCAGCAGTTCTTGCGCTTGCTCGATGACGGCAGCCAGCGCCGCGCCATCGGTCAGTCTCACTTGCATATCCAGGATGGCATACTCGGTGTTGATATTGCGAGCGTCGGCTTGCGCAGTGACTACGAAGTCAGACAGCGACACGCTTGTAGCCCCTGCAGCTGCGCTGCTCGACGCATGGCCATTCAGCACGAACAGCTCGCCGCTCTCCTGATACAGTCCGCCCTTCGTCGAAGCGATGACGAGGATCTTGCCTGTGCTTGGCTTGACGGCTGTAGCCAGGATGTTCAAGCCAGGGCTCACTTCGGTGATCGCACCCTCTGCCAGGCTGACGATACCGCTATCGTCGGTTACGGTCTGATACTCGATTTTCGCAGGATCGTAATTGACTTCCACGGACAATGCGTCGATCCCGCTAACCAGATTGTCGATGCCGACGGACAGCTGTACCGGATGTCCTGTGATGACGGTAGATGGACCGTCCAGCTCGGCATTTTCCTCCAGGTCCACCGTACGCATTTCTTTGACGATGACGTTATCGACCAGCCCGGATCTTGTATTGCCATAGAACTCGAAGCTCAGATGTCCCTTGCCTCGCTCGATGGCATTGTTGCTGATCGTGCCGGACATCGTAGCCTGGGTAGGCTCCTCGCTGCCTCTTGGCCAGATCTTCGCTTGCAGCTGACTGCCATCCATGACGATCTTGGCCGTATACCAGCCTTCCCGCTGGATCGTCGCGCTGCCTCCCGACAACTGGGAGACGAGGCTGTTGTTCACATGCTCGAGGATTCGCAGATTCGGATTGAAGCCAGGGCCGATCGCCAGCTCGAAGCCATTGCGATTGGACAGATTGGCCGGGACGTTGCGATCCGTCGTTCGGAAGTAGATATAGAAGCCTTGATCATTCGTCCCCGAATTGACGTTGAAGTCAAAGGTTAGCTCCATATCGCCAAACGTCTCGACCGTCTGGGCTCTGACGTTGCTGTTCCCGGTTGGCGCGAAGCGAAGCGCTTTGTCCTCGGTGACGGACACCTGATTGTTTTGGCCCTGCCACTTGGCCGTATCCAGGCTGCCTGTGCCCGCAGCATAGGCATTAAAGTCTTCCCGGAATACTTCGACCAGCTGCTTGGTATCGAGGAGCCGAAGTCCCTTCATCGCGTTGCGCAGCGCATAGTAGGCGTTGTCCGCTGCGGATTGCCCGATCGAAGCATTGGAAGCAGCCGCTTTGGCCTCGTTGAGGGCCCGTGCAAAAGCGTTCCAGGTCGATCTTGTGTACAGCTCGGCTTGCTTGGTATCGGCGTCTTCGATCAAGGCGCTCAGCAGCGCTTTGTCGACGGTCGGATCGACTGGCGCCGTCTCGCTGACGATGACGCGAGCGTGCGACTGGCCGAGCACTTGGCCGTCCTCCGCCAGCACATAGATGACATACGGACCCGGCAGCATCGGAGCCTGCATCCCGAGCGCGTCGCCAGAGGCGACCGTCTCGTCATCGCCGCCGTCGAAATGTCCGCCGCTTGACGAGGAGATCCATATCTTCTTGGCGGCATCGTCCAGATCATGGGCGAATCTGACGGTCCCGCCAGGCGCTACAGTCACGTCTGCCGGGAGCAGCTTGTTGGCCACCGATACGGTCGTCGTGAACTTGATCGTCGTCTCCGACGTTGCGGCGCGCACGACCAGCGTCCAGCTTCCTGCCGTGCTGATCTCGTGCTGGTCCGCCACAGGCGTGCCGTTCAGCGTAAAGGTGTATTCGGCGTTTAAGGTCAGCTTAAGCGGCTGCGCCTTGGACACCTCATAGCTTTTGCCGTCCTCCACGTTAGTTGGCGGCTCGCTCGCATCGACATAAGCCGTATATTTGGAGGTCGCCGTTGCCCTGCCGTCAGCATAGACGATGTACAGCTTGTATTGTCCTGCTGCAGCTGGCGTGCTGATGGTTGTCGCGTTGCCGGCTGCTTTGGTCATCGTTGGACCTTCCTTGAAGGTCGTGGTGTTCGCTGGTGCGAGCCATACCGTGTCCTCGGCCTTGAGCAGACCTCTGCGGCTGACTTTCTCTCCGCCGACGCTGACGATGACGTTGGAGGCCAGCTCGAACTCGGTATCGGCGATCAGGCTTCTCGGGATCATGTGGGTGTATTCGTTTTTCAGACCCGAGTTCAACACGATGGCGTTGCCCTCTACCGGCCAGATGCGCGCTTCGCTTTTGTAGTTGTCATACGTAATTCTTGGCGCGCCATTTTGGTTGTTGTTTCCATCTACGTAGCCTTCGATTGCGATCATATCGCTTTTGCGCTTCCAGTTGTTGAATTCGAACAGTCGGCTTTGTCCAGGGGCATGCGACAGCTTCGACTGTACGACGTTGCCGATCATCTTGATGAATGTGCTGCCTTCGTCCGGATGGAAGCCGTTGGTCCAGTTGTTGGAGGTTGTCGGCTTGCCTGTCGGATTCGGGTCCAGGAAGTTGTAGTTCATCTCGGTATAATTCGTCCAGTTGTCCGGATGCCAGTTGCTGCTCTTGTCGGTCACCGGGTTGTTGGTCAGCGTGCTGATCGAGTCCCATGTGCCGCCGTTCGGCAGCGTGCCGGGATCGCCCTGTCGTCCGAGGGAGTAGATCGCGCCGGAATCGTTGACGACCGTACAGATTTCCTCGACCCGGTTGTAGCTGATCTTATTGTTTCTGGACGTTGTCGTAATCTCTGGCGACCTGGCAAGACTCGTCTCATGTGTGCCATGGTAAGGACTGCCGGTCTTGTTGGTGCCTTGGGCAGTAAAGCCGAATCCATCGTACTCGTCCCAGCCCCAGCCGATGCTCATCGCGCCATACGTCGAATCATAGAAGTAGTTGTGCAGCACCTGCATGTTGGTCGTGTAAAAGGAGGCGAGCGAGTTGGCCCCCGGGAATCCGTAACAGTTTCTGAACAAGAAGTTATTCGTAATGTAGATGTTTTCCGGGACGGCTTCCGTACCCGATTTAAATTTCTCTTTATCCACTCCGGCCCAATTTTTAATTGGCGTGCCCGAGACCGAAACTCTTGATTCATGTACATCCGGCTTGTCGTTTTCGTAGATATGATGCGGATGGCCGATGACGATGCCGGAAGCCAGCGTATCCGCGATATAATTGCCCGTTACCTCGATGTCCTTGACATCATTTTCGATATGAATGCCATTAAAGCCAGTCAGCATAATCTCGCCGTCCAGCACCTTGATATGTCTCGCCGCGTTGATCATGATCGCTGCAGGCGGGATATCGTAGCCCCGGTAGAACGTCTCATGCCAGTTGATGCTGCTAGGGAAATACACCGTGTTGACGATCGAGCCCTGGACAGACGCATAGCCGCGGGAGCTGCTCGTCACTTTGCCCGTGCCGTCGCTAAGGGTGTACGTGCCCGTCAGCTCGAACAGCTTGTAGTCGGTATGTGCGAACTTCAGTCCCTTGAATGTCACGTGATGGACACGTCCATCATCCGAGCCTGCTACCGGGTTCAAGCGGTCGCCTACCGGGATGCCCCGGATGTCGAGCACCGTCTCCAGCTTCGGGATCACCACATCGGCTTTATTGATATCCTCGCCCTCGAGCGGGATGTAGTACAGCGTGCTCTCCGCCTGGTCAAAGTAGAAATCGCCGCGTTTGTTGAAAAATTCGAACGCATTGCGGATCACTTGATTGTTGCCTGGATTGTATTGCGTATTATTGCTCAACGACTGCGAGACCGCCCCGTACGGCATCTGGAAGCGGAGCATGACGCCGCCCGGCTTGCCGCTTGCATCCGGCGCTTTCTCGATCGATGCGAAGGTGACGAATGGTCTCGCCCATCTGGCCGTGGAGCCGCCGACGCTCTCGGCTTCGATGTTTTGCGGATTTTTCGAATCTGCCTTCAATCCTAAGCTGGCGTCGAATACGATACCCGCGCGGATGTTGCTGCCGTCCCGCCACGCCCAATCGTTATCAGCGGAGGAGAAGCTGACGGTAGGCGTTCCGTTGGTGGTTCGGTTCGCCGAAGCGACAGGCGCGCTCAGCGTCATGTTGGCGATCTTGTCATTGACGTAGATCGCGCGCAGCTTGTCGTCACGCTTCAGCGTTGTTTTGTATGCCTTCAAGCCGCCGGTCTGGGTCAGCCCGACTGCCTCGGTCCATACGCCCTTGTCCAGCATTTCGCCAGCGCTCACGACGGGCTTCGCGCCCGGAGCCGCCTCATAGCGAATCGTGCTGCTGGCGCTGCCGGAGTCCTCCTTGCTGAACACCAGCGTCTCATCGAGCGAATAGAAGCCATCCGCAATTTGTACGACGATATCGCCATCTGTCTTTGGTAGCGTTCTCACAACTTCCTTTGCTTTGGCGATCGTCTGGTACGGCTTCGCTTGTGTGCCGTCCCCTGTGTTGTCGTCGCCCGTCGTCGCCACATAGATCGTTTTGCTTACCGGATTGCTCGTCGTCTCGCCGGTCGCTTGGTCAGCCGCAGCTGCCGCTGCCGTCAAAGGCAGCATGGAAAAGACCAGCATCAAGCTCATCATCCACAGAAATGCTTTTTTCCTCACGCTTATATAACCTCCTTGGATAAGGTAAAATCTAAAGCAGCGAAAAAGAAGCCTACGGTCACGGGATCGACCTTCCGATCGCTGTTGTCCCCAGATTTCTTTATTTAAATCGCATTAGCGGTTGAAATCTGTGGACAAAGGCGAACGCTTCGCTTCTACAGATTCGATTCCGTGCCTCTTCGGCCATTTTTCTCTTTTGATCAGATTTTAAGCGCTTTCACAAGCGCGCTGCTTTTACATGCCCGATCACCTCCACAATCGAGGGTTAGCCCTCGTTATTTTAGAATGGCTCCTGCGGTCAAGGCGTTCTCGATCTTCTCATTGCCGATCATATAGATCAACATCGTCGGCAGGCTTGTCATCAGCATCGCTGCTCCGATCAGCCCCCAGTGGGACACGCCGACACTGACGAAAAAGCTGTGCAGTCCTACCGTCAGCGGCCGGAATTGTTCTCTCGCTCCGAGGATAAAGGCCAGCGGGAATTCATTCCACACCCGCATGAAGATGAGCACCGTCTGCGTCATCAGCGCCGGCATGACGATCGGTAGGATAATCCGGAAGAACGCCTGGTACACATTGGTACCATCGATACAAGCCGCCTCCTCCAGCTCCTTGGGCAGCGACCGCAGGAAGGCATAGAGCATAAGCACGCAGGCGGCCAGCGAGAAGCCGGTATAAGGCAGGATCAACGCAAAATGCGTGTCATTGATATGGAGCGACTTGACCAATTGAAACAACGGAATGACGACCACCTCAATCGGCACGATCAGTCCCAGGGAGACATAGAAAAGCATCATCCCGTTTAGCTTCCACGACATCCGGCTCAGGCAATAGGCAAGCATCGTCCCCGCCAGCAGCGTAATGGCAATCGTGCCGCCGGTGTAGATGAAGCTGTTTTTGAAGTACAGCACAAAATCGTATTTGGTCAATACCTCGGAGAAGTTTTGCCATTCCCAGGTTTGGGGCAAGCCAAACTGATTTTCATAAGCTTCCGATTTGGACTTCAAGGAGGTTGCGATCATCCAGTAAAACGGGAACAAAAAGGTGCAGCCGATGACGACCCAAAACACGCGAAATAAATACTTCAATTTTTTATCCCCCTAAAACTCTACTTTTTCTCGGGCGACGAAGCGTTGGATCAGGAAGGAAATGAGCAGACATTGCACAATGAAAATGACGGCAATGGCCGTTCCCTTACCAAACTGAGACGTATCAAAAGCCGTATAATACATCTGATAAATGACGGTTCTTGATAAATCGCCCGGACCGCCGGCCGTCATCACCCGAACATGGGCGTAGAAGGCCATCGAGCCTAAAGTTGAGAGGATGAGGACATATTTGATCACATCCTGCAGCAAAGGAATCGTGATGCGCATGTTCACTTGAAAAGGCGTGGCGCCATCGATTAAGGCCGCCTCATAATAATTTTTGGGAATCGTCTTAATCCCGGTATACAACAGAATGGCGTTGAGGCCGATGTACTGCCACAGGAACGTCAAGCCAATGCTGACCATCACCGTGTTCGAGTTGGTCAGCCAGGAGCGAGTCAGGCTATCCAGGCCGACGCCTCTCAGGATCGTATTGAACAGTCCCCAGTTGGGCTCATAGAAAGCCACCCAGATCTGGGAGATGACGATGACCGACAGGATCGCGGGGAACATCGCAGCGGTCTTAAAAAATCTGCGTAGCTTCGGAGTCTGGGCATCGATAAAAAGTGCCAATATCATAGAAAGCGGCAGCCCGATCAACAGTGACATGCCGACGATTAAATACGTGTTTTTGTGAGCCACCCAAAATGAGGATTGCTGGATGACGCTCCAGTAATTATCGAGTCCGACGAAGCCGAGGTTCTGAAAGCCATTATGATTATGAAAGCTCATCCATAATTGCGGCAGCAGCGGATACACGCAAAACAGAGTAAATAGTATGAGAGCGGGAGCAGCAAAGACGGTTATCGACAGCTTGGTACTGAAGTACTTATTCATAAGTCACGCTCCACCATCCATAGTTCTATCGCAGGCGTGGGCCCGCCAGACGAGCGTCCGGCGGGGATCACCTGATCTCTATTGCATAACGCCGAACGATTTATTAATCAAACCATGTATTGGCTTCCCACTCCTGGTTGATCACTTTGATAAAATCAGCTGCCGGGTATTCGCCCGTCAGCAGTCTGGCGCCTTGCGTCGACATCTCCGAGGACATCCGCGCATCCAGTGAATTGAGAGCCATCGAAGGAATCATCACTTCTGCCGCATTGTACCAAGTCAAGAACTTCTCCATCAGCGGGTCCAGATCCGATACCGTGTTGCCGGTCTCTAGCGCGATTGCAGACCCGACAGATTCGAAGTACAACGCATCCTGCATCGCCAGGAACTCAGCCAGCTTGACCGCTTCATCGGGGTGGGCTGTTTTGGCGCTGACAGCATAGCCGTTCAATGGCGAACCCCAGAATTGTACGACTTTATTCTGATCGTAAGCGGGACCTGCGCTCGGGAACGGGAAGAAATCGACACCCTCGATTTTTGCCATATTCGGCAGCTCCCATGTGAACATCCACAGCATGGCAGACCGCTTGGATGTAAACATTTCCATCGCCGGGCCATAGTCGAGGTTGGCGATGCCTTCAGCGAAGACGCCTTCCTTGACCAGTCGTTCCATCCGTTCAACCCCAGCAATGACAGCTGGATCATTGAAGTCCGTCTCATTGTTGACCAGCTTGCTCATCGCCTCGGGATTTTCAATCTGAACCATCTGCTGCAGCATGAACAGCTTCGGCGCCCAACCATCCTTGCCTGGCGTTGCCACCGGCACGATGCCGTTATCCTTCAGCTTCTTCGACACCTCGATCAGCTCATCGAAGGTTTGGGGCACTTCCGCGCCTGCTTGCTCGAACAGCTCTTTATGATAAAAGATAACCGGCGTAAAATACGTATCCGCGCCAGAAGCAATGCTGTAAATCTTGCCGTCAAAATGCTCTAAGGCTTCCGGCACTTTATATTTGTTCAAAAAACCGTCTTCGGTGATATAAGGCTTCAAATCCATAATATTGCCTGCCTGATTCAAGGAGGTAAAGAATCCGGCATCGTTCCAGAACACATCCGGCATATCTCCAGAAGCGTTATAGGTTTTGATCTTATTGGCCATATCCTCGCCACCGCCGCCTGGCTCGAACTCCACCTCCAGGTTGGGGAACGCCTCGGCCAGATTCGGTTTAATAAACTGGTCCATAATGTTGTTGCGGTTTTCATCCGTCGTGAGGGTCATGACGCGAAGCTTGATTTTTTCCTCCTTCGTTTTCCCCTCATTGGTCTGCTCTGTTGTGCCCGTCGAAGGCGTGGGCGAGTTCGAAGGCGAAGGTGAAGGCGAATTGTTGGATGAACATGCGGCTCCAGTCACCATAGTGCACGCCAGCAACGTCGTTAAAATTATTTTGCGATTGGATTTCAAGGTTCCGACCTCCCGTTATTTTTGTAGGATGATTGCCGCATGGAGTAAGCGTTACCATCTACACGCTTTATTGTAGCGAGCCGCCCCGTCCACTTACAGAGACGATTCTAGGGGAGGGAGGAATATTGTCGGTAGTTGCTTGCCCTTTATCCTTTGCCAATGTTGGCGATATACTTGCTAGGCGTAATCCCCGCATATTTCTTGAAGCATTTCCCAAAATAATTGGCATCGGAATACCCGACCCGGTTCGCCACATCCTGAACGATGATGCAGCCCTGATCGAAAAGCGCCTTGGCCTTTTGCATTCGGACCTGAGTTAAATAATCATTGATGGTCGTAGCGGTTTCTTTTTTGAACACATAGCAGAGATGGGTATAATTCATATGGACGCCTCTGGCTATATCCTCTATTCTCAGCTCTTCATTGCGATAATGGGTCTGAATAAAGCGCTGTACCTCCTCCACAATCATTCCTGAGCGGCTTGATTTTTTGTTATGTACATGCTCCATCATGTTGCGGATCAGGCTCCGTATCCAATCCTCAAATTCGCTCAAGGAATCCATCCGTTCGATAAGTCCTTGCAGATCAGGCTCGGCTTGCGCATGGATGATGTCGTGGATATTTGGAGCGACTTCCTCAAGAAACTCCATGCAGGTCGAATAGATTTCAAAGCCGGCTACGAGCAGCATATCCAAGGACGCTTGAGTTGCACGGGCATGACTAAAAAACTCGCTCAGCCATGCCTCTACCTCAGATGCATTACCGGTTCTCATACTTTTCAAGAAGCTGCTTCTCTTGTCCATCGAATACAAGCTGACCTTCAGCGCGGAGCGCGTCACCTCGACATACCCGATCAGCTCCTGCCTGGCATGCCTCTCCTGGTTGATTACATCCTTGATTTCGTTTAACGAATGTTGGATCTCCTCCGTATCGATAGGCTTGAGCACATAATTAAATACACCCAGCTGAATCGCATGCTTAGCATAAGCAAACTCGCTATGCCCGGTAAGCAAGATGAATTTAGCGTTATACCCTGCCGATCTGGCTTCCGCAATAAAGGTTAAGCCGTCCATAATCGGCATATTGATGTCGACCATAATGATGTCCGGGTGCAAAATGCTCATTTGCTCGAGCGCGTCCTCGCCATTTTTCGCTTCTCCGACCACTTGCAGCTCCAGCTCGGTCCACGGCAAAGATACTTTTAATGCTTGGCGGAAATAATACTCGTCATCAACAATAAGCACTTTATACATGACCCTGCCCCTTTCTCCTATAGCTCTATGAGCGGAAGACGAACGGTAACTTTCGTATAGGAGCCGGAGACGCTTTCGACGTCCAGTCCAAATTGCTCCCCGTACAGCATTTTGATGCGTCGATTTACGCTGCGGGCCCCGAAGCTTGCATTTTGCTTATCCTCTACCTCAGGCTTCAACAAGTGATCGATCTGTTGCTGGTTCATCCCTACGCCGTTATCCTGCACCTCGATGACAATCTGATCATTGTCCAGATAACCGACGATTCGCAATTCGCCCTTTTCCTTTTTCCACTTGAGTCCGTGGTAGATCGCATTCTCCACAAGAGGCTGGAGCATCAGCTTGGGCGTCGCATAGCGCATGATCTCCTCGTCGATCGCCATACTGTAATCCATATACTCCACATAGCGCAGCTTCTGGATTTCCAGATAGCTCTCCGTCAATTTCATTTCCTCCCGGATGGAGATGACATCATTGCCTCTGCTCAAGGAGATATTGTAAAAATCGGCCATATACTTGGCCACGGCCATCGCTCCCGTCTTCATATCCAGCTTGATGAGCGAGATGATCGTCTCGACTGTGTTGTACAAAAAATGAGGCTTTACTTGCGACTGAAGCAGCTTGAATTCAATTTCGCCTTTCGTTCGTTCTTCTTCTGCAATCTTAGCCACCAGCGCCTCGATCCGATCCATCAGACTATTGAAGCCGTCGCTTAGATGTCCGATTTCATCCGTAGATTTGTATGTGCTGCGGACGTTCATATGTCCATTGCGGATTTTCCGCATCGTGTTGGCAAGGGTAAGCAAGGGCTTCGTAATCGAACGCGAGAGGAAAAACGAAATCCCCAGCGCAAACACGAGACATAAAATACCGGTGCGGATAATAAGCGCATTGATCTCCTTATTTTCCACAGTGATGACCTCGAGTGGAATCACACTAATAATCGTCCAGCTTAGTGGTTCAAACCGCTGCGTAGATACGAGCAGCTTGTCCTGACCTTTGCCGAGGATGAAGCTCAGCTCGCCTTCAGCTAGGCGTGGAAGGGAAATCGCCGTCATTTCCGTGAAATTTTGATACAGTAGCGACTTATTTCGTGAAGATATGATACGATTTGTATCATCGAGGACATAGAATTCCCCGCCTTGGTAGTTTAAGCTATTTTCATAGATCGCCGCAATTGCCGATTCTTTGATATAAAGCGCCACCATGCCAACCGTCTTCCCTAATTCTTTATGCACAACTGCTTTGGATACGGCGAAGACATTGCTTTCTGATGCATCATAGCGAAATTTAAACGGGACCAGCCCCGTCCAGATCGGTTGATTGTTATTGGCGAGCTCCATCGCTGTCGGCTCCTTGCCGAACACTTGCGTCGCGTAGCGATTGTCTCCATAACCGGCATCTGCCCACTGCATGCGGGACGACAATACACTGGCCGCTTTGACGATCGTATTGGGCTCCACAAAGTTGCTGATGATCTCCGAGATTTTTGCGCTCATCATTAAGCTTTCCAGTCCGCCCTCCGACTTCTCCATGGACATGTCATTGTACAACACCTCCTGCAGACGATAATCCGTCGCCAGCATTTTCGAGTAATCCTCAACATAAGTAATCAACGTCTCGATGTTATTGTTGATGAGGACGAGCTCCCGCAACGAGTTGTTCATCGCCTTGTCGATAATTGCCTTTTGAGAGACGCTATTCGAAAAAAAGGCGATGACGGCAATTAAAACTCCTACGATAATGATAATGGTCGCAAAAATTTTATTTTTTATTGAGATGCTTTTAAAGTAATTCATCCCTAAAAACCCCTCTTCCCCCTATGACCATCCGTTTCATCGCATCATTTTTATACGCTTTCATTTCGAAAATGAACATTCGACATGATAGGCGAGGATTCCTTTTTTTCTTGTTATTCTTTTGCGTTTCATTGATCGTCAGTTGGATGCGGGGAGAAGCAGCTTGAGCTTGGTTCGGCAGGAAATCGCATGGTATAATAAGAAGAAATGGAGTTGATTGTAAGATGCCCGAACTGCTTGATCCCCGCAATGACTTTGTCTTTAAGCGCATATTTGGCAGTGAAGAAAACAAAGATGTATTACTTGCTTTCTTGAATCGAACATTTGCGGAATCAGGCGAACCTCCTTTAACGGAGATCGTCCTGCTCAACCCATATACGGATAAAGATACTCCTCTTGACAAGCAGTCCATTTTTGATATTTGGGCTAAGACGATTAAAGGAAAGCTGATTAATATCGAGATGCAACTTTTCAATAAATACGATATTGAAAAACGGACACTTTTTTACTGGAGCAAACGCTACTCAAGCCAGTTGCAGGAAGGCCAAACCTATAAAGAATTGAAGAAATGCGTGACCATCAATATTTTAAATTACTCATTTATTTCGAACGAACGATACCATAATGTGTTTCATTTGAGAGAAGACCATACGGGTCTGGAATTGTCTAACGATATTGAAGTGCACTTTATGGAGCTCACCAAGTTGGACGAACAAGTTATACCCATGGAAGGCGGATTGATTAATTGGCTACTCTTTCTGAAAGGAACCGACAAATCGAGTTGGGAGGCACTGAAGATGAACGAGCCGTCACTGAAAAAGGCAATGGATACGTTGGAGTTTCTAAGCCAGGATCGCGAAGCTCGTCGCCTGTATGAAGAGCGACAGAAGTACTTGCATGATGAGGCTTCCATGATTGAGTGGGCAACAGAAAAAGGCATGGTTGCTGGGGAACAAAAAAAAGCAATTCAGATTGCCAAAAATATGCTTGAATTAGGGTTGGAAGTTGAGGTCGTTGCAAAAGCAAGTGGTCTCTCTAAAGCAGAGATTGAATCACTGAAGCCAGTGAACTAACCAACTGTCTAAATACCAACACGAAACATTCACAACCACGTCTTTACGCACAAGGCTGCATGAGGATCGCCTCATGCAGCCTTGTGCCATTCCAAAATCTTTAATTAGACCTCCACAGGCTCGATCACTTCAAACAAAAACGGCTTGTTGTTCAAGTAGGCCTTGATGTACGCCTGAGCATACTTTTGCTCCTCGATCAGCTTGGCGGCCTCCCGTGGGTTGGAGGCATGGTGACAATAGTTTTCGATCATGAACATGATGAGAAAACAGGGCAGGTGCTGCTCGTAGTCCGACTCCAGCCTTCTAATGCTCTTATAGCCTTGAATGAACATCCATCGATGTTTCGGCCATAGCTCGAGGACAGCTCCTGCCAGGTCGTAGAGATAATACCCGTAGCCGCATCTGCCGAAATCAATCGGATACGGCTCCTCCTCCTGGAACACCACATTTCCGAGATGCAAATCGGCATGTATTAGCCCATAGTTATAATCGTTGGGCTGCATAGCGGCAAGCTCGGACATGACCTTGCGGATTGCGGCCTGATACAGCTTCCATCCCTCTTCAGACAAGAAGCGTTCATAATATTGTTCCAACTTGGCAATCTCTCGATGAAAGCTGTCGAGCCCCCAGACGGGTCTTGCAAATTCGGAAGGCGCAGTGAATGTACGGGCTGCTGCATGCAGCTTGGCCATTAACACCCCCATGTTATAGGCAGAGCGATCTGTAAGCTCCCCCTGTGCATGCTCTCCCTCTACCCACCGCATCATCGTCACGCAAGGAGACTTATACTCCGTTTCCGTTGCGATCTCCAATATATCGAGCCCCTCCCGACTGACTATCCCTTCCGGGACATTCAGCTCCTGCGACCCGTTCAAGGACTGCAGCCACAACAGCTCGGACCGTATCTCCTCACGGCTCAGTCGATCGGAATGAATGCGAAGCAAGTAATGCGGGGAAGTATCGCACTCAATTTTGTAGGTGACGGTATCGGACAACTGGATGAAATGAATGCCTTTCCACTCCACATCAAACGCTTGAAGCGCCTTCAAAGCCACTTGCCTGGCTCGCGCTAATAGCGCCTGTCGTTCCACTTCGGTATCGAATCTGAAAAAATCCCGCATATGATGTTATCCTCCTGCACCATTCATTAGGCACAACCTCCTGCCACATCTATTTTAGCGAGAGCAAACCGCTGGTCATAGGGAATAAACAGTTCAAATGATATTCTACCTAAACCACATGTACCTAAGATCAGCCGTTACCGTCCTCTAAACGTTGCGACTTCTGTAGCCGCCCGGCGTCATCCCAACGACCTTCTTGAACACCCGGTTAAAGGACACCGCATGCACATAGCCAACCTGCGCAGCGATATCAGGAATCAAATCATCCGTGGATTTCAACAAACGTTTGGCTTGCTCGACTCTTACGTCGGTCAGATAGTTGACAAAATTGACCCCAAGCTGCTCTTTGAAAATAAAACTGATGTACTTGGGATTAGTCTGGAACACCTCTCCCAGATGCGTCAATGAAATGTCGGGGTTCGTATAATGCTCGTCGATATACCTGCGTATCTGCTCGACGATAGGCGCGTATTGTCTGGCTTCCCGGGACGCTCTCGTTTCGTCTTCGATGGAACCGTCTTCATCGGTCGGCGCTTGCCACGCCTCCTGGGTCATCTGCTCATAGACAAGGAGCTGATTCGCACCCGTTATGTCTTTTTTCTCCAGCGCCTCCTCTGCCTGCCCGTAGGTCGCAAGGATATCCTCAGATGCCTTCACAGAGCAGCCTACGCCGGTCGTGACCTTGTACTTCAAGTGTCGCTCCACCCACTCGCCATAACGCTCAAGCATAGCGAAGACAGCGGCGCTTTGCGCCGGGTCATCGTCCAGGAGCAATATTCCCATCCGGCTGCCTTCCAGCCATTCTACCCAGATGGAGAGCTTCGCAGAGGCGGCCATCTCTAGCGCAACATTGCCCATGGCGAACTTTAACAGATTTTTGTCGCGTTGGGGATAATCGGCGTACAATCGGGAGTGCTGATCGATCTCCACCACTGCCATTCGAAAGCCATGGGATCCCGGGTCCAGGTGGAGCTGCTCCAGCTCCTTCCTCCACGCCTCGGTAGACACGATACGGTGGCCTCGCAGCACATCATGGAAAAATACGCGTCTGCGCAGCGTGACATCCTCTTCATGCGTCTTCTCGTAGTCCAGCGATTGCTGGACCAGATTATCGATAGCCGCATTCATAATCGAATCGATCGGTCTATTATTGAGCCGGACCGCAAAGATATACCAGATTGTCCCTGCGACAATCGAGAGCAAGCCCATGGACACCATGGCGATCATGCTCGCAGAGGAATAATCAGTGAACGTCATCGGGGGGCTGCCGCTGCGAATAATCCAGCCCGTATAGCTCGATTGAAGCTCCGTCAGCATCTTTAAGTTGCGCGCTGTCGGCTGAGGGTAGAACGGCGCCCCCTCCGTATCATACAATTCAACCAAACTCACAGCATCCTCTGAGTTGGTTCTCAGGATCGGCTCGAGAGCGGCGGTTGCAACATTGACCACTAACAGATCTAGCTCCCCATTGGTGGAGGGTACAGCCTTGACCAAGGATATGACCCGTTCAGTCCTTCCTTGCAAGTCAGGCTCGCGATAGAGTCGGGGATTGGTCCATCTATGCTCCACGCTTTCCATACGCTCCAGCTGCGCCTTCAGAAAGTCAGCGTCGGCAAAGGCAGAGAGCGGGACTTGAAGGGTATTGGTGAGTACCATATCGTCTGCTGCCCGATAGAGGTATACAGAATGGATAGACGGGTTAAGGATCAGCCAACTCCGTATCGTGTCCGAGGCTTCGCTCTCTTCGAGCAGTGAGGTGTTGCTGTTCAGCTTCTTCATGACCAGCTTGTCGATCTCTTGCAAGGAGTAATCGACCAGCTGCAGCAGACGCTCGGTCGCCTGTGCATTGACCTGCTGGGCGGATTGCTTGGCCATCTCGGTAAGGGATAAAAGCGCCGTATAGGCCAGAAATGACGCGATTAGCAAAAAGATCGGCACATAAGAAATCAGTTGTTTGACTAACCTGCGTTGGTTCATCGAATCGCCTCTTTAAGTTGAGTTGCTCCAGTTCGGTCAAGCGTCGCCCCCATTCTAGCAGAAGCCAAATGTAAGAAACAATACACTTTTTGTCGAATGATTATCGATTTGCAAAAAAAAAGAGAGGACAGCTTCCTGTCCTCTCGCTTGCAATGGCGTGATTTGTCGACGTTTCCTGTCTGTCTTATTCGTTGGACCAGTCAAAAATCATTCGGGCTAACAGAACCAAATCCTGGATGTCGATGACGCCGTCATCATTGAGATCGGAGGCCTTCACCGTATTCCAATCGGCATCGGCAGACGTTTTTCCGTAGGATTTGGCCACAAGAGCCAAGTCGCCGATACTAATCCGATTGTCCTGATTAAAGTCGCCTGGAACAGACGTTATAACTAACGCCTTGAACGTCTCCATCGCCTGTCTCAAGTCACCCGCCGCTTGGTCCAGTTGCGCTTGCGAGGAAGCCGGGTTGTCTGCGATCTCGGCAGCCTTGGCGATCGCCGCCAGCAACGGCGCCTTGGAGCCGACAGGATATTGCCCGACCAGTCTGCCCTCCGTTGCGTTGGCATACAGCGTCTGCGCCTCTTCGATGAGCTCCGCGAGGATGGCCTTATTGATAGCGCCAACATGCAGCGTATGCGAGCTTCCCGCAATGGCGATCTCCACAATATCGCTGTCCGCCAACAGGACATCCGAAGCCGTAATTTGCACGTCGCCAGAGGTCGCCTCGCGTTTGGCCCTGAATTGGAGCTTCATCAGATCCCCGACAGGCGCGGCTTGCAGCTCGCCAAGGAATACATTGAGGATCCGTATCTTGCCCGGCTGCTCATCGTCGTAACCGACGATGAGCAGATCGTCATCGAGCGAGACCGGAGCGACAAACTCCAGTTTCTCGTGATCATACGTTACTGTCGTATCCAACGCCATCCCGCTTCCGTCATAATTGACGATACCGAAGGTCAGATCGAATGCTTCACCGGCAGCAACGGCGGCCGGGCCGGTCAAAGCGGTGGCCGCTTGCCGTGCAGGGGCGAGCGCCTCAGTCAGCAAAGCTGCCTTGGCATCGACCGCGGCTTGAGCAGCCTCCGGACTGGCAACCAATGTCCATCCCTCATCCACCAGAGCCATGAGCGTCTGCCATTCTTCATCGCTAAACCGCTCTCTTGTCAGCTTGGTGGATAGCAACGCGATTAGCTCCGCTTTGTCCACATACGGGACTAGAGCGACCTCATCGAGGTACAGCTCGCTTGTCTCCGAGTCGGCAAATACGATTTTGAGCGTTGTGAAATCAACGGTTGGCGCCTCGTACGTAAAGATGGCATCGACTTGGGACCATACCATAGCTTCGAGATTGCTACGCTCGGCAACCGTTGTACTCGATACAACCTTGCCATCTGCGTCCAGTGCGATCAGTCGGATGCTGCCTGTCGCTCCCTTGACGGAAGGCATGAAAAATCCATTGGCCTTGTACTTGCCGCCTGGCGTCAGCTTGCCCGTTATGACCTGAGCTGCGCCATTGGCCGCTTCCTCCCGATCCGCCACACGGATCGAGTAGGCCGTGGTCGAGTTGGCTGCGGTCACAGGAGCCGAGTAGCTTTGAAGATTCGTGCGTTCCAGCGTCGTCCCGGAGTTGCCATAGGCCCGCTCCCATGCAGGTGCCGGCGCCGCTTCGAAGCTGCCATTGGTCAGCAGCGAGCTGGAAGGGTGAACCGTCTGATTGAATTCGAAGCGATCGATGTTGAACAAGGCGTTGTCTTGACCACGGAACACCATATAGACGTCGCGGTGGCCATACGCCGCATCGTCCCCGGTATCGAGCTGGATCGAATACGGTTGATACTGATCGCCGTTGCGATTGCCCGGAATCGTAAAGGTGCCTACGAGCTTGCCCTTCTCGGGATCATCGACGCGAACCTCGATGATGCCCCCGTTCACTGACGCCAGGATGGCATTCATCCCTAGGATGTGGCGTCTGACGATGCCGCCGTTGGCCGAGCCATCGGCAAAGTTGACATTGGCGAACTTGATATAGTCTCCATTGCCGACACCGGACAACGCCTGTCCTTCTCCTACCGGCACCGTCTTGAAGTCGGCCGATGCGCCATCATGATGCTCGGCTTCGAGCGTCGAGAAGATATCCCGCCTGTAATCCAGACCGGGGAGATTATCTTCCTTCTCCGGCACGAACGTAATGACGCTCTGCGCTGGAAGGTTCGCCGTGAAGGCGCCGTCGACAACACGGATCGGGTCGAGACGCTTCTGGTTCTCGCTGCCCGTCGTCCGGTAGCCTACCACCGACTTGACCCCTGCCGGGAAATTGTCCAGCTTGAAGGTGAAATCTTGCCCAGTTGTGCTGCTATTGACAGCAATAATCGAAAACTCGTTGCTGACTGGATTTTTGTAAGCCGTAATGTTCGTCCCGCTCACCGGTACTCGGGTCGCGCCGATGCGGACATCATTGGGCTTGATGAAACGCGAAAAGTTGCCAAAGGTGTAGAATCGCTTGAATATACGGTATTCGCCTGTCACCGTCGAGCCATTCCCCTGCGGGGAGCCTGTGTGCGCCAGCCGGATCAGGTCGGAGCCGTCGGAGCCGTTATTGGCGACCGGCCACCACCAGAGGAAGGCGCTGAAGCCAGGATCGCTGGCGAACATATGCGTCAGCAGATTGCCCCAGTAGACCCCGTCGGTTATCGTCTGGTTGGCATACGTCTGTGTATTCACACTGGCAGAGGAATTGCTGTTCTGCGTCATATACTCCGTCTGCCACAACGGGAATTGGCGCAGCAGATCAGGATAGCTGCCCCCTGTCCCCGTCGAGGTCATCGGACCGTTATTGAAGCTGGAGGTCCCGTAGAGATGCGTCGAGAAGACGTCGATATATTGACTTGAGGCCGCATCCTCCAGCATCGGGCGGAAAACGTTGACGGAGGCGCCCAGGTTCGTCCCCTCCGGTGCGACGATCTTGGGCGGAGCTACATCGAGTGCAGCGAACGCCCCCTCATCGACCGCTTTTTTCAGGGTAGGGCCCAAGTAGTTTTGCATGAAATCCTTGTACTCCGCTGCCGTGATGACAAAACCGGAATACGAGGCATGCGCCGCTTCGGATTCATTAGCCGGGCCGATATGAGTAATCGGAATTCCGAATTCCCGTTTGTACCCGAGCGCGTATTGCACCAGATAATCCGCATAGTGCTGGTAATGCTCGGGTCTAAGCTTTGCCCCGGACTGACCGAGTACGCTGTTGTTGGTCTTCATCCAGTACGGCGGGGTCCAGGCATTGGCATAAAAGGTGTCCACGCCATAGCTCATCGCTTCCTTCATGATCCACACCTGGGCCGAGTCGAAGTCGTCTTTCCTCGATTCCCAGTCCGGCTGATCCCACACGAAGCCCGCATCCTGCTCCGGCCAGATCGAGTCGCTCGGACCGTCATAGTATCGGTTGCCCCATTCTGCCTTCGTCTGGGGGTTGACGATACCCCCGTCTCCGATGATGACCCGTACGATCTCCAGACCGATGCCCTTCTCGTCGCTGAACATCAGGTCCAGCAGCTCTCTTCCCCTCACAGGGTCCTGGTCATAGATTTGCTTGATGCCGTCCGCCTTGTTGAAGGCGTACGCTCCTCCAAGACCGTCCATCACCTGCTTTTCGTCCTTCCAGTCGACGACACTGACGGCGGTTGCCGCTTCAACCTCGGGGGCGGGCAGCCAGCCCGAGATTAAGACCAAGCTGAGGCACAGGCCCATGACCCGATTCCTTTTTCTTTTGAACAATGCCGATCGCTCCTTTGGAATCACAGTGGTTATCCGTAACTAGCAGAAGCGTAGGGATGCAGCAGCTCAGACGGATTGCCCAGCTGCTGCACCACCTGCGGCTTGCTGCGCGTAGACTGTTGTCCCCGCATTCAAGCCTCTTGCATTCCGCCTGAGCCTATTGGATAATGAGCTTCGCAATCATCACCAGGTCAAGCAGATCTACTGTGCCGTCCCCATTCACATCGACAGCCTTGAAGCTATCCCATGCCGGGTCCTGATTGTTTTTGCCATAGTGCTTCGCTACCATAGCGAGGTCTCCGACCGTGTAGCGTCCGTCGTTGTTCAGGTCGACCCGATCTGTGACATTGACCGATGCTCTGAACGTGGTCAACGCTTGATTCAATTTCGCTGCCGCCTCGACAATTTGCGATTCGCTAGCTTCCGCATCGTCTGCGACTTGCTGGGCCGCTTTAATCGCTGTCAGCAACGCTTGCTTGACGCCTGCCGTGTATTGGCCTGGCAGATGCCCCTCAACCGCAGCATCATACGCTGCCTGGGCAGTCGCGATCAGACTGATCAGCGCCGCCTTGTCGATGACGTTGATCTGGACGGTGTGCACCGTACCGCTATGGACCGTTTCGATGCCGGCGCTATCCGCCGTCACCACTTGGGTCACCTCGATGTTGGTCAGCCCGGCCGGGGCTTTCTCTTTGGCCTGGAAGGCCAGCTTGATCAGATCCACATTCGGGTTCGCCTGTCTCTCTCCCAAATGAACGCCCAAAATACGGAGTGTACCGGCAGGCTCCGACTTGTAATCGACGACAAGGAAGGAAGCCTCGTCTGTCGAGACTGGCGGCGCGGCCAGCTCCAGCTTGTCGGCATCGTACGTAATCGTCACATCCTGCGCCAGCACCTCTCCCTGCACACGGCTTAAGCCGTAGACGAGATCAAAGGCGCTGCCGGCAGAGGCATGATCTGCGCCGGTTAAGCTGACAGGCGCTTTGGGTCCGCCAACCGTATAGGTTCCCAGATCGCCGAGGTCAATTGCATAGTCATCTTGCAGCTTCTCGTATTCGCCTGCATAGAAATCATCCAGGTACGAATGGCCGAGAATAAATCGATCCGGATTCATCGCGCCGTAATAGCCGGCATTGGCATTGCTCTGACTGTCAAACAGCACATAGCTGCCCTGCCATCCCGAGCCGGTAACCCCCCAGCTGATGATATGATCGACGTACGGGGCGAACTTGGTGAACAGCTTATACATAAGCGCGTACTGATAACCAAGCGCATCCGACTGTCTCACGTTAAGTACGGCAGGAGCGATCGCTCCGCCGCCTGGGGAGCTGGTCGGCAGCTTCAGGTCGAACTCGGAGAACGCAATACCGGACAGCAGACCCTCGTCAACGAGCGAGGCATAGAGCGCCATCGCATATTGATTATCGCTGGCCAGCGTTTCCTTGACCGCATCATGCCCCTGGATGCCCATATCTTCGATCAGCGGTCTGCCGTCATACAGCGGATCGGAGAGCCAGGCCGTATTCAGCTCGCGGATCATGTTGTATGCCGTTCTTGCCTTGGTCCGGGAGGAAATATCGTAATCGTTGTAGGTCAGCTTCGGCGGACTGTCCATGACATAAGCGTCGATGCTGCCCTCCGCGTCGTGTCCGTCGAGCTTCATATATTCGGGCAGATCGGCATAGTTGGCTTTGTAGGCCGCTGCCATCTTGGCGTTGGGAGCCGCGATATGCGCGTACTTGAACAGCAGGTACACATAATGCTCCTTGATGTCGCCGTCGATCTGATCATCCGACATCGCTACAAGCCAGTTCGTATGCTTGAGGCTTGCTTTCCAGCTGTTCGGGTCAGCCGGGATATTCTCGCTGTGACGGCTTTCATGGACCTCTTCGTTCAGCACATCCCAGGAGTTGAACGGGATGACGCCACGGGATTCGCTGGAGCCGTACTTGGCATCTGTAGTGAGGAAGTGCCGCATTACCGTCATTGTGTGATTGTACTGCACCCTTCTGGCGTTTTCCTTGTCTACCTTCACTGTCGTGGTGACGCCGTTGCCCAATCCGTAAAACTCGGACGTGCCGGTATAGCCGGAAGGCAGGCTCGCAGGGATAATCTGTCTCATCCATGTAGGCGCCTGGTTATACCAAGCCAGCACATGGCCGTGATTTTTGTACTGCCCGGGAGTCCCGGAGTCCCGGATCGCTTGATACGAGCCGGTCGGGAAGTTATATTCCGCCAGACCAGGCGTCGTCGTGGCGCCGCTCAGCGGCTCGCCAGTTACGCTTTTCAGCCAGTTCGGGCCGCGTGGATGGGTAGGCTCGGCCTTCAGATTGTTGCCATCGACGAAGATTTCATAGTGGCGGGCTCGTGTCCCGGTTACCGCTCCGGTCCCGATCGAGCCGACCATGAACAAGCCATTTTCCTTGTTGTAGACACTCTTCAGCGGCGCTACTGTACTCTGGTTTTCCTTGTTGACAGCGTTGGGGAGCGCAACGCCGTTAGGATCGGGCTCGGTGATCTGGATGTTGGCGACCAGCAGCATGCCGTTCTCTGCTGTACGCCCGTTTTCGCCATGCAGCTCCAGGATGAAGCTGGACGAATTGCCTGCCGTCGCGTTAATGCTGTGGTGAGCCTTCAGCCACGTCTCGCCGTTATAGCTCCCCACCCAGTCAGGGTTCAGATTGTTGTATTGGTAATCCCGAAGGTAGCTGTCAAGGTCGGAGTTCGCATTGCGGACTCTCCAACGCATGAACTTGCCCTGTGCGCTCTTGGGGTAGTACACATCAAATTCGATCGTTGCGCCTGCGGCTACATTTACAGCCGGGGAGAGCGGAGATACCAGTGTGATGCCGCCGAACGTGCTTTTTCCGTTATGCACATAATTGATCTGGAGCACATCCGATTTGCCCTGCGCATCTGCGAAAGGATACGGGATCATCTTGTGCGTGCTGCCAGCAAAATCTGCAGGTACACGGTTATCGAGCGGGGCTCTGGTCGTCCAGACATTGGTCGGGGCCGTCACTTTTACAGGCATTTTGCCGGGACCCGGATCCAGACGGAAGTAAGGATCTGAGCCGTCCGCTTTGATCGTCGCGCTGAATTTTTCTATCGCTTCTTGCAGGCTCGCTATCGCTTCGTCCGCGGGAGTGAGCGGATTGCGCGCGAACTTCAGCGTTTGTTCGAGCGCGTCAAGCTCACTGGCGCTTACCCAAGGGAACGCTTGGTTCACATCCGCCCCATCTTCCTTCTGACTCACCTGGAGCGGGAATTCCTTGTTGCCGGCTTTTAGCGCTTCGGCTTGCGCGATGAGTTGGTTTAATGCAACCGTACTCTCGCCATCAGCCGAAGCCGAGGCAGACGGTACGGGGACAAATGATAACAAGGAGAGCAGCATGGCAACTACGAGAATGCGAGAGACGTGAATGGATAGCTTTTCACTTTTCATCCTACTTGTGCTCCTTTCAATGATCAAGCGGCGTATTTTTTTAAATCTGGCGATCGATAAAACGCTCACCTCCTGAATGTCCAGCATGAGTTTCCTTATTTCCTAGCCGCAACGCCATCATTGTAGCCACAGCTTTAGAGAAGCGTCTATAAACATATTTCCTCGCAAACACAATATTCGCGTTAACCATTTTTAAAGAGCTTACCTTTTTCATCTAACATGGACGGGAGGCTTTACACCTTTAACCATATTGCGGGATAGCGCGCCGCAAAGCGCACAAAAAAGGCGCTCCTCCGTGTGAACTGAAGGGCACCTCTATAGTAAGCAAGATAATTTTTGCTAGACGTCCAGGAATCATACTTATTCGTTATCGCTTGTTTATCGCTAGAATTATTGACAGATTATTCCTATCTCATTATATTTAACTGTATTGAGTGACTGAAAGGAGGCTGCGCCATGCAGTTCAAATTGTACAAGAATGTCCATACGTTTTATAAGGATACCTATCCTGTGTTGATGCTTCATGAAGCCCAAAACTTGATTCCTCTAGGCAACATCATAATAGGGCATGAAGGCAAAGACATATCGGACTGGCGCGACCCTGGGAACTGGCTGATGGCAACGGTATCCGATGCCAAGGGGATTCTACTTACTGCCATCATGACGCCTCCGCACAATATTACGCTGTATGCCACGCATAACATCATTCATCCTGACGCAGTGGACTGTCTGATCGAGGGATTGCAGGAGCATGACATTCCAGGGGTAATGACCGAACGGAGCTTGGCCGAGTATTTTGCCAACGCATATACTTTGCGCCATGGACTAACCTCTTCAACAACGATGAACCAGCGTATCTATGAGCTAACGGCAGTCAATCCGGATATTCCAATAGTGGGCACCGTTCGATTGCTGGATGAAAAGGATATGCACTTCTTTCCCTACTGGGTGGAAGCTTTCTATGCTGCTGGGAGTTATGGCAAGACCGAAATGAAGATCCCGCAAGATGCGGCCCACTATCTTTATCGACTTGCAGCAAAGAAGCTTTATATTTTGGAGGTCGACGGGGTACCCGTCTCGATGGCGGGATTTACAAGGGAAATGCAGACGGCTGTCGGCGTGGCCTTTGTTTATACCCCTCCTTATGAACGAGGCAAGGGCTATGCCACTTCAATTGTAGCGCAGCTGAGCCAGTTGGCTTTGGATAAAGGATTTACCAAGTGTGTCTTGTACACGGACCTGGCAAATCCCACCTCCAACAGTATTTATCAGAAGATAGGCTATACGCCGGTTTGCGATTCGCTTCAGTTGAAATTTGAATCCTGATCTAACGGTTTGCCAATTTGTAAAATTGGGATTGAAAGGAACATGAATAAAATGTTATAATATATTCTAATATATTTGACTCAATTCAAAGGAGACTTTTTAGTGTATGTCCCAATCCATGAATTCGGCAAACCAGCCGTTATACTTGCAAATACAAGCGATGCTCAAACAAAAAATCGAACAGGGAGAGCTTAAGCCAGGCGACCAGATCCCCACTGAAGCTGATCTCGTCGATCAATTTAATGTCAGCCGGGTCACGATTAAGAATGCGATGAAAATATTAGTGGATGACGGGCTCATCTATCGGATCGCGGGCAAAGGCTCCTTCGTCTCGGATGGTCATCCCCTCCTGCCTTCCCGGCAGAACAGCGAGCACGCAGAGCTCGGCTTGAAAATCGGCCTGCTGCTGCCGCTAGCCAATGACGAGTTCGTCATCAAGCTGCTTCAGGGCATAGAGAAGGAATGCCGTGAGCGCAATGTGTTGCTGTCGATCCGCTTCGCTATGGAGCAGCCGGAAGAACGCAGCGGGATCCAGGCCTTCCTGCAGGCGGGCATGGACGGGCTCATCATCTTCCCTGTCGATGGGGAGGCGTATAGCGATGCCATCCTGCAGCTCAAAAATGACGGCTTCCCTTTCGTGCTCGTAGACCGCTACTTGCCGGGCATCAAAACCAATGCCGTCTATTCGGACAACTACCGCGGCGGTTACATCGGCACCGAATATTTGATTCAGAAGGGCCATAAAAAAATCGGCATTCTCTCCGGCACCAAATCCATAACCGCCAGCTCGGAAGACCGCTTCTCCGGCTATCTGGACGCCGCCAAGGCAGCCGGTTTGAAGCTCGAGCCGTCCCATTGGCTGACCAGGCTGGACGAGGTCTGCTTCTCCGACATGGACGCAACGAAGCAAGCGGTCAAGGAATGGATGGACGCCCAGCAGGACTTGACCGCCATCTTTGCCTTCTCCAACGGCATGGCGGTAGTTGTCGCTTCCATCGCCGCCGAACGCGGGCTGGCTATTCCTGAAGACTTGGCCATCCTCTCCTTCGATTGCCCGCCGTTGCGGGATTTGCAGGGCTACTTCTTTAGCCGTATCGAGCAGCAGGAGCTCAGCATCGGCATGCAAGCCGTCCGCCTGCTGCTCGACACCATCGCTGGCAAGACGGACCTCCAGCAAATCGTCGTGCCCGTGCAACTGGTAGAGGGCCGCAGCACCTAAGCTCGACAGACCGATCGGCCAAGTTTAGCAACAAACGCGAAACGGCGCGTCTGCCCTTGCGAGGACAGATGCGCCGTTTCTTGTGTTGGTTGTGCATGAATCAGCAGGCTGCTACTCCAAATTCATCAGCAAATTATAGATCATCTGTGCAGCCTCAGCCCTGTTAGCTGACTGCTGCGGTGCGAAGCTCCCGTCTGGCTTGCCCTGAATCAGGCTCCAGCGCGCGGCTTGCACAACACTCGCCTGCGCCCAGCCGCTAACATCAGCCGCATCCTTGAACGTCCGTTCCTGACCCGCGCCGCCAGCACGGCCCTCATAGCTGTCGTCTGCATAGCGTGCAGCCCGTACCAGCATCGCCGCCATTTGCTCGCGCGTCATCTCCACGTTCGGGCGCAGCTCCAGATTGCCGTCGCCGGTGCGAACGCCGGACACAATGCCCGCCGCATACGCAGCTTCGACCGCTTCGGCATACCAGCTTCCTGCGGCGACGTCGCGGAACACGCCAGCTGCTCCGTCACCCTGCGATTGCGCCGGCTCTGCCAGCGGCAGCTGCAGCGCCCTTGCCAGCATCGCTGCGAATTGTGCCCGCGTCACAGCCCGCCCCGGCAGGAAGCTGCCGTCGCCATAGCCTTGGACCACGAGGCGCGCACTAAGTTCGCGCACCGCTTCGTAGCTCCAGTGGCCGCTGCCGATATCGGAGTAATCCGCGAGCAGCTCCAGCAGCACATAGGCTCCTGGCCGTGACACATTCGCCTCATATGCGCCGGAATTTAGCTGCGACGGCACATATTCCAGCGCGCCATCCTCCCCGATTCGATACATATGCAGCCTGACTTGCGACTCCACCGTGCTCGGGATGCGGATGGTCACCGGCGCAGCGAATGACGCGACCGCGTTGTCGCCAGTAGCGTTACCGCCACTGCCTGCAGTACCTGCGCTTCCCTCATTTGCAAGTCCTGCCGCGAGCGCATACAGCTCCGACTTCGCCTGCCAACGAGCGTTGCCTGCGTTACCTGCATTGCTTGCGGCCGCCGCATAGCGCTCCGCAGCGCCTTCCTGCTGCTGCCAGCTCACATATAGTCGTGCGCTGCCACCTTCGTCGCCCTCGCCGCCTTCCACGC
>Ga0160452_100466_pt1 | contig 27226 bp, 21 predicted proteins | sample HID1971I_E6MG_FD_108230 | JGI IMG/M metagenome (GOLD analysis project Ga0160452, IMG submission 108230) | Enriched millipede-associated microbial communities from UW Madison campus, WI, USA - HID1971I_E6 MG | ecosystem: Host-associated > Arthropoda: Insects > Digestive system > Unclassified ...
AAGAGGCGATGTATTCGACACACAACAGTTACACCGAGGCGCTCTGGTGAGCAGCCTCGGCATCTTTCAAAAGTGACATTTTCTCGGACGAGTTAAGGTGACATTTTCACAGACGTTTGACAGCGCTCCATCCAGTCATCCCATACGATCGCCTGTCAGCGCCCTCCCCACACTATTCCTATCCTCTAGTCGCATTAGCTATACGCTCTCCTCTCGCAGCCACTCCAACACGGCCAGTCGCAGGCTCTGCATCGCATCCTCGCGCGGCAGACCGATCCAGACGGAGCACTGCTGCATCATCGGCTCGAAGTGGCTCAGGATGGCGAGCGCGGCAGCCTGATCGCCTGAGGCGGCTCTCGCCTTTAATGCCAGGAACTCGCTTTCTGTGAGAGTTGGCTGAGCATCTTTTGCTTCCATTTGTTCACCGCCTGTTGAGAGATGTGGAGCTCCCGCGCCAGCTCGGCTTCCGACCGATCCTGCAGATACAGCCCGACTATAACACGTCTGCCGGAGAACGGCAGCTGTGAGAGCTGCTCCACCAGATCCAGCTTGGTCACCGCAGACTCCTCCATTCGATAGGTCAGAGACGGCATCTCTTCATAGTAGCCACGCTCTCGCAAAGCCCGCCGTCGCTCCCTGTATTGCAGGCGCCAGGACAGTCGCTTTAGCGCATGCTCATAGTCTGTTAAAGTTTGCATCGTCCTCCTCCTTTTTCGATAAAATAAGAACATACGTTCTATTTCTGACAGTATAACACGAACGGCTGGAAAAGAAAAACTTTTCCGCTCCGGTTGTAATTCGTCGCTTGCGTTTACCTAGTTAGTGAAGGCAGCAACGACAAGCTGCCTCCGGCTAGCGCCGATCGCACGAATAAGGAGGAATGAATGATGAAAAAAGTACTCTATGTGCCGCTGGACGATCGCCCCGCCAATCTCGCCGACGTCATCTCGCTCGGACGTACGGCAGGGCTCGAGATCATCGTCCCGCCTACAGAAGCCACCGCCAATCGACTCGATACCATTGTATATAGCGACGGACCGCTCGTCACCGCGACCAGCGATCCGGTCTATGGCCGACCTGAGCTGATCCGCAGCTTCATCCTGGCACAGGCGGCATGCGTGGACGGCTTCGTGCTCTCCATCGACATGCTCGTCTACGGCGGCCTGATCGGCAGTCGTCGGCTGCGGTCAGCCGATGAACCGACGGGAGACAACCAAGCTCCGGACGAGGCGACGCGCTTGTTGCTGGACGTCATCCGCGAGGTCAAGACCGCGCATCCCGACAAGCCGCTGTTTGTGCTCGATACGCTCATGCGGCTGGCTACGACCACGTTCGCGGACGGCCTGAACTTCGAGGCTTACGAAGAGTCGCGTCAACTGATGACCCAGCCCCGACTCCCCGCCGATACCTTCGAGTCGATCCTGGAGGGCTACGATCTGCGACCGGACGGGACAGCTTACGAGGATACGGTCCATCTCGACAAGGCCGCCTATTATCGCACGCGCCGCCATAAGCTGCGGACGACTCGGTACGTGCTGGAGGAGCTGACTGCCGCAGGCTGTATTGACTTCCTGGCGATCGGCGTAGACGATGCCTACACTGAGGGCGCCCAGGCCAACGAAATCGCGTGGGTAGAGGAGCGGATCAATACCCTTCTGGGCGGCAGCGACGGCCAGAATCCCGAGCGCGCGATCATCCTGCCGGACGCGGACGGGCTAGGCCATTCGCTGGTCGGCCGGATCGCCGCCCGTCTCGTCGGCTGCGACCGCCCTCCCGTATCCTACGCTATCCGCTACTACGGCCCACATGGGGCGGGGCTGATCAATCCGTATGAATATATGAGCGTGCACGCCAATATCCTGCGCCATATCGACATGATCGGCGGCCGTCTGGCTGATGCCGACGAGACGCCAGAGATCGACATCATTGCCGTTACCGCTGCCGACCAGGCCGCTCCGGCGGTCGCACAGCTCGAGGCCAACGGGCAGTCGGAGCAGGCGACGGCGTTCATCGACTTCACCGGCTTCGTCTCGCACCCGGATGTCACGTCCGCGCTGCTCGCCAGCCCGTGGACCGGCCGCTTGCTCGGCTACAGCGCCTGGAATACGGCAGGCAACAAGATCGGCCTCTCGCTTGGCATGGCCCAAGCCCGCTACGCCGCCCTGACGGGTCTGAGCGCGCCCGCCGCGCTGGACGCAGCGATGGATGCGCACGGCTCGTTGCTCTTCAAGCGATTCCTGAAGGACTATTACTACAAGGCAGTAGCGATCGCCGACATCCGCCAGCTCTCGCGCAGCCGCTCGCTGTACACGAACGTCACAGCCGACCAACTGATGCGGCTGTTCAACTCCGAGTGCGACTACGCGGAGCTGACGACGCTGCTGCGTGAGCTGATGCAGAGCCATACGGACACGCTGCGGGGGCAGACCGCCTTCCTGGCGGGGGGCGAGGATGCGGCCTGCGGTATCCGTCAGATTTGCGAGGACGGGTGGCGATTGGCCGCTTATGCGGATGCCGAGCTGCCCTGGGACAGCCCCGCCTTCACCTGGGGCCGCGCTTTCGAGATCGATCTGGCGCCATCCGTCGAGCTTGTAGCTTGCCACCCGTAGCCTTGAGGAGATGACAGGCCTCCTCCAGTTTTATACAATAGGATAAGCACGTATCTTATTTGTATTGGAGGAGAGCACGATCGCTATTCAACACATGGTTATTTTCGATCTGAAGCATGCCAAGGGCTCCGCAGAGGAGACCGCGTTCCTGAACGACGGCCGCTCCATCCTGACCTCGATCCCTGTCGTCAGCAACTTCAACGTCTTCCGCCAGGTCAGCGCCAAAAACGACTATGACTATGGCTTCTCGATGGAGTTCGCCAGTCAGGAGGACTATGATACGTACAACGCGCATCCGCTCCATACCGCCTTCGTCGAGGAACGCTGGCTGACAGAGGTGGAGCGTTTCCTGGAGATCGACTTCGAGAAGATCTGACGCGCAGGAGTGTGACATCTGAGGCGAGCTTATCCATGCTCAGCATGCAACTACAAACAAGGCGAGACCAGGGGCTACTCCCCAGTCTCGCCTTGTCCGTGCTTACTCCTCATGGGCTCACTGCTCATTCACGTACTCCTTGTGCTCGCTCCTGACGGACTCAGTATCACTGCTCATTGCTGATGCCCGCACTGCTCACTGCTCATGCACGTAATGCTCATGCGTGCTCCTGATGCGCGCAATGCTCATACACGCACTGCTTACTGCGTCACGTCTCGTCCGAACTCTCTCCCTGACTCTCGCCCGTGTCGCCCTCCCAGATCTGGCGGAACAGCGGGCTCGTCTGAAGCAGCTCCTCTGCTGTGCCTTGCGCCTCGACGATGCCGTCCTTCATGACGAGGATGCGGCTGGCATGCGCCAGCGCGACCCGGCGGTGCGAGACGACGAGACAGGTCGCCTCCCGCCGCTCCCGGAACAGCCGCTCCCATAGCTGCCGCTCCGTCTCCACGTCGAGCGCGCTCGACACGTCATCGAATACATATAGCTCCGCCTGGCGCGCGAGCATACGCGCGGCCGCGGTCCGCTGTGCCTGACCGCCGGACAGCTTGACGCCGCGTGGACCGATCATCGTCTCCAGCCCGCGCTCGAGCCGCCCGACATCCCGCTCCAGCACCGCTGTATGGACCGCTCGCTCCAGCCGCCCGCCCTCGCCAGTCTCGCCGAGCAAGATATTGTTGTAGAGCGTATCGCTGTACAGACGAGGCACCTGCGAGGCATAGGCGCTGCGCGGCGGCATGAAAAAGCTGCCCGGGTCTTCGACCGGCGAGCCGTTCCACCGGATCTCGCCCGCATCCAGTCGCAGCAAGCCGAGGATCGCCCGCACCAGCGTCGTCTTGCCCGCGCCGACCATGCCAGTGATGACTGTAAAGGAGCCGCGCTCCAGCTCCAGACTGACGCCCGTGATGCCGCGCCCCGTCTCGGGATAGCGGTAGGTGAGTCCGGTCGCGGTCAGTCGCGTCAGCGGATCTGCGGATACCGCGTGTTGATCGGCGGCGAGCTGATGATCGCCAGAGGCCCCGCCATCGCTCCCCGACGTCGGCGGCGTCTCCCGCTTGTCGAGGTAAAGCGGCCTGAACAGCGTCAGCACCTGGGCCGGCGCGCCCTGGAGCAGGGCGGTCAGCCGACGCAGCGCTACCTCCATCTGCTTGAAGAAGGTGAGGAAGCGGCCGACGTTGGTGATGAATTGCGTGACGAAGTTCAGATAGTAGACGAACAAGGCGAAGTCTCCGATCGTAAAGGTGCCCGCCCGCATCTTGTACGCCGCCAGCAGCAGGATCAGGCCGGTGCCGATATGCACCGTGTTGGAAAATACCGAGTCTAGCGCCTCGGTCATAAGACGGTCCTTCAGCATCGTCTGACGGCGCCGGTCGCTCAAGTCGCGGAAGCGCGCGACGACCCGCTCCTCGGCGCCAGCTACCTGGATCGCCTGGACGTTGCCAAACATCTCGCTGATCGCCCCCGTCACCCGCGCCGTCGCCTCGCGGCTCGCCGCCCGGTAGCGCTGGAGCCGCGAGGTCGCGAGCTGCGCCGCCGTGACGACGACGACGAGCGGCAGGAACACGAGCAGCGTCACCTGGACGTCGATGCGGAGCAGGATGTAGGCCGATACGGCGGCGAACACCAGCATGCCGATAACATCGACCGACCAGCTCACCGCCTCCTCCGTCTGATCAACATCGTCGCGGAAGTGGCTGATCGCTTCGCCCGGCGACACCGGGATCGCCCGCGCGCCGGGCTCCTTGAGGATATGCTCCAGCAGATTGCGCCGCAGCAGCATCCCCATCCGGAACCGGTATTGCACATCTGTGATGAAGCCGACGAAGATGAGCGCGACCCGCGCCAGCGCCGCGCCGACGAGCAGCGCGATCAGGCCCCACACCCCGATGCCGAGCGTCGCCCGGCCGTCCAGCAGGTCGAAGAACTCCTTGGTCAGCAGACCCGGGACGACCGGCGCCAGCGCGATCAAGGTCCACATGAGCGCATTGAGACTATAGCGCACCGGCTCATAGCGGATCAACCGCCACATAAAGGTCGATGTCTTCATGCCAGCACCTCCTCCATCCCCGTCGCCAGCATCCGGCTGAATCGGGAGTCCGGGTCAGCCGCCAGCTTCCGACGGTCGCCCTCCTCCAGCCGCTCGCCATCCTCGATGATGAGGATGCGGTCCGCCCGCTGGATCGTATTGAGCCGATGGGCGATGATGATGCAGGTCCGCTCCTGCAGCAGCCGGCTGACGGCCCGCTCGATATAATGCTCGGTGTACGGATCGAGCCGCGAGGACGCCTCGTCGAGGATGACGAGCCCCGGCTCGGTCAGGAATACCCGGGCAAACGCCAGCAGCTGCGCCTCGCCGGCGGACAGCGAGCCGCCGCCCGAGTCGAGCGGCGTATCGAGCCCCTCCGGCAAGGCATCATACCAGCCGCCCAGCCCAAGCTCGCGCAGCACCGCCTCCATCCGCTCGTCCGGCACCGAGCGGTCGTAGAACGTCAGGTTGTCGCGGACATTGCCTTGGACGATCTCGATATTTTGCGTCACCAGCGTCACCTTCTTGCGCAGCTCGGCCAGCTTGCAGCGACGGATATCGACGCCGCCCAGCTCGACCGCGCCCCCTTGCGGATCGTAGAATCGCATCAGCAGGCGGGCGATCGTCGACTTGCCGCTGCCGGTACGGCCGAGCAGGCCGAGCACCTCGCCCGGCGCCAGCTCGAAGCTGAGTCGCTTCAGGTTGCGCAGCTCGTCCTCATAGCCGAACTCGACCTCGCGGAAGGCGACGGACAGCGGCCCCTCCGGCAGCGGGTCGCCGGGACCGTCGACGACCCTCGGCTTCGTCTCGAACAGCTCGCGGATGCGGACGATGCTCGCGTCGGCCTTCTGCAAATCCTCGAACTGGGTGCGGATCTTCTCGATCGGCTTGCTCAGCAGCTCGGTATAGTGGAAGATCAGATAGACAGTACCGATCGAGATCGCATCGCCGACGAACAGGTATGCGCTGATGCCGAATGCCAGCGCATTGCCAAGCGCGAACACGACGATCGTCGTCGTCCACATGAGCGCAAAACCGAGGAACGCCCGGATGCGGATCGGCAGCATACGCCGGATCAAGCCGAAGAACCGTCCCATCACGAAGCCAGCCGCGCCGTTGGCCCGGATATCCTCCGTCCCCTCCAGTTGCTCGCCGAGGAAGCCGTACATCTCCGCATTGACCTGCCGCCATTGCGCCCAGATCGGCACCGCGAACTTGCGGATCCACTGGATCAGGTAGAGCGCTCCGGCTACGAAGATCGTCATCCCGAGTCCGATCAGCCAGTTCTCCCGGAACAACAGGACGACGATGCCGATCATGAGCAGCAGATTGCCTGCCAGATGGATGATGAAGCTGGAGAAAAAGTTTGCAAGCGCATTCACATCCCCGTCGACGCGCTCGATGATCGCCCCCGAGGTATGCTCCTTATGGAAGGACATGTCCAGCGACAAGCAATGAGCCGCCAGGTCGCTGCGCATCGTATTGGTCGTCCGCCAGCCGACATTCTCGCTCACGTAGGTCGCGACAACAGAGATGAGCTGGTGCAGCAGCGAGAAGCCGATGAAGGCGAGCGCGGCATAGATGAGCTGCTGCATCGCACCGCCCGCCTGGGCGCTGTCGATAAAGTAGCGGATCAGTTGCGGATTGACGAGCTGCAGGCCGATTGATGTCAGCAGCAGCGCTGCAAGTCCGACCAGCGTCTTGCGCTGAGGCAGCAGATAACGTTTTAGCAGGTCGTAATATTGACTGAGCGAGGTTTGGAATCGTTGCTTCGTCTGCACCTGTCTCCTCCTTTGCCATAAGTCATGGGTAGGCCAATCGCGTCTCCCCATTGTAATCGAAGCACCGCAACTTGGCTATCACCGTTCACGGCTCGGCCTCCCTCTTACCCCGGAAGCCAAAAGCCTCCGAGTTCGCCGACAGGCAAACTCAGAGGCTCCACATCTCCACATCGCGGGATCAGGCTCGGGAAGTGAGAGCGGTCCTTCGAAGCGCAGTCATCACTCGAAGCTCACGGCCGGACGCTCGCCCTCGGAGGGCTCGACATTGGCCTTGCCCAGCAGCAGGATGAGCAGCAGCGCCACCGCCGCCAGCACGATCGTCCACTGGAAGATATACGCCACCGACTCGGCCAGGCCTGTCACCAGCTGCTGCTGCAGCTCAGGCGGCAGCGCCTCGCGCACGCCGCTCTGGAGCAGCGCCTGCGGGTCGCTGAACTGCGCCTGCTGCGCCGGGTCCGGCAGAGAGCTCGCGATGTTGTCCTGATAACGGCCGATCTGGATGACCCCGAAGATCGTCACGCCCAGCGCCGAGCCGATCGTCCGGAAGAATACGATCATCGAGGTGGCCGCGCCCTTGAACTGCGGACTGACCTTATGCAGCGTCGCTAGGTTGAAGACGACAAACGAAACGCCGATGCCCAGTCCCACACAGACCATATAAAGCGTGACGACCCATCGCGCCGTATCGACATTGATGGAACCGAGCAGAGCCAACGAGATGAGCAGAATGGTCACCGAGACAAGCATGATGCTGCGATACGTATATTTGCCTACGAACCGGCCGCCCAGTATGCTGGATGCGACGACCCCGAGCATCATCGGCATGAGCGTCTGTCCCGCGTCGCTCGCGCTCCCGCCGTAGACGCCGGTGACGAAGATCGGGATGTAGGTCGCGCCCGAGATCATGATCGCCCCGTACAGGAAGCTGGAGAACTGGCTGGCCGTGAACACCTTGTTGCGGAACAGATGGAGCGCGACGATCGGGTTGGCGACGCGGCTCTCGACGAGCAGGAACAGCGCCAGTCCGACCGCAAAGGCTGCGAACAAGCCGATGATCTGCCAGGAATCCCAGGCATAATTGCGCCCGCCCATCTCCAGCGCGAACATGAGGCAGAGGATCGTCGCCGCGAGCAGCACGGCGCCGCCCCAGTCGATCGATTGCTTGCGCTTGTCCCCCACCTCGCGGAAGAAGATCATCAGCAGCGTCACCGAGACGATACCGATCGGCACATTGATATAGAAGATCCAGCGCCAGTCGATGTAATCTGTAAAGTAGGCTCCGACCAGCGGCCCGAATACGCTGGAGAGACCGAATACCGCGCCGAACAAGCCGTTCATCTTGCCCCGCTTCTCCGGCGGGAAGATGTCGAAGATGACGGCAAAACAGAGCGGCATAATCGCGCCGCCGCCGATGCCCTGCATCGCGCGATAAATAATGAGCTGGTCCATGGTCGTCGCCATGCCGCACAGGATCGAGCCGAGCAGGAAGACGCCGAGCCCGAGCAGGAAAAACCGCTTGCGCCCGTACATGTCCGAGAGCTTTCCAAATATTGGCGTTGCGATAACGCTGGCGATCATATAGGCAGAGAACACCCAGACCAGCTTGCTATAGGCCCCAAATTCGCCGACGATGGTCGGCATCGCCGTAGAGACGATGGTCTGGTCGAGCGCAGCCATGAACAGGCCCAGCAGCAGCCCCAGTACGATCCATTTTGTATGTGCTTGATTAATGACCATGTGATCGATCTTCCTCTTCTCATTCCGAATTTATTTTAACCCTAAATAGTTGAGCTATTGACCAATAGTAGAACATGAATTCGCATCTGTCAATACGCCCGCGCGTCCAGCTGTGCTATACTGAAACTATCCCTGCGCCTGTGGGCGCGGAGTAGAGGAGCCACAACATGGTTAACGAACCGTTTGCCTTTCAATTCCAGCCGCGGACGATCAATATGGACCTGAAGCTCTATTACTGCGGGGCCGAAAATTGCGCTCCCGGCCATAGCTGGGGTCCCGGCGTAAAGGACCACTACAAGATTCACTTCGTCAGCTCGGGCCGAGGCACCTTCACCACGGGCGGCCAGACGCATACGATCGGACAGGGCGGCGGCTTCCTGATCTGCCCCGACACCTCCTGCACCTACCAAGCCGACGCCGAGGACCCCTGGTCCTATGCCTGGGTCGCCTTCAACGGCTTGCAGGCCGAGAGCTATCTGAAGCGCGCCCGACTGTCGCGGAGCCAGCCGGTGTTCGTCTGCGAAGAAAGCGATCAGGAGCGGATCAGTCGATGCTTCGAGCGGATGCTCGCAGCCGTGCGTTCGGATCATAGCCGCGATCTGATGCTGCTCGGCGCGCTCTACGAATGTCTGGGCATCCTGATCGACGCCGTCGGCGCAGCGCCGCCGGAGGAGTACGCGGACAACATCCGGGAGCATTATATCCGGCAGGCGCTTCATTTCATCGAGATGAACTATTCGCATAGCATCAATATCGAGGATCTGGCGCGCGAGCTCAACCTGAACCGCAAGTATATGTCCAAGCTGTTCAAGGAGATCGTCGGCGCAACCCCGCAAAACTATCTGATCCGCTACCGGATGGAGCGGGCGGCCGAGCTGATGAAAACCACCTCGCTCTCGATCGGCGAGATCTCCCAGTCGGTCGGCTATCCCGACCAGCTGCTATTCTCGCGCATGTTCAAAAAAGTGATGGGCGCCGCGCCGCGCGACCATCGGAAGCTCGCATCGGACGCAATGCCGCTCTGATTGCCTCTTCCTCCATGAAAAGGCCGCAAGCATACGCTTGCGGTTTTTTTGCGCTCAACAAGCCCTGGTCTAGTCTGTCCATCGTCCAGATTATGTAACCCGTTAATGTAGCGCGTCCGCGCCAAAAAAGCCTTCACCCCACGTTGCAGTGAGTATGAAGGCTTGTCCTCGGACAAGAGCGCGCGTGCCGTCTACAGCGGATTCTCGCCCGTGCTCTGGAATAGCTCGATCAGCTCGCCGTCCGGGCCTTTGAAGAACGCGATGCGGACAGGCGTCCGCGGGTCCGGGCAGATGATCAGATCCTTGGGCTCGACCGTTACCTCGGCGCCGGCGGCCCGAGCCACCTCGATCGCCGCGTCGATATCGTCAGTGCGGAAGGCGACATGGAGGAGTGCGCCCTCAGGCTTCGACTCGCGGGTGCCGCCAGCGAAAATCTCCATATAGTTGCCGTCGCCGGAGTCGAGCAGGATGCCGCGGCTGTCGCCCTCGCCCCAGCGGATCTTCTCGCGGAAGCCAAGCGCTTCGTAAAATCGGATCGACGCCTCAAAATCGGCTACGCGAATCGCGATATGATGGAATCCGCCGCCGCTCAATATACTGTTATTCGCCATGTGCTGGACACCGCCTTAGATAGGTATATCGTACATGCCCAGTATAATGAGCCTGCTCGCGGTTGGCAAGGCGAAACCGCTTCGTGCCGCAACGCGTCATGGCGGTGCGCCGCCAAGTGATGATATCGCGTCTGTTGATATCGCGTGATAGCGCGGCTAAGCGTAGACCTCCTGCAGCACTTGATTGGCCGTCATGCCGTTCAGGTTTTTGGCAAGGATGCGCGGCTGACTGCCGTTCAGCTCCTTGGCCAGCTCCTGCGTCAGTCCTGACTCGCCGGCCAGGACGATCTCCTGCCAGCGGTTGCGCTGCCTGTGACGCTCGAGGATTGGCGAGAGCCGCTTCAGCCAGCGCTGGCGATTCGCGCCGAGGCGCTTGTCGAACTGGTCGCGATGACGCGCCCCCGAAGCCGTCCGCACCGAGGCGGCGATGCCCTGGTATTGCTTCCAGTCCTCGCTGTCGCTGTCCCACTCGTAGTTCCATTCCCGCTCGATCTCGCCCAGCATCGTATCGACGACTGTGACGCTGTCGCTGCCGACGAGCACGATGCCTGCCGCCGGATATTGGCGGAACAGGCTTTCCAGCTCCTCCAGCTCCGGCTCGCTCTGCCAGTAGAAGGCGTTAGGCGAAGGCACCTGGAGCTTCTCCAGGAACAGGACGCCCGCCTCCGGGCATACGACAAGGACGATGCCTCGCTTGAGGTCGCCTCGGTGTTCGTTAATCGTGGATTCCAGCAGACTATGCAGCTTCATCAGTTGTTTTTCCTGTGCGGTGTCGCCTTCGGCGCGCGCGTATTCCGTCAGTCGATTCATGCCGTTTTTCAGATGCAGCTTCCACGAGGTCTGCTGCTTGCGCTCCGGCTCTGTGTTCAGATAGACGGTCAGGATCTGGTGCTCGGGGGAGAAGACTCGTTCTTTCAAGCGCGACAATTGATCTTGAAATTTCATCGTTTATTCTACCTCCTTTGCCCCTTCCATTACCCGATGCTGGAAGCGCTCAATCAATGGCGCTCCGATATGCCAAAAGGGACGGAATGGCCCGCCCGCCATGGGGGCAATTACGTCCCTTAATAAAGCATCAGGCGATGCACCGTATCCGGCTGCATCCCCCCGAGCCGCCACAACGCGATCCGGTCAATCCCGCCCTGGCGGGACCAGTCGATCCATCGGGTCAGCGTCTCTCCATCGGCATACCATACCGTATGGGCGCCGCTCTCGCCCGTGTAGCTAAAGGACAGCGCGCCGCTGGCGCCATCCCGCTTAGGCTCGCTGCCTGTCGAGTCGGCCAGCGCAGCAGCCTGCTGCTCGGTGAGCGCGACCACCTTACCGTCCGCTCCCCAATCGAAGCCTCCAGTCGCAAGCGCCAGCACCGGCCGACCGGGAACATGCCTCAGCCGCTTCGTCAGTCGCTTGATCATCGCATGATCCGTCTTCGGCCCCGGCCCGCTATGCGTACCATGCAAATTGTACGCCATCATTACATATTGCGGTCCCTCCGGCAGGCTGAGCCGCTCGAGCGGCGCGCGCGGCTCGAGGACGACCCGCAGCGACAGGCCACGCGACTCAGTCGCCGAGTAGAGCTCCGCGATGAAGCGTACCATGCCGTCCCATGCCGTCTCCTCGATCCGCTCATAGTCGATCTCGACGCCTATTGCGTCGATTCGCCCTGCCAGCTCCAGGATCTCGTCGATATGCCGGGAGCGGCTTTCCGGGGTGGCTACGAGCCGTTCGACCAGCTCAGGGTCCTTTTGCACCGACGTGCCGTCTTGCAGGATGCGGTCATTGACCAGACTCAGATGCAAGGCCTCGCGATGATCGCCGAAGGCTGCGAGCTCATCCCACATGGCAGCAAAGGCGCCCCGCATGAGCAGTCGGTCGCTCTCGTCAAAGTAGATGCCAAAGGCGTACAGCCCCGACAGCAGTGTCTTCAGTTGCTGCGCATCCGTGAGCGCCGCCTCCGCTTGCCACTCCGGCAGCCACGCCGTCAGCTCGAGCGGACCGGGCGCCGGCTCATACACCAGCTCCTGACGGTCGATCAGCCAGATGACGACGCCTGCCGCAGCGCACAGCCCCGCTGCGGCTGCAGCCAGCCACCAGCCCGCACGCCTCCTCTTCATCTCCGCTCGCCTCCTCGTCTGTCCAGCCCCCGATGAGGTCAGAACGTCTCAATCGCCCAATCAACCGCACGATCCACCGACTTGCGCACCTTGGAGACGATTAGCTCCAGGCCCTGCAATCGGTTGTCGTAGATCGCCGCCCCGACGCTGCCGTCGGCATGAATCGTCCGCACCTCGAGATTGTCGAATACGCCGTCATAGATCGTATCCTTCTTATTCAGCGGACTCGCCTCCGACTCCAGCATCACGCTGCCGCGCTCAGCTGCGGCGCCGACCTTAATCCCCTCGGCGAGGACGACGCCATCCATGCTCACCGTCAGAGCCTCGCCGCGCAGCGTCGCCTCGAGCGGCCGCTGCTGCATCATGCCTGGCGGATACTGGCGATTTTTCTCCAGTCCGGGGAACTCATGCGTCCAGATCGTCTCGGCGGCTTGACCCGGCTGCTTGGCAATGACGTGCAGCACATTGTCCGCCAGCTTCACCTGGACATACGCGGCGCGCTCACGGTCGTAGCGCACATAGACCGACTGCTGGCCGACGACAGTGCCGGAGAGCTGAGCCTTCACCTGCACATCTCCCTCACTCTCGTGTCCCGTCAGATAGAGTCTGCCCGGACCGCCAGGCGTCGAGGTGAGCGCGATCCGACTGTCGATGAACTCGGCTGCGCCTTCGAGCAGCTGCCAATCTTCGGCACGTTTCGTGTCGCCCACGATGAATCGCATCGCATCGCCCGTATCCTCTCTGAGCTTCATAAGCAGATGATTGGTGTACCAGTACGGAGCCGGCTGCAGGCGCGTGAGATTATAGAGCTCGCCGCCCGCGCCGTTGAAGGCATTGCCCTCGCGATTGAAGTGCATGTCGAACAGGCGCGGGATATGGCGTGCGTTCACCTTCTCGACCAGATGGTTCATGCCGTTGTACATCGTATTGGCATGCATGATCATATACGTGCTGGGCACGTCGCCGAGCTTGCTCTTGTAGATCCGCTCCATCTCGTTATAGTCATAGGTAATACGCTCGTCCATCTCCGTCTTGTCCTCAGTCGGGATGCCGTCGCCGTCCCGCAGGAAGTCCATCAGGTAGTGCGTATAGGAGCGCGCCCAATCGATCTCCGGGAAGTCCCCCTCGTCGCGCAGGCCGATGAATCGCCCGTCCTCGTCGTGGATATTGATGTAGGTGAGTCGATACCCGTTGCTGCCGAGCTCCCAGTAGCCCTTGCGCGTCATCTTGAGCAATTCCTCGGGCGTCAGGAACTTGGAGTCCTTGCCGTCCATCTTGTTGGCGTAGGACAGCATCGTCGCCTTGAAGTTATACCGCTCCATGAAGGGCTGGGCGAACAGGCTCGAGTCATTGCGTCCATCGCCGAAGGAGAGGAACAGTCCCCGCTCCGGCAGCGGCTTGTCTTGCTTGTAATAGTCCAGGATATCCTGCTGCGAGATCGACGTATACCCGTGATCGTATAATGCTTGCAAGTGCTGCTCGAGCCGATCCTTGGCGATCAGCGTCGGCGTGCCGGAGCGACTGACGCCAAAGTAAGACAGGGCGACGAAGCCCTTGTCATTGGTCCATTGCTGCCGCTCCGGCTCCCGGTACGTCTCGATGTCGAATACCGCATGGATGACGAGATAGCCGAGCACCAGCAGCGTCGCCAGCTGCAGCACCGTTCGCACCCGTTTGCGTCTGTTCTTTTTGCGGTAGTCGAACGTCTGATCCACCTTGCCGCAGCTCCTTCCTTAGATAAAATGATAGCGAATGACGATTAGAGCGATACGCCGCTCTCCTTGCCCCGCTTGCGCGCGCGCTTCCGTTCCTTGCGCTCCTGGGCCTCTACGTCCTGCGGCGTCTGCCGCGTGCCCCAGGTCGACTTCCAGAAGGTAACCCATGCCACAGGCATCTGCCATAGCAGGACGAGCTCGTAGAAGATACAAAATACGATGCCAAAAATCCATAATCGGCTGCGTCGGAACAGCAGATGCGCGAAGCTCATCAGCAACGCCATGAGCAGCAGCCCCATCAGGAAGGTGCCGGGGAAAATCCCGTGCACAAGCGGGACGTATAACAGATTGTGCAGCACGATAACCGGCGCTGCGATCGGTACGATAAGTCCAATGTAGAAGAAGAGCGCCATAAACGGCTCCTTGCGCCAGATAAATCCACCCGCGCGCAACGACTCTCTCAGCCACGAACGCTTCCAGCGCATTTGCTGCTTCAGGAAGACCCCCATGTCGGAGGGCACGATCGTCGAGCAAATCGCTTTGTCCTGGTACCCTGTGCGATGCGTCTGCAGGATGTAGTTGGTCATACTGCGGTCGTCGCCGAAGGTTGCCGGATGGCCCAGAAACTTTTGCGTGAGCCAAGCATCCTTGTGCTTCAGCACAAGATCCTTGCGATAACAAGAGAGCGGACCCGACAGACAGGTGACGCTATCGAAGTACGATTCGGCCGCCTTCATTATGCGGAAGGCGATGTAGTAGCGGACCGTCTGCAGCTTGGTTACCGAGTTGGTAAATTTGTTTTCGACATCGGTGCGTCCGGCCACGCCGCCCATCTGCGGGTCCTTGAACGGCTGGACGAGATGGCGAATCGCTGAGTATTCCAGGAAGCTGTCCGAGTCGACGAAGACGACGAGCGGATGCTTGGCCATCTCCACACCCTTGACCAGCGCCTCGCGCTTGCCGCCATTGACCGGCAGCACATGCAGCTTGAGCCGATCCTTGACCTTGAAGCGCTCCGCTTCCTTGTGCACGAGGTCGATCACCTTCTGGATCTCCTCCACCGAGCGGTCGGTCGATTGGTCGTCGACGACGATGACCTCCAGCTTGTCCACCGGATAGTCCTGGTTGATGCAGCTGAGCACCGTCCGACGTATCCATTGCTCTTCATTGAAGCAAGGGATGATGATCGAGACGCCAGGCGTATAATGCGGATCGACCGGCACATCGCGGTATAGGGCGCCGAACAGATAGCGGCTGATCAGGAATACCGCGGCGATGATGCTGTACAGGTAGAGCATCCAGTTGTACTTGAAGTAGAGGATGCTCTCGGCGCGCATCAGCATGATGAACAGCACCGAGAGGAGCAGCATGCTGCTCGCCATATATATGGAGTATCCCCAACGACGGCGTTTAAAATAATGCGTCAGCGGCTCGTTGAACACAAAGCCTGCCATCCAGCGCGACGTGCCATTCTCCTCGCGGCGGAATACGCGCACGACCTCGGCCTCTACCCGTACGGCAGACTCGAAGCCTTCGGGCATCGTGCCGGGTGGAATATCAAAGCGCAGATGGCATTTGGTGCCGACCTTGTAATGCTCGGCCAGCTCGTCGCTGCCGCCCAGCTCGACCAGAATACCGGTCGTCGAGATGTCCGCCGCCTTGACCTCATACCCCTTTTTGCCTCCGCGTCGCCGATTCATCAGCTTGACATTGAAGTCAGCCACAAACCGCATGCTGAACATCGCCTGGTCACTGTCGCTGTCCGCCCCGCCGCGTCGCTCGCTGCCGGTCCTGACTTGCTCCGGATCAGGGACGCGTGAGAGCGCACGACGATCGCCGCGAGTCATGGACAGCTTTTCCTCTATCGGTTGTTTATCTTTGCGCCACATGTCGCCCCTCCTCTCTTACAAGCTCCAATATACGTACCCTTGCGCTTCATACGCAGACCGGTCATACAAGCTCTTCACATCGACCATCAGCTTGAGCGGACTGCCCTCGCACAGACGATCGTAATCTTGCGGTTCCATAGCGGCATAAGCCTCATGAGGCACCGCGACGACGACTGCACTCAGCTCGCGCATCTCCTCGATCGGGCATAGCTTGACAGCATACTCCTCCCACACCTCTTGAGGGTCGGCCAGCGGATCGTTGACCACCGTCGTCACGCCATATTCCGCCAGCTCGCTGATGATATCGGGCACGCGGGAGTTGCGGATGTCCGAGCAGTTCTCCTTGTAAGTGATGCCCAGGATGCCGATCCGGACCTCCGACAGGTCTTGCTTGCCCTTGACCAGTTGCTTGATCAGCTGCTGCGCGATATAAGGGCCCATTCCGTCATTGATATGTCGCCCGGCCAGGATAATCCGAGAGTGATAGCCGTGACCCTCCGCCTTGTAGGTGAGATAGTACGGATCGATGCCGATACAGTGACCGCCCACCAGACCCGGCTCGAACCGCATGAAGTTCCATTTCGTGCCCGCCGCCCGCAGCACGGCCTGCGTATCGATATCGAGCTGGTGGAACAGCATGGACAGCTCGTTCATAAAGGCGATGTTGATGTCGCGCTGCGCATTTTCGATTACCTTGGCCGCCTCGGCGACCTTGATCGACTCCGCGCGATAGACGCCCGCATCGACGATCAGCTCGTACACGGCGGAGATTAGCTCCAGCGTCTCGGCGTCCATCCCGGAGACGATCTTGACGATATTGTCCAGACGATGCTCCTGGTCGCCGGGATTGATCCGCTCCGGCGAGTAGCCGAGCCGGAAGTCGATGCCGCACTTCAGCCCCGACTCCGCCTCCAGGATCGGCCCCGCGATCTCCTCCGTCACGCCCGGATACACAGTCGATTCGAACACGACGGTCGCTCCTCGGCGCAATTGCCGCCCGACGAGCGCGCTCGCCTTGCGAATGTAGCTCAGATCGGGCACCTTATCCGACTGCAGCGGCGTCGGCACCGCTACGACGAGGAAGCTGGCCTCGGCAAGCTCACCCTCATCGCTCGTGAACAGGACATTGGATTGTGCCAGCTCGGCATGACTAACATCATCTATCGGCGAGCGACCTTCCCGGCACGACTCGATCTTGCGGGCATCGACGTCAAATCCGATGACATTAAGCTTGCGTCCGAAGGCCACGGCGAGCGGCAGTCCGACATAACCCAGGCCGATGACGGCCAGCTTGTCTTGTCCGTCCTTCAGTCTTTGATAGGCCTCGTTCATAGCTTCGCTCATCTCCCGCTTCTAGTATGGTCTCTCTCTATCTATCTCGATCAAGATTGGTGGTCGATCAGCTCCGACATTTTCACAAAGGTATAGCCTTGATCACGCAGCTTCTGGATCGCCGTCGGCAAAGCCTCTAGCGTATGCAATCCATCGAGAATATGGAGGAGGATCACACTGCCGCTCTCCGTATTCTCCAAAATCGTCTTGACGATATGATCGGCGTCATTGCTCCGATCCCAGTCCAGCGTCGTCACATCGTACATCGCGATCGTCCGGTAACCGGTAGCGGCGACGATCTTGGCCGTCTCCTCGTCGAAGGCGCCCGTCGGCGGCCGGAACATCATGACCGGCTTTTGCTGGATCGCTTCGGTGATGACCTGATGGGCCTTGACGACCTCTTCCTGGATCTCCTCGGGCGTCAGATTCGTAATGACCGGGTGACTATAGGTGTGATTGGCTACATCATGTCCATCCTCGGCGATCGCCCGCGCCAGGTTAGGGTTGCGCTCCGGTCCGTTCCCCCGCAGGAAAAACGAGGCTTTAATATTCTCTTCCTTTAATAGATCCAGCAGACGAGTCACCGTATAGTCGGTGCCCCAGTCATCGAAGGTAAGGGCAATCTGCTTGTCGTTGCGATCCGCTTTGTAGATAACCTCGTATTCAGCATTCCCATAATCGGGATTAATCTTCGCTGCGTCATAGCCTTCGATCTGCTCGAGCGGCTTGCGCTCATGCTTGTACTCCAGCAGGCGACTAAGCGGCACGAGCGAGTAGCCGATCTTCTGGACTGAAGCGATGACCATATCGAGCGATTTGAGCAGGTCTGGATTGTTTTCGGTATTCAGAGCGATGATGCCGCCCCGCGTAATGTTGGTCATGACGTAATCCTCTACCTTGGACGCCGCTTCGCCATTCCAGCTCTGCAAGTTGATGCTGTAAGTGATGACTGCCTCCATGCCCAGATGGGCCGCCGCCAGTCGGACATCATCGTTGAAGCTGCCGGAGCGTGTTCGGATATACTTCGGCTTGACCGTCGTCTCCCGCTCGAGGATCTCATTGGTCAGTCGCAGCTGGTGGTAGATCTGGTTGTACTTCAGCTCCGTCAGATCCGTGCCGTCTAGCGCATTGCTCTCGATCTGATGCCCGCGCGCCGCGATCTCCTGGACGAGATCCGGCTCCTCGGCTGCCCGAATGCCGGGCACGAAGAACGTAGCCTTCACCTTATAGCGGTCCAGCGCGTCCAGCAGAGGCACCAGCTCGTCTCGCTCCGCCAAGCCATTAAAGGTCAGCGACAGCTCCCGCATCGTCGTATACACATAACTGATCTGCTCGCTCGGCTCGCCTGTATACCGCTCGACCGGCTGCTCCGTGCTGGGCACGACGGGGGGCGGCAAATCTTTTTTGCCGCTGCTGAGCCAGCCGCATCCCGTCAAGCTCGCCAACATGTACAACGAGGTTAATCCGATCAACAGCATTCGTTTTGATTTTTTCAAGCCCATCCACCCATAGGATGACAATTTCATGTAGTCAAACCTCTTTTCGACAGGTATTAGGTCATATTATACAGGCTGCCGCTATACAAATACTCAACAGATGCGTTGTTTTGCTTTGCATTTAGCATCTCCCGGACTAAGCCAAAAGTAACCTTTTTCTATTATATAACGCTGCAAATGTCGAAAAAGATCAACTCATGTCACTGACCATGTTAGGCCGATCGGCCTCCACAGTCAATCTGTAGTTAATGGAATCGTAGGGAACATAGAAACCTGAGTCTAGCAATCCATTGCCCGCGCGAGAATTAAGCGTTTGGAAGTTCTTTTGAGGATGTGAACAAGCGATGACAGGCTAAGCCAATCGAGGATGAAAATAATCATTGACATGTTTTCAGAAAATTCATATAATGGTCACATTCAAGTTATATTCCTTACAACATTTGGTACGGATCTACACCATCTCTCAACATAGACCAGCTTGTCATGCTGCCTATGCTGTCATGATGCGGACCCGCATGCTATGGACAATGAGAGGAGACGATTGGTTATGAAACAAGAAACCAAAAGGAATTGGGGCGCATTTTTCAAAGGTCTGAGTTTCGGAGCCTTCGGCATCGGCTTGGTTCCCTACTTGATCTACAAAGCGGTGAAGGAAGTCTCGGAGCATACGACTCCGTTTATGTGATCTGCTTCATCCGCATACCAAACAGGCCTACCGTTATGACGGTTGGCCTGTATTTTGTCTCTCCGGTTTTACTGGAGGGTTAATACGATATTTTATCCCTGCTGTCAATTTTATAGATACCTTCTTGCAGATCAACGCCATAATGCTTTTTGACCAATCTCTCGGCATCCTTGTCGCTCTCGACGACAACGAGGTAATCGTAGTTGCTCAGCAAGTTGTTCATTTTGTCCTCGTAAAATAGGACAATGCCGTCCACATGAGGCACATAGAGGAAATAACGTCCAATGTACTGCATGGAATAGTTTGTCACCTGTCCGTCCCGGTCAGAAGCGTAGAACAAATATCGGCTTTCATCTTCTCCGCCTCTCGGATACCAAAGATCGCCCGTGACTGCTTGAACCTTGTAAGGCAACGTCTTTTCATACGTTCGGGCAACCGACATCATCCCATTGTATTCAGATAACAATAAGGTGACCGCCACGGCAACGCAAGCCAACACGCCCTTCTGGTCCCCCCCCTTTGTACTGGCATTCTTGAAGGCCTGATACGTGGGCTTACCCCCAAGCTTGTAATGAAAGAATCGCTCCATGTCCACTACTGCACAGAGAACGAGTCCTCCAGCGAACAGTACAACGATACTCGATGCATATCGCTCAAAGCCCGCCAGCCAGATCGCCTCATCCAGCGGCATGGAGTACAGGTACATGGCTAGTATATCGGCGTAATAGAGCAACACCACGATATCCAGGACGATTAGTGTGTTCCACAAATTCCATTTCTTCAAGAACAACACTGCCAGCAAAGACGCCACAATAGCCGCAAGGTTAAAAACGGCAATCCCCAGAGCTGGACTCACACGTCCTGTCCGTCCATCGTCTCCAGACGCATTTTGAGCAGCGAGTCGTCATTGGGGAAGATGCTTTTCCATTTGGTGACCTTGCGCAATTGGCGGTGGTAGCCCTCAATCATGCATTGGTCGTACGTTTTATGCAAACTAAGTTGTTTATGTCACAGTTACATTTAACAAAAAAAGGATGTCCATTAGCCAGCCTTACTGACCATATGGACAAACCTTGAGATAGAATCACAAAACTTCAAATTACTCAAAGATTAATAATTTCGTCAGTGAATTTTGTTAGATACTTTTCATTATCCGAAGGAATAATAGTTATACATCTATATTTTTTCAAAAGATAACTACAGGTTTTTAACCTCACGTATATTCTTTCCTTCCACTCCCTATTCAAGAGCGGAAAACAAAAAACTGTTTTCCCTTGAGATAGTCCTATGGCAACTGAGGCATTCCACCGCTCATTACTAATTTGATGAAGTGGGCGTTTTAGTCTTGTGGGAGATAACTCCAACGCTTCAGCTATTTCTAGGACTTCACTCTTAGAGCGCACCGAGTTTTCAAAAAGCAAACTTTCAACTGTTAAATATTTCTTTTTACCCAGTATACTCCTTTTGTATGGAATTTCACCAACATATGCCCCGTGCTTAAATAGTTGTTTCCGGTCCAAAGGGGATCCATCTGAGTAACATACCCTTCCCTTGTCGGACCGCACCCTTCCTGCGAGAAGATAGGATAGTGCCCATGCTCCATCCCTATCCTTGTTGATTACACTGTAAACTTTCGGAGCATTAAAAACAAAACTAAAGGAGTCCAAACTATCCACCATTGAATTAATATTATGCATTCGCGGAGCGCATTTGAGAGAAACATCTTCCAAGATAATTTTATCTATGAAATCCATCCTATTTGAAATCCACCTCTTTTATATTTTTTATTGCTTCGTCGCTATAGCTCATGGCTAATGTCTACCTACCTTGCCGCCTTGTGGCCCTGCCTCAGGTGTGGGAGGAGCGGTCAAGCGCTCTCCTTGACGGCTTCTACCACACCTGAGATTCTTTCAGCAAGCAAAAGGGATTCATAGTCTTTCATGGTGCCGCTACCACGAAGTAGAGCGAAGAGCCTAATTCTATAACTCCTTAAAATTAATAAGTCTTATGCCTCTGTAGATCACTACTCCCCATTTTCTGATATCAATTTTTGCGAAAACATCTTCATTTAAAACATACAGATTCAACGTTACATTATTTTCAGTAATTACGGTGACCTTTCTTGATTTTTGTCTTCCATTAATAAATAGAGCCTCTTCTTCTTCCTTATTAACAACATAACATTTTTCTTCCTTTTTACTTTTATAAAGTTGGTAAAAAAGAATAGTAAACAACAAGAACATAGCAGCTCCGGGCAACAATTCAACAAGCATTTTCACTTCACTCCTAAATTCAGGAAATCTGTTCCGAACCCCTCGTATTGAACATGTTCTCAAACGAAGTTTTCGTGCATTTAAGTGATAAGGACAACAAAAGCTGCAATTATGACAATAAATCCTGCAAATCTATAAATGAATAAATCTGTCCGAGTTGGTTGGGAGGGTTTAAAGTCCATTTTTTTATTTTCAATTTTTAAAGAATAAGTTGATATAGCTATTATTTTTTTCGGATACAAAACACATAATATTCCCGTTGTAAATAAGAATAAGAATTCAATGATATTCAGAAATATCACCCCATTTCGTAATCTTTAAGAAACACCCACAGAAATGACAGATCGGCTACCAGATTCTAACGCTCCCCAGAGATCTTATTTGGACAAAATAGAAGATTCTCACAGGCTCGCCAGCGAGCTTATTTTTGAAAATCAGCACCGAAAAGGCCGATTTCTTGCGAATAAGCGCCGTGGTGAGCATTGCGATGTCAGAAGGCGCTAAATAGCGGAAATAAGCGCCGTGGCTGGCGTTAAAAATAATTGCACAGACGCGAGCAGCTTCTCGCTACGCTCAAAAGTCTATTTTGGGCACTCCACTACTCCGGCCAGTTCCTTAACAAAGTACATTTGCGCTACGGTGAATGTATATACACTGCGGACTCGATCATAACACGCTCCCCAACCACCCCACAACTCGTTTATTCCATCCCCCCCAACAAATGCAAGTCCATTCTCCCAATCCCCTAATATCCGTTCATAAACCTTAACATTCGTTTATTTTTATTGCGCATCCCCGGTGATACGATGAACTCGATATCACCTCGTGCAGCCGAAAGGGGGACGATCGCAAGCAAGGCAAGTCGGTCCGAGTATACTTAGATAAGGACGGTGCACACTACTTATGACAACCCGAAAGCGAGCGATGAGCATTGTATTGGTTACCGCACTATTGATTGCCGCAGCATTTCCAGGGGGCGTAGCAAAGGCGAACGGTCCCGACGCGTTCGACCAGATGCGGGTCAAGTGGTTCGAATATTTGACCGGCGTCGGATCAAGCGCCTATACGGCGGACCCGGATATCGACTTCCTGCTGCAGAAGGCAGAGATCGGTCAGAATCACTGGGATCGCATGGATACCTCAGCCAATCGGACGTACCTGTGGAGCGATCTGACCAATGCCAGCAACCCCGCACAGATCACCGTCGCCTACCAGAGGATCAAGGAGATGGCGCTCGTCTATCGTCTGCCCTCCTCCTCGGCCTATGGCGATACCGACCTGAGAGACGATATCCTCGGCGCTCTCGCCTGGATGTACGACAACCGGTACAACGAGGGCAAATATGCGACGGTGCCGAAGGACTCCAACTGGTGGCACTGGGAGATCGGCGCGCCAATCCAGCTGAACGATGCGCTCGTGCTCATGTATGATGAACTAACTGCCACCGAGTTGGATCGCTATCTGAAGCCGGTCGATGCGTTCTCCCCCGATCCGTCCAGAAATCTGTTCGGCCAATTGACCGCTACCGGGGCCAATCTGGTCTGGAAATGCCAGGTCGTCGGGCTGCGGGCCGTACTGCTCAAGAACGACGCCAAGCTGACAATGGTGCCCGTAAAGTTAAAGCCCGTCTTTGACTATGTCACCAGCAATGACGGTTTTTATGAGGATGGCTCCTTTGTGCAGCATCTTGCATTCGCTTACACGGGCGGATATGGCACCGAGCTGCTCCATGAGCTGTCCAATCTGATGGTGTGGCTGTCCGGCTCCAGCTACGCGCCGCAGTATCCCGAGGCAGATCGGCTATACCAGTGGATCTATGACTCCTACGAGCCAGTCATCTATAACGGCGCCATCATGGATATGACGCGCGGCCGCAACATCTCGCGCAACTCGCAGCAGGATCATACGACGGGACATACGACGATCGGTGCGATCGTCCGGCTGGCGCAGCTGGCCGAGCCGCAGGATGCCGCTCGTCTGCGCGCGATGGTGAAGTATTGGATCGCGGCGGATACGGAATTCAACTTCTATCGCAGCACCAGTCTGTCGACGGCGATCTGGGCCAAGCAGATCGCAGACGACCCGAGCGTCGTCTCTCGGGGACCGCTCGTGCAGACCAAGGTATTCGCCGGGATGGACCAGGCGGTGCATCTGCGGCCGGACTTCGGCTTCGGCCTGAGCATGTCCTCCCATCGGATCGGCAACTACGAATCGATCAACGGCGAGAATCTGAAGGGATGGTATACAGCCGCTGGCATGACGTATCTGTACAATGACGATCTGCGGCAGTATACCGATTACTGGGCGACCGTAGACAAGTATCGGCTGCCAGGCACGACGGTCGATACGATGGAGCGCCCCGATAGCGACGGCTACGCCTACCGCAGCCCGAACACGTGGACGGGCGGCACGACGCTCGGCGACCAGTACGCTGCGGCAGGCATGGACTACAAGGGCTACGGCAGCTCGCTGAAGGCGAAGAAGTCGTGGTTTATGTTCGAGGATGAGATCGTCGCGCTCGGCTCGGGCATCACCAGCAGCGACGACCGGATGATCGAGACGACGATCGAGAATCGCATGCTGAACAAGCGGACGTCAGCCGACGGCATCGACCTGGCCTCGCCCCCGGCAACGCCTATCGGCAGCGAGCCGCTCCGCCACAAGGTGTATGCCGTCTCCAATAGCAGCAACAACGGCAATCTGCCGGAGAACACGTACGATAACAACCTGGGCAGCTGCTGGTGCTCGGAAGGGCCGGGGCAGTGGATTCAGTTCGACCTGGGCAAGGTGCAGCCGATCGGCTACGTGGCGATCAACTTCATGCTGCAGAATATACGGTATAACCTCTTCGATCTGCTCGTCTCCGAGGATGGCGTGACATGGGATACCGTCTACAGCGGCACCTCCAACCAGACGCCAAGCCAGGTGGATCCGAGCGAGCTGCAGGTGTTCTCGTTCGCGCCGACGACCGGTCGGTATGTCAAGTTCGTCGGGCAAGGCAACTCGACTGGCGGCTGGAACAGTCTGACCGAGGTGCAGATCTATGCGCCGCGCACCGCCGGACCACAGGTGATCCCGCCTAGCGTCTCGCCTTGGCCGATCGCAGCCGTAGCTGGCGACAGCGGAGGCTCGCTGACAGACTACCGGATCGATACGCACTGGCAGACCGAGACAATTGGCGGCTCTGTCACCGTCGACCTGGGCTCCGTCCGGGCGCTCGGCTATGCGGGCATCGCCTTCGGCGATGGACGCGACGAGACGTACACCTTCGAGCTGGAAGCCTCTGGCGACGGGACGGCGTGGACGACCGTCTACACCGGGACTAGCGCGCCGACCTCGGAGGTGACCGCCTATCCGCTGACCAGCAGCGTCGACGCCAGGTATGTCCGGCTGACGATGAACGGCAACACGCAGGACGATATCGGCCGTGTCGCAGAGCTCCAGCTGTATGCGCCGCATGCGCTCGGTCCGGTGCTCTCGCCGCTGCATCGCTCCGAGCTGCTGCTCGGCGACGAGCAGCTGACCGTCGATGGCACGGCGATGCCATCAGAGCTCGGCTGGGATGCACAGCTCGCCGATGTGTCGTATGTCCATCTGGAGGGGACCGGCGGCTATTACTTCCCGGAAGCGACCGACCTGCATGCCCTGCGCTCCGTCTCGACCGGCAAGTGGTCGGATGTCGACGCTTCGGGACCTGCAACGGAGCTGAGCAAAAACTATGTGACCCTGGTCCAGGAGCATGGCGTTAGTCCGCTCCATGACAAATACGCCTATGTGCTGCTGCCTGGCAAGACAGCAGCGCAGACTGCCGCCTATGCAGCCAGCCCGGAGACGGAGATCCTGGTTAACAACATCCTCGTCCAAGCGGTGGAGCATACGCGTCTCGGACTGATCGGCGCCAACTTCTGGCAGCCAGCTACGTTCGGTTACGTCACGGCATCGCAGCCGTCCTCCATGATGCTAAAGGACGATGCGGGCGAACTGAAGCTGTCCATCTCCGATCCGACACAGCTGCAGGACGAGCTCGTGTTCGAGGTGTTCAAGCAAGGCGTCTCTGTGCTGGAGAAGGACGCCAGCGTCGAGATCATCCAGCTTGCGCCGACGATTCAGTTCACCGTCGATACGACGGCGCATAACGGTCGTCCGCATACGCTCAAGCTAGCTTATAACCCATCAGCCCAGGTGCAGCTGCCGACGCCAACGCCGGAGCCGCCGGCAGAGCCCGAGGCGATCGGCAATATCGTCACCGATCCGCTCGACGACTTCACGTATATGTACAAGCGCAGCGCCAATCTGTACTTCGACCGCAACGATCCGGCCCCCTTCGAGGGCGACACCTCGCGTCTCGCCCGGACCAATACGCAGCCGGGCTACGTGATCTATGAGGCGCAGCCGAACAAGGATCTGGGCTACTTCAAGGCGACAGCCTGGACCTGGAAGGGCGAGACGACGGCAGATATGAAGTTCTACGTCTCCAAGGACGACCAGACGTATGAGCCGTATACGCCGACCAAGGAGGCGCTGATGGGGCGTCCCGACTACTGGAACCGGATCGAGTACAGCGGGATTCTGCCCGCAGACACGCGGTACTTGAAGATCGAGTTCACGCATAGCGGGCCCAATCATTGGAATCCGGCGCTTGGCGAGGTCGAGCTGCATGCGGAGGCGCCTGCGCCGCCGGAGCCGCTCGTGACGGAGCTTGATGAGCTGAATGACTTCAGCAAGGTATTCGAGCGCAGCCCGAATCTCTCGTTCGATATCGCCAATACGGGCGTCTTCGACGGAGATGCGTCGCGCCTGATGCGGACACAGCTGCAGGAGGAGTACATCATCTATAAGGCGCAGCCAGGCCGCGAGCTGTCCGAGTTCTCCGCAGTCGTCTGGGCGTGGCCGAACGAAGAGGTGGCTGACACCGCCTTCTACGTCTCGGCCGACAATATCGTGTATGAGCCGTTCGTACCAGACAAGACGATGACCCAAGCATCCGGACAGTGGAAGCGTTATGTGTACAGCGGCGAGCTGCCGGAAGGCATGCAGTACCTGAAGATTCAGTACAAGCACCTGGATACGACCTATGGCTGGCATCCGCAGATTGGCGAGGTCGAGCTGACCCATCGACTGATCGATCCGGACGAGCCGCCGCCCATCATCAGCGTGCTTGATCCCTTGGTTGACTTTACCTATATGCATGCTCGCAGCGCTAACCTCTCCTTCGATAACGCCAATGCCCACGCCTTCGGCGGAGATACGTCGCGCCTGATGCGGACGCAGCTGCAAGAGGAGTACATCATCTACAAGGCGCAGTCGGGCCGCGAGCTGTCTGCCCTCTCCGCCGTCGTCTGGGCATGGCCCAATGAGACCGCGACGGAGAATGCCTTCTATGTATCCGAAGACGGGGTCGTGTATGAACCGTTCGTGCCGAACAAAACGATGACCCAAGCGTCCGGGCAATGGAAGAAATTCGTCTACAGCGGGCCGTTGCCGACGGGGACGCAGTATC
>Ga0160452_100470_pt1 | contig 27087 bp, 17 predicted proteins | sample HID1971I_E6MG_FD_108230 | JGI IMG/M metagenome (GOLD analysis project Ga0160452, IMG submission 108230) | Enriched millipede-associated microbial communities from UW Madison campus, WI, USA - HID1971I_E6 MG | ecosystem: Host-associated > Arthropoda: Insects > Digestive system > Unclassified ...
CCCCCGCCTGCGGCACATGCCGCCAGATCGAGGCGACCAGCGGCCCCTTCATCCACTCCGGCATCCATCCCGGCGTCGTTCGATGCCCGGCCAGCAGTCCGCGCAGCTCGCCCTCGAGCGTCCGCAGCCGACTGCCCTGCTCGACCTCGGCCGCCCGCTCCTCGTCGCGGCGACGCTCCGCCTCCTCATCGAGCTTGGCCTTGCAGACGCGGACGATCTTCAGCAGATCCTCCGGCTCCATCGTCGGCTTCAGCAGATAGTCGACGACGACCCCGAGCTTGACGGCCTCGCGAGCATAGTCAAAGTCGTTGTAGCTCGACACCAAGATCGCCTGCACCCGGGGGTTGAGCGCCTTGGCGTGGCGCACCAGCTCGAGACCGTCCATGATCGGCATCTTGATGTCGGTGATCAGGATGTCCGCCGGCTCCTCCTGCAGCTTCCGGAGCGCCGCCGCTCCGTTAGCCGCCTCCCCGAGCAGGCGCAGCCCCTCCTGCTCCCAATCGATGCAGGAGACGAGGCCATAGCGGATCATCGGCTCGTCATCGGCGATCAATACGTTATACGGCATCGTCCATCTCCTCCTTCCTCAGCAGCCGCAGCTCGACCTCGGTCCCCGCTCCCGGCTCGCTGCGGATGCGCAGCCCGCTCTGCTCGCCGTAGTAGAGCTGGATCGTCTCATGCACATGGCTCAGCCCGATGCCGAGCATCCCTGCCCGCGAGCGCTCGCCAGGCTGCAGCAGCTCGCCGAGTCGCTCCGGCGCGATGCCGACGCCATCGTCGGCGATCCGCAGCACGAGCTGGCGTCTGCTCCCTGCGGCCTCCTCGCGGATCGAGAGGGCGATGACGCCGCCAGTCTCCTTGGGCGCGATGCCGTGGAAGATCGCATTCTCGACGATCGGCTGCAGCAGCATCCGCGGGATCGAGACGTCCAGCAGCGCTGGATCGCAATCGACAGTCAGCTCGAGCCGGGCGTCGTAGCGGAAGCGCTGGATGACCATATAACGGTCGATCAGACTAAGCTCGTCGCGGATCGTCAGGAACGGACCGCGCTTCTCCATGCTCGCCTCCATCAGCTGCACGAGCGCCGAGATGCCGTCATAGACGCCGTCATAGCGCTTGAACTTGACCATCCAGCGGATCGTCGAGAGCGTATTGTACAGGAAATGCGGGTTGATCTGATGGCGCAGCGCCCGCATCTCGGCCTCGCGCTTTTTGGACTCCACCTCGTTGACCTGGGTGATCAGCTGCTCGATCTGGCTCAGCATCCGGTTGAACTGCCGGCTCAGCTGGCCGACCTCGTCCTGCGACGTCACCTCCGTCATCGCCCGGAAGTTGCTGCGCTCCAACTGCGCCATCTGGCGCATCAGCTGCTTGAGCGGCGAGGTGATGCGGCGGGAGAGCAGCCAGCTGACGAGCGAGCCGAGCAGCAGCAGGATGCCCGAGTAGAGCCAGATTTTGTACTGGATATTCTGAATGTCGCCGACGATCTCGCCGATCGGCACGCCGCCGATGACCGCCCAGCCGCTCGCCATCGGCGAGGTGACGGCATAGTAGCGGATGCCGCCCAGCTCCAGCTCGAACTCCTGAGGCAGGCTGCTGCGCTGCCGCATCGACTGCCACGCCTCGCTCGCCAGCAGCTCGCCGCTCCAGCTCTGCTCATCGGGATCGATCATGAGCCGCCCCTCGGGATCGACGATGAAGAACTTGCCCGTCTTGCCGAGCCGGATCCGGTCGATCGCCTGCAGCACGACATGGCCGTCTAGGTTGATGACGATCGCGCCGATCGCTTGGCGGGTCTGCAGATTGCGCAGCGGCTTCACGTAGGTGAGCACCAGCTCGGTGTTGGAGCCGCCGCTGAACGGATCGTACTGCAAGGGCAGCCAGCGATCGTCGGCCCGGCCTTGCGCGACATCGGTGAACCAGTCATGATCGCTCAGCGTGTAGCGCCGCACCTTGGAGATGTTGAAGAGGCCGCTGCCCCAGTTGCTGCCCTCCTCCTGCAGCAGGTAGATGCTGCGAATAAAGGAGTTGGTGTAGACGAGGTTGTTCAGCAGCTGATCGACCGTCTCCTTGATCCGGAACCGCTCATCGACCGTCAGCGAGCCGCGCGCCTCCTCCTGGAGCACGCGCTGGATCGTCGCGTCCCGGGAGATCTGCAGGCTCATATCGCTGGCCACCGTCAGGATGAGCGACATATAATCGGCCGATTGCTTCGCCGATTGGCGGCTCGACTCGCGCACCTGATCGGCGATGACGCCGGTGGAGTCGCGGTAATAGAGCAGGCTGGTGAAGGTGATCGACACGCCCAGCATGAGCAGCATCGTCGTGACCAGCTTGGTTGACAGACGTCGGCTTAACCAGTTGCGCAGCATACGCTCCCCCTCCACATGTCGCGACATTCCGTACGCTCAGGATGCTTCTCCACCTATTGTCCTGCATGGCGCCGCCGCAAGTAAAGCAAAAGCAAAGGGTTCATCCAAAATGACGAAAATAGCATACCAAATCGGAATAAACTGCCTCCTCGGCCGCTCCCCCGCCGCGCTATAATGGAATAAGCTCCCACACATGGGACAAGCTTCAGCCCTAACATGAGCAGATAGGGAGCGCCCCGCTTCATATCAAAGGGAAAGGAGAGGCAGCGGAAGTTAAAATTGTAAGCGGTTACGTTAAGTATATCATGAGAAAGCAGGTGACAGTTATGGCAATCCGAAACAAAGGCTGGCTCCTCCTCGTCCTGGCGCTGCTGCTCGTCCTGCCGCCCTGGCAGCCGGCGGCGCTGGAGCAGACGGCGCATGCCGCGAGCGGGGACGTCGAACGCGTCTATACCGACAAATCCCGCTACGACCCCGGCGATCCGGTGACGATCACCGCCCAGGTCCGCAACACGGACAGCGTCGCCTGGACGGGTACGGTGCAGCTGCGCATCGCGCATCTGGAGGACCAGGTCCACACCGCCTCGCAGACGGTGACGATCGGCGGCGGACAGACCGAGGACGTCCAGTTCACATGGACCAGTCCGGCGACAGACTTCAAGGGCTATCTGGCCGACGTCGACGCCGGCGCGCTCGGAAGCGGCACGACTGCGATCGACGTCTCCAGCGACTTTGCCCGTTATCCGCGCTACGGCTATGTGAGCGAGTTCCACCCGGACGAGACGGCCGCCGAGAGCGCCGCCAAGATTGACGAGCTGGCCCAGGATTACAAGATCAACGCCTGGCAGTTCTACGACTGGATGTGGCGGCACGAGACGATGATCAAGCGGACCGGCAGCGCCATCGATCCGACCTGGATCGACCTGTTCAACCGCGAGATCTCTTGGCAGACGATACAGAATCAGATCGATGCGGTCCATGACCAGAACGGCGCAGCGATGGCCTATGCGATGATCTACGCCGCCCGCGAGGACTATGAGAGCTACGGCGTCGATCCCGAGTGGGGCATCTACCAGGACCCGAACCATCTGCAGCAGCTCGACGTCGACTTCGGCAACAACTCAACCTACATGTACCTCTTCAATCCCGCCAACCCGGACTGGCAGAGCTTCATCCACGCCCAGTACCTCGACGCGATCAACACCGCCGGCTTCGACGGCATCCACGTCGATCAGATGGGCCAGCGCAACAATGTCTACGACTACTGGGGCAACCCGCTCGACTTCCCGGCGACCTTCACCCCCTTCATCAACGAAGCCAAGTCGACGCTCACCGCCAACAACAGCGACAAGGACCGCATCACCTACAACATCGTCGACGGCACGGTTAACGGCTGGGCGGCGAACGAGGTGAGCGGAGGCGCCGACGTCGACTTCCTCTACAGCGAGATCTGGCATCTCTCGGACAGCTACATCCAGCTCAAGGATTACATCGACAGCCTCAAGGCGAACAGCGGCAACAAAGCCGTCGTGCTCGCCGCCTACATGAACTATCGCGAAAATATCGGCGACCGCTACGAGGCCGAAAGCGCCGCGCTCACGAACACGGCCACCAACAACAACCATAGCGGCTACACCGGCTCCGGCTTCGTCGATCAGTTCGCCGATCCGGGCGACGCTGTGACCTTCTCCATCACCGTGCCGGAGGAGGGCTACTACTCGCTTGTCTTCCGCTTCGCGAACAACTCCGGATTGACCGCTACCCGCAATCTGTATGTCGACAGCGCATTCGAGATCGAGTTGCCGTTCCAAAATCAGCCGAGCTGGAGCGCCTGGTCGCATGAGACGTGGCATCAGGTGTATCTGACGCCGGGCACGCATACGATCAAGCTCGCCTACGATGCGGGCAATGTCGGCGCGATCAACCTCGACAGTCTTACGCTCGGCACCTTCGACCCGCACTCGATCCGACTCGCCAACGCGATGATGGCGGCCAGCGGCGCGACCCATATCGAGCTCGGCGAGGACAGCCAGATGCTGGCGCACGAGTATTATCCGAACCGCAGCAAGAGCATGCGCAGCGAGCTCAAGGACGCGCTGAAGCAGCATTACAATTTCATCACCGCCTACGAGAATCTGCTGTTCGACCCCGATGTCGTGGACAACGACTCCGGCAGCCAGTTCGTCAATCTCGACATGGTCTCGGCCAGCGGCGACGCCTCGCCGAACACGGTATGGCATCAGGTGAAGCGGACGCCGGAGTATAACATCGTCCACTTCATTAACCTGGCTAACAATGACAACCAATGGCGCAACAGCGCCAACCCGCCGACGCTGCATACCAATATCGCGACCAAGGTGTACGTCAGCCCCGACGAGACGATCTCGGGCGTCTATCTCGCCTCGCCGGACCATGACGACAACCGGACGCAGTCGCTCGCCTATACGACCGGCACTGACATCCATGGCGATTATGTCGCCTTCACGCTGCCGTCGCTGGAGTACTGGAGCATGGTCTACATGAAGCGCTCGTTCGATGCGCCGACGGACGACATCTACGAGGCCGAGCTGGCGATCAAGTCGGCGACCGCCGCTAACAACAATCATAGCGGCTACACCGGCAGCGGCTTCGTCGACCAGTTCAGCTCGCTCAATGACGGCGTCTCGTTCATCGTCCCCTCGGACGGCGAGGACTACGCGCTGCGCTTCCGCTACAGCAATGGCGGCACCGCCGCGAGCAAGCGCGTCTTCGTCGACGGCCGCTATGCCGGGACGGTCCACTTCCCGAGCACCGGCGGCTGGGATCAGTGGCACTACGCCGAGCTGACCGTCTCGCTGCCGCCGGGCTATCGCAGCATCGTGCTCTGGCATGGCGACGCCAGCTACGGGGCGATCAACCTCGACCATATGCAGCTCGCCAAGACGTACATCTGGCAGTTCGACCGCCAGATCGCCTCGGTGCCGGAGGGCTACCGCATCACCTTGCGCGCCGGTCTGCCGGGGTGGGTGCACTGGGGCACCAATGGCTGGACGGGCGTCACTGACACCGCGCTCGCCGCCAACGGCTCTAGCGCCGGCGACCTCGACTACGAGATCTCCATCGGACCGTTCGCGACCGGCGACACCGTCGACTTCACCTTCCTCTGGGACGACAACAACAACGGCATCCTCGAGCCGAGCGTCGACCGCTGGGAGGGCACGGACTTTGAGATTGCAATCGATTAGGTAGAGCTATTCCACCCACGAACCGCCTGGCATGATACTGACGCGCCACGTTCCACTACCGATAGGACAAAGCGCGTAACGCTATGACCCGATTGCTCTTGCTTCCACCACAAATATGGGAGGTATACCTATGTCCATACCTGTCCACCAGCCGCTGCTGCGGCGCATGCTCGCCATCCTGCTGGCGCTGGCGCTCATCCTGCCGATCGTCCCGCCCTGGCAGGAGGCGTCCGCCGCCGGGCTCGGCAATGTCACCAGCGCAGTCGCCAGCGGCGACAGCCTCACCCTGACGCTCGACAACGGCACGAGCGCCAGCGACGTCCTCGAGCTGGACGTCCTGAGCGAGGAGCTGTTGCGGGTCGACTATCGGCCCTCAGGCGCAGCCCCCTCGCCCAGCACGCCGATGATCGACCCCGATGCGTCATGGGATGCCGTCGGCGCGACGATCGATACGTCCGGCGATCCGATCCTCGTCACGACACCGCGCATGCGGATCGAGATCGCCCGCACGCCAGCGCGCATGACCATCAAGAAGGCCGACGGCACGACGCTGCTCTGGGAGCCTGCGTCGGGCGGCGTCTTCGAGGATGGCGTCCGCTTCCAACGCGGCAGCACCGACAACATCTACGGCATCCGCAGCTTTAACGCCCAGGAGGATGTCGGCGGCCTGCTCCGCAACAGCTCGGATCATCCCGCCCATGCCGGGCAGCAGGGCGATGCCGGGGGGCCGTTCATGTGGTCGACGGCAGGCTACGGCGTGCTCGTCGACAGCGACGGCGGCTACCCGTACACCGATACGACCGGCAAGCTGGAGTTCTATTACGGCGGCACGCCGACGGAGGGCCGCCGCTATACGAAGACCAATGTGGAGTACTATATCATGGTCGGCGAGCCGAAGGAGATCATGAGCTCCTACGCGCAGGTGACCGGCACGGCGCCGATGCTGCCGAAGTGGTCGCTTGGCTTCATGAACTTCGAATGGGGCATCGACCAGGATGAGCTGGAGGCTCATGTCGACGGCTATCGGGCCCGCAACATCCCGATCGACGCCTTTGCCCTCGATTACGACTGGATGGATTACGGGGAAGACAACTATGGCGAGTTCCGCTGGAACACGGACAACTTCCCGGATGCCGCCACGACGCAGCTCAAGGAAGATATGGAGGCAGAGGGCATCCGGCTGATCGGCATCCGCAAGCCGCGCATCATTACGCGCGACTTTGCCAACCAGCGGACGCAGCAATATTACGATGCCAACAGCAACGGCTACTTCTACCCCGGGCATAACGAATACACCGACTACTTCATCCCGGTCACCGTCCGCAGCTTCGATCCGTACCAGCAGGCCTCGCGCGACTGGTGGTGGCAGCATTCGATCGACGCCTTTGACAAGGGCATCGTCGGCTGGTGGAACGACGAGACGGACAAGGTCGACTCCGGATCGGCGCAATACTGGTTCGGCAACTTCTCGACCGGCTTCACCTCGCAAGCGATGTACGACGGTCAGCGCGACTATACAAATGACGGCGTACGCGTCTGGCAGACGGCGCGCAGCTACTACCCCGGCGCACAGCGTTATGCGACGACGCTATGGTCGGGCGACATCGGCACCCAATTTTACAAAGGCGAGCTGTTCAACTGGGCCCCAGGCATGCAGGAGCAGCCGCGCATCATGCTCTCCTCGGCCAATCTCGGCCAGCCCAAGTGGGGCATGGACACTGGCGGCTTCAACAGCCTCGGCGGCGCGAGCGGGCCGAATCCGAGTCCGGAGCTGTATACGCGCTGGATGCAATTCGGCGCCTTTACGCCGGTGTTCAGGGTACACGGCAACTACAACCAGCAGCGCCAGCCATGGCTGTACGGCGCGACGGCGGAGGAAGCGTCCAAGGCGGTCATGCATACCCGCTACTCGCTGCTGCCGTACATGTACGCCTATGAGCGCCAGGCGAGCGAGACAGGTCTCGGCCTGATCAAGCCGCTGCTCTTCGACTATCCGAACGATCCGCAGGCCGCCGACTATACCGAGGCGTGGATGTTCGGCGACTGGCTGCTCGTCTCCCCTGTCCTGGGCGAGGCGCAGCACAGCAAGCAGATCTATCTGCCTGCCGGCACCTGGATCGATTACCATCGCGGCCAGGTGTACAGCGGCGGTCAGACGATCCACTATCCGGTCAATGCCGATACGTGGACAGATGTCCCACTCTTCGTGAAGCAAGGCGCAATCATCCCGAATCAGCAGGTGCTCGACTATGTCGATCAGCAGACGGTGACGACAGTCAACGTCGACATCTTCCCGAGCGCGAGTGAGACGAGCTTCACCTACTACGAGGACGACGGCAGCAGCTACGACTACGAGAGCGGCAGCAGCTTCGCGCAGCGGCTCTCCGCTCAGGATCTGGGCAGCAGCGTCCGCGTCGAGGTCGGCGCAGGCAGCGGCAGCTACACGCCGGATGTCCAGCACTATGTGCTGAAGATCCATGGCCGCGCAGGATCGACGGTCACGGCTGGCGGCAGCGCGCTCACCGGCTACGGCGATCTGCAGGCGCTGCAGGCGGCATCCGGCAGCGGCTGGGCGAGCGGACGCGATATCTACGGCGACGTCACTTATGTCAAGCTACCTGCCGCCAGCGGCTCCGCCACCGTCGTCGAGGTTAGCGGCTCGGCGCCATCGGCAGCGACGCACGCCACCTACGAGGCCGAGGACGCCTCCCGCTCCGGCGCGACGCCTACGACACGGGCGGGCATCAACACCAACCACGCCGGCTACTCCGGCAGCGGCTTCGTCGACAAGCTCGATGTGCCGGGCGCAGCAGTCACCGTCTACGCCAATGCGCCGGTCAGCGGCGACTATCCGGTCGAGCTCCGCTACGCCAACGGCTCCGGCTCGGCCAAGACGCTCAGCGTCTATGTCAACGCCGCCCGCGTCCAGCAGCTCTCGCTCGCGGATACCGGCGCGTGGAGCCAATGGGGCACGCAGACGACGACGCTGCCGCTGACTGCCGGACAGAACATCATCACGTACAAGTACGACAGCGACGCCGGGGACACCGGCGGCGTCAATCTCGACTATATCCGCGTGCCATTCGTGCCAACGCAGGCTGAGTATGCGGCGGAGAGCGCCAAGCTGTCAGGCGGCGCAGGCACTAGCCAGGACCATTGGTTCTACAAGGGCGCAGCCTTCGTCGACAACATGACTGGGGTCGGCGCCGAGGCGAGCTTCGACGTCTATGCCCCGAGCGCCGGCACGTACAATCTGTCGCTCCGCTATGCCAACGGCACCGGCTCGACGAAGACGCTAAGCGCGATCGTAAACGGCGGCGCGACATCGACCGTCACGTTGACCAGTCCCGGCATGAACTGGAACCTGTGGAACGAGCAACCGATGACCGCCACGCTCGCTGCCGGTCGCAACACGATCAGCTTCCGCTACAACAGCGGCAATAGCGGCAACGTCAATCTCGACCGACTCGCCGTCTCGGCCAGCGCGATCACGACGCTGGCGAGCGAGCGCAATCTACTCGACAACGGCGACTTCGAGCGCGATACGGCCTACAACAGCAACTGGACGCAATGGCAGCCGAGCGGTCAGCCGTCCGCCTTCGGCATCGATAACGGCACAGCCCTTCATCCGCCAGAAGGTCCGGCCCGGCGCAACCAGCGGGCGTACTTCCATAGCGACAACGCCTATCAGCAGAGCATCCACCAGGTCGTCGATGTGCCGGTGAACAACGCGACGTACCGACTGGAGGCCAAAGTGCGACTGAAGAATGCGACGCCAACGACGGCTCGCGTCGAGGTGCAAAGCTATGGCGGATCGCCGATCTACGCCAACATCAGCAACGACGGCGTCTGGAAGACGATCGTCATCGACAACATCAACGTCACCAGCGGCAGCGTCGATGTCGGCTTCTACGTCGACTCGCCAGGCTACACGACGCTCCATATCGATGAGGTCATACTGACACGCCAGCCATAGTCGAGCTTGGCCGGTTTGCTGACAGCATGCGCACATTTGTGACCTGAGTTGGCAAGGAGAAATGGCGAAAACGCGTCATAACGGCTCAATTTTGCGCAAATCAGCGCGAATTGAGCCGTTTTTTTTGTTTCCAGCCTGATTACATTGCCCGCAAAAAGGCTATGTTATAGATAGTGAGCTTGGCGCAGATTTTTGGCCTTACGCCTGCGGCTTGAATCGATTAATGCGCTTACATCGGCTGGAATGAGCGAATTTTAACTTTAAATCACCAAAAATGAGTTTTACAATGTGTGCAAACAGGAGTAAGATGCCAAGAGTAAGATGTTTTCCAATTGCATAGTTTGCACGCTGAATCCCTGATGAACTCAGGGAACGGGGGAACCAAACGAAGCCGCGTACGGGCTTCAGGGGTGAATCCTTAAGAACAAAGGACGAGTACTCTCAAACTCGAATCCGACAGCTAACCTCGTAAGCGTTATTGAGAGAGAAGCACTCCCTGTGCGTTTTTAACGAACCCTGGGAGCAGAATTCTCTGCTCCCAGGGTTCTTTTTGATGAAACCAAATGAAAATCATCTCGTACTTCACTTAAGGTCAGACAATCTAAAAGGAGCCAATGAAAATGACAAACGACGAAAAACTGATGGTATGCATCTCTTGCGGACCGAACGGGGAAAAGCTGATTGAACGCGGCGGCCAACTCGCAGAAGTCCTGGAGTCTCCGCTCTACGTCTTGGCGGTCATCCCATCGGGCAAGTCCGATATCGAGCTGCAGCCTCGCATCGCTTCCTGGCAGGCGAAGTGCTCGGAGCAAGGGGCGACACTGCTGGTGAAGCAGCCCGACCATCTTAAGATATCCGACTTGATCGCCAAGACCGCAAAGGATCACGGCATCACCCAACTGATCATCGGCCAATGCGGCCAGACGCGGTGGCAGGAAATTATGCAAGGCTCGATCGTCAACGAGCTGCTCAAAAAGGTCGAGGAAATCGATCTGCACGTCGTCTCCGTCGAGCGCAATGACGTCCTGACGCCAGTCAGCGTCGGCGTATAGCGCCTCAGCAACATCACGCGATTACGCGAGCCTAAAGCTCCTTAACGACGGATCGCTTTAGCGTCTGGATCGCTTGCGAGCCGCATTCGCTGCGACAGGCTCGCCGCGACCTAGGATTTAATCGAACCAAGCAACGCCCCTTTGGCGAAGTGCTTTTGCAGGAACGGGTAGACCATCAACACCGGAATCGTGGCGACGACGATGACCGCCATCTTCACCGACTGGGCCGGAGGCGGCACGTCCGTGTAGACGGCATTGTCGTAGTTGAGCCCGCTGGCGAGCACGATGATCTGCCGCAGCAGCACCTGCACCGGCCATTTGGAGGCGTCATTGAGATACATGATCGCATGCATGTACGTGTTCCAGTAAGTGACCGCATAGAACAGCGAGATCGTGGCGATCGCTGGCATCGAGCACGGGATGACGATGCGGAACAGAATGCCGACATCGTTGCAGCCGTCGATCTTGGCGGATTCCTCGAGACCGTCCGGCAGCCCCTGGAAGAACGTCTTCAGAATAATCATATTAAACACATTAATCGAGGCAGGGATGATGAGCGCGAGCAGCGAATTCAGCAGCCCTGTCTCTTTGACGACCAGGAAGGTCGGGATCATGCCGCCGTTGAACAGCATCGTGAACACGAACAGGAACATGATCGTCTGACGGCCGGGCAACAGCTTGCGGGATAACCCGTAAGCGGTAAGCACCGAGATCAGCATACTCCATAGAGTGCCCGCTGCCGTGATGCCGATCGACACCCCCATCGCTCGCGGCACCGCATCCGTCGAGAAGATGTACCGATACGCATCAAGCGTAAAGGTCGTCGGGAACAGCAGGAACCGCTTGGACGCGATCTCCGCCGAGGTGGCAAACGAGCTGCTGAACACATGAATAAACGGCAACACCGTAATAAGTGCGAATGCCACCAGCGCCAGTCCGTTGATTAGACCAAAAACGCGGCTGCCAATCGTTTTATCGCCGACCATCGCTTCTCCCTCCTTTACCGCTAATACTCCGCATCATCAATACACGCCTTCCTCTCCGTAGCGTTTGGCGAGCCAGTTGGCGCCGACGACCAGGACGAGACCGACCAGCCCCTTGAAGAAGCCGACCGCGGTCGAGTAACTGAATTGTCCCTGCTGCAAGCCTGCGACATACACATACGTATCGAAGATCTCTGCGACCTGCCGATTGGCCGAGTTGAGCAGCAGATACACGTGCTCGAAGCCCAGCTCCAGCACATCGCCGATCTTCAGGATAAGCAGGACGACGATGACCGACTTGATCGACGGCAGCGTGATGCTCCACATCTGGCGCAGCCTGCCGGCGCCGTCCATCTTGGCCGCCTCGTACAGCTGCGGATCGACGGAGGCGATCGCCGCCAGGAAGATGATCGTGCCCCAGCCTGCCTCGCGCCAGATGATCTGCAGGATGTAGATCGGGCGGAACCAATCTGACTTGAGCAAGAAGTTGATCTTCTGCAGCCCCATGCTCTCCAGTAGACCATTCACGAGGCCGCCGTCCACCGTCAGGATGACGAAGCTGATCGAGACGACGATGACCCAGGACATGAAGTGCGGCAGGTAGATGAGCGTCTGAATCGTCCGCTTGAGGCCGCTCGAGCGCAGCTCGTTGAGCATGAGCGCCAGGATGATCGGGATCGGGAAAAAGACGACCAGCTGCAAGGTGAACAGCACCAGCGTGTTCGTCAGGATCATCGCAAAGTCCGGCGAGCTGAACAGCCGCTCGAAGTGCGCCAGCCCCACCCACTCGCTCCCCATGATGCCCTGATACGGCTTGTAGTTTTTGAAGGAAATGATCAATCCATACATCGGAATATACTTGTAGATGAGAATATACAGTAGTCCCGGCGTGGTCATCAGATAGATCCATTTGTGGCGTTGCAGACTGCGCAGCACACCTGCCCGGCCGGTTATCTCCCGCTTATGCATCGTATCGCCTCCCATCGGCAGGACGCAGTCCCAGATGCCGCTATCCCGCATCCAGGCTGCTCCTCCCGTTGTTGTCGGGTATTCACCGATTAACCGGCCGTCTGGTTCGCCGCATTGAACTCGGCGATCACGTCTGCGCCGCCCTCCGACTTCCACCGCTCGATCGCCTGGTTGAAGCCTGCTTCATCCAGCTCGCCGAGCATATAGTTGTACGTGGCGTCATTGATGATCTGGGCCAGACGATCCTTTTGCTGTGTGAAGGTCGGCGAGTCCAGCGTCAGCGTCGGATCGGACACGACATAGTTGGCATTGTCCGCGAACAGCTCTACTGCCTTCTGCATCGGCGCATATTCGTAGGTGCCGTCCAGTCGTCCGCTCGTCTCCGCATCGCCCAGCTCGATGGAGTTGTAAGGCTTCACCTCACGGTCGAGCTTGCCCTGATCATTGATTGGCACTGCCCGCCCGTCGACGACGTTGTAATGCTCGCCCTCGATGCCCCAATACAGCAGATTGGCGATCTCGGGGGCCATCATGCCGTCCATCAGCGCCAAGACGTCCTTCAGATGCTCCTCGGTCTTGATCGACGATTTGGGGAAGAGGTACGGATGGTTGAAGCCCGGCCCGGAGAATACGGTGAACTCGCCGCTTGGCCCCTTCACCTGGTTATGCACGTCGAACACGACATCGGGATTAAGCTGCGCAGCCGACGAATGGATCGACTGAACGTCGCACATACAGCCGATATAGACGCCCGCCTTGCCATTGATCATCAGATTCTGCTGATCGGTCTTGCTCGTCACCGGGAAGTCGGTGTTGATATAGCCCTGCTCCCGCAGGTCGCGGAAGAAGTTCATCGTCTCGATATAAGCCGGGAACATGAACGCCGGAGCCAGCTGTCCGTCGAGCTCGCCCCATTCGTTAGGGACGCCGTTCCAAGAGGCGACGGTCTTGAAGGCGCCGGAGCCGAGGTCGCCGCGGTCCGCGAGGCCGAACGTATCGCGCTCGCCGTTGCCGTCCGGATCGTTCTCGGAAAATTGTTTCATCATCTCAAACAGCTCATCCATCGTCGTCGGCGCCGACAGTCCCAGCTTATCCGCCCAGTCCTTGCGGTAGATGAGCCCTTGCCTCGACAGCGGCCGTCCCTGATACAATGCGTACAGCTTGCCGTCGATACGGGTATTGTTCAGCACATCAGAGTTCAGCTTCTGCAGATTCGGGTAGTCGCCCAGGTAAGGCTCGATCTCCCAAAATTGCCCGTCGCGGATCGCCTCGCGGTTAGCCCCGGTCATCGAAATGTTAACGACGTCGGTCAGCGAGCCGGTCGCGAAGGCGGCGTTCATCCGATCCGGGAATGTCGAAGCGGGAATCCATTGAATGTCCAGATCGACATTCAGCTTCTCCTCGATCATCTCCTCGATACGCGCATCGGGAATCTCCGCCACATGGAGCGGCGTCATCATACTGATCTTGGCCGGCGTCTTCGTCTCTCCTCCGGTCTCTGCAGGACTGCCGCCATTGCCTCCTGTCGTGCCTGTCGTGCCGCCCCCGCCATTGCTGCATGCGCCGAGCAGCATCGCCGCCGCCAGCACACCGATCGTCCAGGTACGCTTCACTTGCCCCCAACTCCTTCGATTCGGTAATGTCTTGCGGCCTCATCATAGCCCGGGCAGCACCGTATCGACCATACTCATTTGGCTGGAACCCTTGCCCCGCGCGGCTTTCTCATGAAATGATTATCCCTGCCATGACGAATATTGGCTGCGGTATTGGCCCGGCGTCATGCCCTCCTGCTTGCGGAAGGCGCGAATGAAGTTATGCGAATTGGTGTAGCGCAGCCGCTCGGCGATCTCCTTGACCGTCATCTCCGTCTCGGTGAGCCATTGCTTGGCCATCTGCAATCGATAGCTCGCCAGGTAGTCGCTGAAGGCGTAGCCAGTCTCCTTTTTGAAGACGCTGCTCAGGTAACTGGCATTATAATGAAGCTTCGCCGCACAATCCTCGAGCGTAAACTCGGCGTCGTAATGATGCTGGATCAAGTCGATAATCCGCTCCGACAGCTTGTGATCCTGCGAGCGGCTGCGCTCGCCGAAGTGGCGGAGCAGCGGCAGGACGAGCATCGAGCGGAGCCATTCGGCGATCTCCTCGCTCACATGGAGCGCCAGCAGCTCCTCGTAGAGCGCCGGCTGGCCCGCGCCCGGCGCGCGCAGCGTGACGCCGGCCTCGTGGCCGGTGATGAGCAACCGATTGAGCAGGCGGACGAGCGAGATCTGGTATTCCTCCGGCGCGCGGGCGGGCGGCAGCGCCTCCTCCATCCAACGCTCCAGCCCCCGCAGCGCCTCTGGCTCGTCGGCGCTCTTGATCGCGTCGATCAGCTCATGCTCGGTGCGCACCGGGTATTCGTAGAGCATCGATGGCTTGCCCGCACCCAGGCTGCTGTACGGGATGATGACGCCCTTGCCGAGCCGGATCCGATGCTTGAGCGCCTCCTGGGCCTCGCGATAGGCGCGCGCCGCCTGATGCACCTCGCCCAGCGGCAGGCTGATGCCGATGCTGACGGTCAGCTTCAGATAATCGCTCACCAGTCGCTGGAGTCGGCTCGTCATCTCATGCAGCGCCTCCTCCGCCTCGTGCTCGTCTGCCACTTGCAGTCCGGTCAAGACGACTAGCGAGCGGCCGAGCAGGACAGCGGGCAGCCGCAGCTCCGGCGCGATCACTTCCTCCGTGATGTTGCGCGTCGCATAGACGAGCAGCTCCATATCCTTGGGCTCGTACCCGGTATTGCCGAGCGTATCGACCTGGATCGCCAGCACCCGCATCGTCCTCCAGGCGGCGACTTGCTCGGCGAAGCCGAAGTAGGCCAGCTTCTCGCCGATCTCGGTCTGCCGCAGCTCGCCGCTGAACAGCCGATGCAGGAAGAGGCTGCTGACCTGCTCGGCATGGTCCTGCACCTCATGCTGCAGCTGCGAGTTGGACTGGAACAGCTGGCGGATATGCTCCTCGATGAGCTGCACCTCGCTGCGCGGCCGCTCGGCCCGCGTCTGCGGCAGACGCTGGATCGTCTGGACGAGCCGATGCAGCGGCGTATAAAGATTGCGGCTGACCAGGCCGACGCTGAGGATCGACAGGCCGATGATGCCCAGGCACACCATCAGAGTGAGCCAGCCGATCTGACGCGACTCGTGCGTCAGCTGCTCGATGGAGACGAGCGACAGATAGATCCAGTCGTTGAAGCCGGACTTGTAGTAGGTGAGCGTATAGCCCCGGCCGTCATGCTCGATCTGCTGCTGTCCCGACGACTCGTCGAAGGTCAGCTCGCGCTCGCCGAGCACCTCATGCGCGGACAGGCGGCTGCCGATCTGCGTCGTATCGGGATGAGCGACGATCTGCCCGCTCTTGTCGACGACGAGCACCTCGCCCGGCTCCTCGCCGCCCGAGATCATCTCGGCGAGGCTGCAGGCGGGGATGTTGGCCATCGCCAGCCCGTACTTGTCCGCCGGGATCGTCGGCAGCTTGCGGACGAGGCTGACCATATAGGGGCAGCTGCGGCTGGAGATCGTATCGGCAAAGTTGGATTTCTGCAGCAGCACCCAGGAGACCGGATGCTCCAGCTCCAGATACGACAGATACTGCTCCCGATCGGGATGCTCGACGAGCCGCTTGATGCCGGAGTTGCGGACCATCCAGCCCTGACGCGCGTTGACGAGGATGACCTCCTCCACCTTGGTGTCGAACGACTGCAGATGCAGGATCTCGCCGCGCAGCTTATTGTATAGCTGGAACTGGTATGGCCCCAGCTCGCTGTAGAGCGCATCGTCCATCACCTGGGTGTCAGCGAGCTTGCCCAGCGTATGATCGACCGTCTTGAGCCCTTGCTCGACGTTGGCATTGATCTGCCGCAGCAGCTCCACCTCGCCCTGCTGGACATGCTCCTGCACCTGCTTGGCAGACCGGACATATGAGAAAGACCCGACGATGGCGACGGGCAGCACACTGAGTATACAACCGAACAAAATCATCTTGATGAGCAGACTTCTCCTGAGCACACGCATCCTTCCCCTTCTCGTAAGCGCTTAACCCTTCGTGCAGCGCAAGTTCTTTCATTATAAGACCGATGGCGGGGAGTGGCAAACGGGTAACGCGGGAAAGCGATGGAAGATAAGCGCGAGTCTCGACTCGTCATAAGGAATTGTTATTGGATGTAGGGCAGAGATAAGGCTACAATGAAGTGAGATGTGTTATAGCACAGAAAAATTATGCGAATAGATGGATATAATCTCGTGAAGGAGCTGATCCTATGCTGCTCTCCCGTATCCTGCCTCATGTCACCGCGCTGCAACCGGAGCATGTCGCCATGAAGCATGGCGACGATCATATCACCTACCAGCAACTGCTCGCCGCCGTCAACCGTGTCGCCTATAGCTATCGCGTCCTCGGACTGCAGCCTGGCGATCGCGTCGCGCTGCTCGGGCACCCCAGCCCGTTCCTGGCGATCGCCGAATGCGACGCGATCGCGATCGGGGCCGTGCCCGTCGCGCTCTTCCCCGAGCTGTCGCCGCTCGAGCTGACGCTTATCCTCGACGATGCCGCTCCGTACGCCGTCATCTACGATGCAGACGAGTCCAGGCTAAGCTCCATCGTATCTACGCTCGCCATCCCTTGCCTGATCAGCTGCGCAACACGGACAGATGGCCCTTCGCTTGAGCAATTCATCGCCGCCTCACCCGAGCTGACAGACTGGCATACCGCCGAGCCCGACGATCTGGCGATCATGGTCTACACCGGAGGCACGACGGGCCGCTCCAAGGGTGTCATGCATTCGCATCGCGCCATCAGCCAGTGGGCGTTCATGAGCCCCTCGCGCGGCGGCGGCCACTACCCGGCCAAAAAATCGCTCGTCCCGAACCAGGCTCACCTGACCGGGCAATTCATCCTATGGACGACCTTGTATGAGGGCGGATGCCTCATCTACGCCAGCTCGTATCCGCTGCAGGCCGAGGAGGTGGCGGACATCATCGAACGCGAGCAGTTGAAGCTGCTCGGCACCGTCGGCCTCCTGCTGCATGATCTCGTCCATCTGGACGCGAAGCGCATCCGGCAGCTGCGGTCGATCGAGAGTATCTCTTGCGGCGGGATGCCGATCAGCGAGACGACGTATGCCAAAGCACGCGAGGTCTTCCCCGACGCCCGACTAACCGTCGTCTATTCCCAGACCGAGAGCGGTCAGTTTATCAGCTTCTTGTCCGTTGACTCGTGCTTTGCGGAGGGCAAACGGCATCGCTTGTCCTCGGTAGGCCATCCGTCGCATCTGGACCAGTGGGGCCAGACGCCCTTTGAGGTGCGAATCGTCGATGACGCGGGCCAGCCGGTGCGGCCTGGCGAGGTCGGCGAAATCATATGTAAAAGCGATCAGATCATGCTGGGCTACTGGAACAATCCGGAGGAAACGCAAAAGGCGCTCCGCGGCGGCTGGCTGCACACCGGGGATCTGGGGACAATGGACGAGGAGGGCTACTTGTATGTGTATGATCGAAAAAAAGACTTCCTGATCGTAGGCGGCTCGAATGTGTATAGCGCCCAGGTGGAGGCGGTGCTGGCGATGCATCCTGCCGTGCAGGAGGCGGCCGTCGTCGGAGCTCTCTTGCCGGATGACAGCGAGCAGGTCGTCGCCGTTGTCGTGCTCCGCGAGCACTCGCGGCTCGAGCTGGAGGAGCTGAGGCGCTTCTGCGCCCCCTACCTCGCGGAGTACAAGCAGCCGACGCGCCTCGAGCTCGTGGCCGCCCTCGATCGAACTGCCGCTGGCAAGCTGGACAAGCGGGCGATCAAGCGGAAGGTGCTATTGCAGGACTAGCGCTGATGAAGGCTAGACTGATCCTGCTAGACTAATCCTGCTAGACGACAACCACGGCCTGGAGCGGGACATCTGCTCATCGGTCCGTGACATGTCGAATGTCGCTAGATCGCGACTGCAACCAGGATGAGGAACATCGGACGACGCAGCTCGTCCGCGTAGTCTGGCGCATCCGCCAGCTCGGGCGCAGGCTCCGGCTCCGCCACCTGCTGGAGCGCGAACCCCGACGCCAGCAAGGTGCCGAGGTACGTGGATAACGTCCGATGCACCTTGGTCACCTCCTCGCTGAGGAAGCGCGTCTGCCGCAGACCCTCCTGCTGGTAGTCGTCGACCGGCCAATGCAGTCGCCGACCGGCGTCATCGTAGTGCCAGTCCTGCGCAGCCCGCGCGGTGAAGATCGGATGCTCGACCGAAAGGACGAAGCTGCCGCCCGGCGTCAGCGTCTCGCGGACGCGTCGGCAGAGCTGATCGAATCGCTCGACATAATGGATCGCCAGCGAGCTGATCGCCACATCGAAGCTGCCCGCTGCGAAGTCGAGATCCTCGATCGCCATCTGACGATACGCGATGCCCTCATCCGCCGTCAGCTCGCGCGCCCGCTCCAGCATACGCTCCGACAGGTCGATGCCGACGACTGCCCGCGCACCTTGCTCCCTCGCATAGCGGCAGTGCCAGCCGTAACCGCAGCCAAGGTCCAGCACCCGCTTCCCGGCCAGTTCTGGCAGCATTCGCCTCAGCACATGCCATTCACCCGCGCCAGCCAGCCCTTGTCGAGACCTTCCCATCTCACTATATTTCGTATAGAAGGACGGATCGTCGTATTTGTTCTGACGCATAATGTGCCTCCTGTCTGCGATCAAGCGAAGTTAGTAGACAACCTCCAGCCAGCCGAGTCGGATGAAAAACTGGTCGATATCCAGAATCGCCCGCTCGATCTCGGCGTCGGTAGCCGTGTAATCATAGAGAATGAAAGCATGCTTGGTGTCCGGGTAGAGCACCAGCTCCGAGCGGTTGCCGCTCGCCAGCAGCGCCTCATGCAACCGGATCGACTGATGCGGCTCCACGGTCCGGTCGAGCAAGCCGTGCAGATGCAGCATCGGCGGCAGACCGGCACGCACCTGGAAGACTGGCGAGAGGCATCGCGCTTGCTGATAGCGGTTCAGGTAACGCTGCGCCTCGTCCCCCGTCACCTGGTCGTACCGGATCGGAATATTCGGGAAGCAGATCGTCAGATCGGTGACACCGTTCAGATTGACGACGGCATCGGGCGCAGACGAGATACTCGCATCCTCATGCGGGTTGTCGCAGTCGGCTACCATCGCCGTGCTCGCCGCCAGATGACCGCCCGCCGAGTCGCCGATCGCCGCGATCCGGGTCGGGTCGATGCCGAGCTCCCCGGCATGCTCGCGGATGTAGCGGATCGCCGATTTGCAGTCCTCCAGACATGTCTCGACCGTCACCTCGCCATCCTTAGCCGGCTCCGGCTCGATGAGACGGTAGGCGATGGAGATCGCGACCGCTCCCCGTCTGGAGAAGTACTCGGCATGCGGCAGGAACATCTCCGGGTGACCGCCGCGCCAGCCGCCGCCATGGATCCAGACGAGCGCCGGCATCCGGTCGCTCGCGTCCCAGTCGGGCGGCCGGACGACGAGCAGCTCCAGCTCGATGCTGTTTCGTTTCTTGTATACCACTCTTAGCGGATGAACAGCCACGCGCGCAACACTCCCTTGGCATTGTGAATCGATTGTTACCAGTATACCAAAGGCTGGAATGTGTAGGGAAGCGGCAGCCGACGGGGTAAGAGGCGGAGGACGGGGCGCTTTGTAGGAGAATGTGGCAAAGGACCGTCCCGGATCAGCTCCGGCAACGGTCCTTTGTCCTTGCGGATCATTCCGCTAAATTCCTAATGTCCTGCGAGAGTCGCATCGACTCATTAATCCGCTCGATTCCTACTATCCAGCAAGGATCGCATCGATCCGCGACAGCTCTTCCTCCGTGAAGGCGAGCTTGGCCAGAGCGCCAACGGCGTCATCGATCTGGCTCGTCTTGCTGGCGCCGATCAAGGCCGAGGTGACCGTCTCCTTGCGCAGCACCCAGGCGAGCGCCATCTGGGACAGCTTCTGGCCGCGCTCATCGGCGAGCTGCTGCAGCTTGCGGACCTTGGTCAATACCGCCTCCGTCAGCTCGGACTGACTCATGAAGACGCTCGGGCCCGCCGCTCGGGAGTCGGCCGGGATGCCGTTCAGATAACGGTCGGTCAGGATGCCCTTCTGCAGCGGCGAGAAGACGATCGAGCCGATCCCCAGCTCGCCCAGCGTATCGAGCAGCCCCGACTCCTCCGGCCGACGGTTCATCATCGAGTAGCTCGGCTGGTGGATGAGACATGGTGTGCCTAGCTGCTTCAGGATGGCAGCCGCCTCCCGCGTCTGCTCGGCCGAGTAGTTGGAGATGCCGACATAGAGCGCCTTGCCCTGGCGTACGACATGATCGAGCGCGCCCATCGTCTCATCGAGCGGCGTATCCGGATCGGGGCGATGATGGTAAAAGATATCGACATAGTCCAGACCCATCCGCTGCAGGCTGCGATCGAGGCTGGAGACGAGGTATTTGCGGGAGCCCCACTCGTTGTACGGCCCCTCCCACATCTTGTAGCCGGCCTTGGTGGAGATGACGATCTCATCGCGGTACGGGGCCATATCCAGCTTCAGGATGCGCCCGAAGTTCTCCTCGGCCGAGCCTGGCGGCGGACCGTAGTTGTTCGCCAGATCGAAGTGCGTGATCCCCAGATCGAACGCGTGGCGGATCATGCTCCGCCCTGTCTCAAACCGTGTCTCGTCACCGAAGTTATGCCACAGGCCGAGCGAGATCGCCGGCAGCTTCAACCCGCTGCGACCGCTCCGTCTGTAGAGCATCTCGCGATATCTCGACTCGCTTGCTTGATAGACCATTGTACATGCCCCTCTCATCGTGCGTGGATTTTGGCAGTGAGCTTGCCTATAAGACGAGTATAGGATAAGAAGGACGTCTTGCGGTATATCACAGGGTCAGGCAGTTATGTCATGAGGTCAGACGATGCCGTTTGGTCAATCATTGACCGGGGTAAGGAGGTATAGCAGGTACATACGTAATAGAAAGGGGACCCGCGGATGAAGCCAGCTCCGACCACGGCCGCGATGCAAGCTGCCGACGAGTTGCACGATCTCTCCGAGCACATCCGAGCGCTGCTGCGACGCATCGATCGTCTGGAGCGCCAAACCCGTCGACGCAACCTCACCGAGCGACGCTACCGTCATCTGATGAAAGCGCTGTTGCCCGAAACGTGAAACCGCCGGTCCCGCCCTGCCGCATCCCCCTGCGGCCGGACGGGACCGGCGGTTCGTTCATCGCCTTAGTCTTTCCGTCGTATATCATTCGCTATGCCAATCATTCGCAGTGCTTAGCGTTAACCGCGTTTCCCGTTAACCTCGCGTTTCCTTAACCTGCATAGTCTGTACAGGCGGTAGGCGGTTCAACAAACAGGGATGTACCACTCCACCCGATTCGCGGCTTGCAGCTCGGGAGCGAATACCTCGAACCGGGGCTTGGACAGATCGATCCCATAGTCGGCTTGGCGTTCCGGCGTACAGACCTGCTCCCAGAACTCGCCAATGTAACGCTCCTCAAAGGAAAAGACAACATACTCCCCCTCCGGCAGCGTATAGCGAATCATCCCCTCAGGGACCTGGCCAGGCTCGACAACCTCTACCGCTACGACCGGGGCGGGCTCGCTACCAGCGACGATCATATAAGGATGATCGTTTTTGCGATTCGTTATTTCTTGCAGCCTTGCGTTAAGCCGGTCAAATAATTCATTCTCCTCAGCCAGACTTTGCCCTTGAAAGCCTACTAGTGTGAGCGTTTGCAATGAACAAGTACGCGTCTGCACAAACTCGCTTATCGTAGTCATACACAGCCTCCTCCATCCTCAATATTTACCATATTAACCTATGGATGGAGAGGTGTAAAGCGGGAATCTTGGAGCGTTTGGAGCTATGCCTTGAGTTTAGACTTCTCCTCGATCTGAAACCACAGCTCGCAGTACTCATAGCCGTCTTGAGCTGACGTTCCGTACATTTCGAAATTACCGCCATCAAGGATGCTATACTTCGATGTCGGCAGCCATTCTGTAAATATTCTGTGTCTCAGGGAACGTAAATCATAGCTGCCGCTGCCATTCCCATCATCCAATGTAGAAAATACCGCCCAGGTCGCAGAAGGAACATCAACAACCGTGTAATCGTCTGTGTTGCAATCTTTTGACTTGTAGCATCCGATCAAATAAGGAAACGTGGTATTGCTCGTAAATCTGTAGGAGTCATAAGCCAATACCATGCCAAGCTCGGGATTAAAGCCTCCCTCGCTATGCCAATCCTCCGCTACCCGCTGCTTCAACCGTTCATATTCGCCATCTGCCATATGCTTGTGCCACACCTTAGGGATCGTTAGACCATCTTCATTTGCGAAGCTGTCCATACTGTAAATATCCTCCACCCCAAAAACCTGAAAAGCCTCTCGTTTCTCAATGCGATAATTCATTCCCGCAACTCCTTTTAACGTCATCTGAAAGGAGATTCGAGGATAGGCGGTTAGACGTCTGCCCGCATCCCGGGCTGCTGTAGGCGTCAGGCCATGCAGATTTTGGAATGCCCGCGAAAAGGATTCGGGCGTCTCGTATCCGTATCGCAAAGCGATGTCCGTTACTCGGTTCCGTTTATCCTGCAGGTCAAACGCCGCCAGCGTTAGCCTTCTGCGTCTGATGTATTCTGACAACGGAATCCCCAGCACAAAAGAAAACATGCGCTGGAATTGGTAAACGGAGCACATAGCGATACGCGCAAGCTCCTCATACTCGATCTGGCCCTCGAGATGGTCTTCGATATAATCGATCGCGCGATTCATACGCTCTAACCAATCCATGCTCGCTTCCTCCCTTCACTATGAAGCTTATCACTGGAACCGCTGAGGCCGCCTGATATTTGATGCAGCAAAATGACAGACAGCGGGTTAGTACAGTAAGGAGTTAGCTGGAGAGCTGTCGTATATGCTTTTCAGTCCTTAATGAGCTGTACATACTCCAGTCTCAAAGAGAGTTGACCCGCGTCGGGACTTGCTTCAAACGTGTAATTTAGACTTACGCCTTGACGCTCCACTGTTCCTTCCGCATTTTGTTTGTTATGAAACAGTTCACGCAGCATATCATCCAATCCCTCAAAGTCCGCACCCGTCTGAAGTTCAATGACTTCCTTGATTACAGTGAATGCCAACGGATCTATTGTATCTGTATAATCTCGGAGCATCTGAATGCTGTTCTTGGGATTGCCAATGTCGCTACGAGTCGAATCGAAAAATAAAGTCCCTGCATACGAAGCTTTTTTTAACGTGTACCATCCGTTTTCCACCCAGGTGTTATCCGCGATATACCCGTATTTCTCCCCTGCCTTCCTGACAGACTTAAAGCGCCCCTCCATCTTATCCGTCAAATAGGTCGTCAGATCTTCAGGCTGTCCCAGCTTGGCTTGAATGAACACGACTCGCTGGGCCTCATCCCACTTCACATCCGCTCCGATGGCTTCAGAGATGAACCTTAGCGGAACGAAAGTTCGCTCATTACGAATGAAGGGCGCAGCGTCCATCACGATCTCTCGACCATTGACAATCGCTTTTTTGCTGCCGATCGTTACCTTCACACTCGAGCTCTCCGTACGAATAAGGGCGGAGTTACTAGGGGCATCCCAAGTAAGCTTTGCATTCAATCTTTCCAATACGCCTCGCAGAGGTACATAGGTACGTCCCCCTTCTAGAGCAACCTTGGGGTACAAAGGCGCAGTCATTTTACCATTAATGTTGACACGGATGTTGTTTTTGTTGTAGTCGGGTTCTTTAATCGTATGGAAAGACCAGGTTTTATTCTCACGCTTGCCGTCCACGGTATAATCTAGCGACACAGTGTACGTATCATCATAGTTTAGTGCAAAGGCAGGATACAAGAACAAGGTAGAGGTCGCTTCCATATAAAACGGAATGCTGTCCCCGTTACTGTTCTTAATCGTCGCTTGCTGAATCTCTGCCCCTGACGGATGTTGAAAAGAAATGATAAACCCTGAGCGATCCAGATCAAACTTTTCGAGTGGGTTTGGAATTTCATTCCCTGTAAAATCAAGTCCAACATCCTTCATTCCGTCATAAGGATAAACGCTAACCTCCTCTGCGCCTGGGCGCTGCACCATGTTTAGTACAGCGGTCCCCTCTATGATTGCGATTCCAAACTCTTCGGCACGGGGGTTCATTAAAGGTGCGCGGTGGTAGGCGGTTGTCAGCCACAGATCGATCGCTTGCTGTGCCGTATCCATCCCATAAGGCACGACAATTTCGGAGACACTTTCACGAAGACCGAGATATCTCAGACGATCTGCGACCGAGGAACCCGTGAATCCTTTTTTCGCCGAATCTTCATCATGAATAGCCAATCCGGTTCCAGTTGTATCATTAATGACAATATAGTTCGCATGGTTCGTCGCAGCCTCTGTGATGTACCCGTTCATCTTGACCTCGCGCAGGCCGGCTGCTTTTCGTATGGTATTAAGGTAACTCAAGGCTTCTTTCTGATAGTCCTTGTACTGGTAATCGGGGATGTCCAAGGGCATCATAGAAAACCTTATCGCTTCGTGGAACTCGCTCCCACGCTCATCTTCAAACGAAAGAATCCCGACTGTTTTGAAATTTACCGGATCTGTCCGATATTCAAATGTCCCGTCTGGCAGTAAAGTCACATCGTAGCTGACCTCACCTTCAAATGGGTTGTCAAATTCTTCTGCGGCATATGGGTTAAAGAGATGAATTTTAAGCTTGGCTTGTCCCTGAGCGACAATGCCTTTGACCGTCAATGTGCGATCGGCATTCAAATATAACTCGACCGTGTCATCTGCAAAAAGTTGCCTCTCCTCCTCATCGCCTGCTGCTACAACAGCTGACAGACAGAGTATCCCTAGCATGATTAGGACTATCGGCGCAAGAATTGATTTATTCATAGCTTTCCTCCTAGTATCAAAGACTTAATTTCGGCGTTCAAATTCCTATTTTAACGGAATCTTCCACTTACCACAACAAAAAAGCCTCACTCTGTATGTAGAGTAAGGCTAAAACCATGCTTCGTCACGAATCTATCTTGTTGATGGAAGCTAACCGCTGCGCTTCCTCGTAGACTACTTGCAATGGCACACCGTGCTCGCGGGCAGCTCGGGCTGCGTCCTCGTATTCGGGGGATTGGTGCCAGAGTACGCCTTCGCGTCGCGCTTGCTTGACCCGGACAGGGCCGAAGCGCGTATCGACGGTAATCCAACTGCGATCGAGGATTTGACGGGACCAACTGCTCCTGCGTACACCAAGCGTCGAGGTCTCGCGCAGCATCAACAGCTCGCAGCGATCGGCGCGCGCCTCGTGGCAGAGAACGGTCATCAAAATTCCGGGACGGTTTTTCTTCATCTGTACAGAGGTGCAATAGACATCGAGCGCTCCCCCATCCTCCAGCAGTCGCTCCATCGCATATCCGATCACTTCGCCGGAACAATCATCCATCTGAGCTTCGAGGACGACGATCGTCTCTCGCTTGACCGGAGCAGCAGCCCCTTCCATCACAAAGCAGCGCACGACATTGGGATGGTCAAAATCCTTTTTGCCCGCGCCGTAGCCGATCCGATCGATCGTGCCGCCGTGCAGCGGTCCGAAGCTCTCGGCCAGTGCTCGCAGGATACCAGCCCCTGTAGGCGTGGTCAATTCGCCGCGCACGTTAAGAGGCGCAAGCGGAATCCCCCGCAGAAGCTCGGCCGTAGCCGGAGCCGGAATCGGATACAGTCCATGCGCCATCCGCAGCTTGCCGCTGCCCGTCGGCACCGGAGATGCGGTGATCCGATCGATGTCCAGACTCTCCAAGGCTAGACAAAAGCCGATGATGTCAAGGATCGAGTCCATCGCTCCCACCTCGTGGAAATGAACATCCTCTGGCGGCATGCCATGAATCTTGCCCTCCGCCTCGGCAATCGCTACGAAGACCGCACGGCTGCGAGCCTTGACGCGAGGAGGCAGCTCCGAGTCGGCGATCCCCCGCAAAATATCCGAGGCCCGGCGATGATGATGCGCGTGGTCATGGCTATGCTCATGGGAATGACTGTGCTCGCCATGGGCATGGCCGTGGCTGTGCGTGTGGTCATGGCTGTGCTCGCCATGGGCATGGCCGTGACTGTGCGTGTGGTCATGACTATGCTCATGGGTATGCCCATCATGCGCATGTCCGCCGCTATGCGAATGACTATGGCTGTGGCTATGCCCCACCCCAAGCCAGCCATCGCTCTTCTCCGAGCCAGCGAAGGCGAGCTTCAGCTGCTTGGCGGCGATGCCTTGCTTCATGACGGGCACGACGCCCATCTCGAAGTCGTCGAACGGCAGCCGCCGCAGATGCGCGACGATATAGTCGAGGTCGGCGCCCGCATCAATAAGCGCGGCCAGCGCCATGTCGCCGGCGATGCCGGAGACGCAGTCGATATACAGATGCTTGCCCATCAGCGGTCCGCCTCCTTCACCAGTTGCAGGATCGTGCTCGCATAATACGCTGCGCCGAAGCCGTTGTC
>Ga0160452_100474_pt1 | contig 26873 bp, 31 predicted proteins | sample HID1971I_E6MG_FD_108230 | JGI IMG/M metagenome (GOLD analysis project Ga0160452, IMG submission 108230) | Enriched millipede-associated microbial communities from UW Madison campus, WI, USA - HID1971I_E6 MG | ecosystem: Host-associated > Arthropoda: Insects > Digestive system > Unclassified ...
ATGTGAGCCATGCCACGGTGCTGCAGGCCTATGCCAACCTGGAAGACCAGGGGCTGATCCGGGCGCGGCCGCAGTCGGGCTATTACGTGCACCAGACACCCGCACTCACGGCGCCGACGCCAGATATTGCGCGGGTCGAACGTCCAGGCTTGGTCACCCGCAGCAGTATCATCCAGCAGGTATTGGTCGAGTCGCGCCGTGAAGGGGTGTTCCCCTTGGGCGCCGCGGTGCCGAGTGTCGACTATCTTCCTGTACGGGCGCTGCACCAGCAATTGGCCAAGGTCACACGGTTCCAGAGCCCGCGGGCCTTCAGCTACATGTTCAGCCCAGGCTTTGAACCGCTGCGCCGCCAGGTGGCGATCCGCATGCGCGATGCCGGTGTGGTGGTAGACCCTTCCGAGGTGGTGATCACCCACGGCTGCGTCGACGCGTTGCAGATGTCCTTGCGCGTGCTCACGCGGCCTGGTGACCTGATCGCCGCCGAATCACCGACTTACTACGGCTTGTTGCAACTCGCCGATTTGCTCGGCCTGAAAGTTATCGAGATCCCCAGCGACCCAGCCACGGGAATGAGCCTGGAAGCCCTGCAACTGGCCGCCAACCAGTGGTCGATCAAGGCGCTGGTGCTCACCGCGCGCCTGAGCAACCCCCTGGGTGGCACCATGCCCGAGGAGCGCCAGAAACAACTGCTGCGCCTGGCGTCGGATTTCGATATCCAGATCGTCGAGGACGATATCTACGGCGAGCTGATGTTCGAACTGGGTCGCACCAAGGCTCTGAAAGCCTACGACCGCCTTGACCGGGTCATCTACTGCTCGAGTTTTTCCAAGACCTTGTCCCCAGGTGTGCGCATCGGCTGGATGATCGCCGGCAAGTACCAGCAGGAGATCCAGCGCCTGCAGATGTTCAGTACCCACTCAGCATGCAGTGTTACCCAGATGGGTGTCGCGGCTTACCTGGAAAACGGTGGCTACGACCGCCACCTGCGCTACATCCGCCAGGAATACCGCAAGAACCTCAGCGCCTTCCAACTGGCGGTGCAGCAATATTTCCCCGAAGGTACCCAGATGACCCGTCCAACCGGCGGCTTTATCCTGTGGGTCAGTTTGCCGGGTCGGGTCAATACCCAGGAACTGCACGTACGTGCCCTGCAACAGGGCATCAGTATTGCGCCGGGGCTGATCTTCAGTAATACGGAACAGTTCAACCACTGTATTCGCCTCAACTGCGGTACTCCCTGGAACCGCGAGGCAGAGCGGGCGTTGATGACCTTGGGCATGCTGGCCAGCCAGCTGTGCCAGGAGACTGCGGCGGGTTTTTGAGGCGTGCAAAGGGGACAGCATTGATCTGCGCCCTTGTCATGCCGTGCACAACAAGCGAGCATATGGCCTTCTGCCGTTAACGCTGTTGGCGATATGACATCTATTTTTCGCGTTACCTTGGTGATTGGCTTGTTGAGCCTGTGCAATGTTAGCGGGGTGCTGGCAGCCACGCCGGTGGGCGATAGCACGCCGGCTGCCAGTGTTGAGCAGAAGGCCTCCGTGAAGAAGCCGACGCCCGTGAAAAAAGCCCCGGCCACACAGAAAAAAGCCGCAGCGAGCAAAAAGCGCGCGCCCGTTGCGAGCAAGTCCAAGTCTGCCCATGAAGTCGCCCAGACTAAATTGCCACCGGCACAGTTGGACCTTTCGCTGCCCTCGGACATGGTCAGGCTGTTGCAGCCGATCGGCACCATGCCCAAGCCCAAGAGCGTGCCCTTGCTGCCGCCGATGTTTGGCGAAAAGCCCACCGACAACAGTGCGTTCCAGATCAACGGCCGCTTGCTCAGCAATGAGATGAAGCTGCAACTGCGCAACGATGAGCGCCGTGATGTTGAAGGTGCCGCGCTGGATTTCGAATTCAAGCAATAAACTTTGCCGCTACGCGTGACCCAGGTTGCCGACCATCTGTCGCAGACTGGTCGGTCACTTTTGTTTTGCGCGAAAAACCCCTGTTTGACCATTTTAAAACGGCTGTTTAAGGGCGTACTCTAGCCCGGCCATCCCTATTGAGTCGTCGAGGACCTGCCGGTCATGAAATGCCGTGAAGGCTGTGGCGCATGCTGCATCGCCCCCTCCATCAGTTCGCCGCTGCCCGGAATGCCCCAGGGCAAGCCTGCAGGCGTTCGCTGCCTGCACCTGTCGGTCGGACAACTGTGCCAGCTGTTCGGCCTGCCTGAACGGCCGGCGGTGTGCAGTGATTTCAAGGCTGATATCGAGGTCTGTGGCAATGACCAGGCCGATGCAATTCGCTTGATCGGCTGGTGGGAGCAGATGACGGCGGCTTGATGGGCTTTACTATTGGAACTTCAACAATAAGGAATACAACAATGGGTTCGCTGAAACGACTGGCCGTGTTGTGCGGTTTTACACTGCTGTTTGCTGCTACTGCCCAAGCTGAGGAATGGCAAGTGGCCAAGGACGAAGACGGTATCAAGGTGTCCCTGAGCGAAGTTGCCGGCTCCAAGTACAAAGCGTATCGCGGCGTGACCGTGATCAAGGCGCCTGTGGCCAAGATCGTTGCATTGCAAGAAGACGTGGCGGGTGCCTGCGCGTGGATTCACGAGTGTAAATCCCAGAAACTGGTCGACAAGAAAGGCGACGAGGCCTGGACCTACACGCAATTCAAGGCACCGTTTCCGGTGAGTGATCGTGACTCGTATATTCATGTCACAACCGCTAAAAACGCCGATGGCAGCGTAACCCGCACCTTGCAGGGCGTGCCTACCTACAAGCCGGAAGAAAAAGGCTATGTACGGGTCGCTCAGGTCGAAGGCTTCTGGAAACTGGTGCCCAAGGGCGCCAATGAGACCGAAGTGACCTACCAAGTGCACACCGAGCCGGGCGGCAGCGTGCCGTCTTGGTTGGCCAACAAGTTCGTGGTGGAGGCGCCGTTCAATACCCTGAAGGCCCTTAAGGGACGCGCTGAAAAATAAGCGCAACTGATCCGGTGCCTCCTGCCTTGGGTGGAACGTTTGGCGAAGCCTCAAGGTCCAGATAGATGTAAGCCCACACATAGGGTTTTATCGAGGAGGCACCGATGCCGAAGTGGAATGTTTCTTTCATCAATGACCGTGGCGAGCCGGTAGTCGAGCAATTCGACTGCGAGCATGAGCCGACGCTGGAAGAAGCCGCACAGATGGTGCGGGTGCGTGTGTCGCCGGTGTTAGAAAAGCTGGACCTTAACGATCTTGCCGATCGTGTTCCCGAGCCCACGGTCAAGAGCCTGCATGATCAAAATGGTATCAAGGACCTCAAGGTCGAACCCGCGGCCTGAATATTTCCGTTAGACCCATCAAGCACCTCTGGTGGAGGTGATAGCTTCGCGCTACTCTGCAATCGAGATCAGCGAATGAATCGCTAAGGTCTGGTCTTGTCAGCTACATGCTTGTTTTCCAGCGGTGTTGTTCCTGCCGTAGTACTCGCGCCAGTAGGGCGCGAGCTTCGGGAAGCACGGAAAGTCTATCCATCATTTGAGGAGCACTTTTCATGAGCACAGCCTATCAAGAAGACATCAGTACCAACGTCCTGCGCCGCATGAAAGAAGGCGGCTTCGATTTCTCGCGTTTTCACCCCATTGAGTTCTACGCCATTTTCCCGGATGAGGAACGGGCGCGCAGGGCTGCGGGTCGATTTCGTGGCGAATCCCTGAATGCCCAGGTCAGCGCGCGCGACGATGGCGCGTGGTATCTGGAACTGAGCAAAATCATGTTTGCAACCTACGACGGCATAGGAGACTTCGAGCAAGACTTCGAGGCGGTGGTCGAGCCCCTGGGTGGGATCATCGAAGGATGGGGCGTCAAGCAGGAGGTGCGTGGGTTACCCATGTAGTTGGTTTTTATGAGCAGCGCAGCGTATCGGCTGACCTTTGGGTCGGCCGATTTTGTTTGGGGGTGACCTGCACTGGTTTTGTTACATGCAAAAAAAAGCCACCCCAGTAGGGTGGCGGAAAGGGAAGCTCGAGGGAGCAGATCAGTACACGAAGTAACACAGTACCGCTTGCACAAAGGGTTTCGCTGTAGGACATGTCCTGTTCAGCCGATGGAGGTGATTATCCGCAGCGCCGGCCGGGCAGTGAAATCAACTCTGGCTATGCTGTCGATAGCCAAGGGCCGCGTTGCAATGAAGCGTGCGACATGCAACGGGCACGTTCTACGCACCTGAATGGTGCGACGAAGCCGCCTGAATTATTCAAATCGTTGATTATTAAGTGTTTATGCCGCTGGCACGGGCCTTGCGAAGGTTCTCGCGTCCGGGTGACAAGGAGTACGGCATGATCCGCACTTATTACGATGAAATGTACGATGGGGCAGGGCAGGTCCGTCCTCATTACCGCGAGTTCGCCCGCTGGTTGGCCGACACCCCCACCGAATTGCTGGCCCAGCGTCGGCGTGAAGCCGATTTGCTGTTCCACCGCGCCGGTATCACCTTCACCCTCTATGGGGATGAGCTGGGCACTGAGCGCCTGATTCCCTTCGATACCATTCCGCGCAGTATTCCGGCCAGCGAGTGGCGGGTTGTCGAGCGCGGCTGCATCCAACGGGTCAAGGCACTGAACATGTTCCTCGCCGACCTGTACCACGGCCAACGCATTATCAAGGCCGGCATTATTCCCGCCGAGCAGGTACTGGCCAACGAGCAGTATCAGTTGGCAATGCAGGGCCTGGACCTGCACCGTGATCTGTATTCCCACATTTCCGGGGTCGACCTCGTACGCGATGGTGACGGCACCTACTACGTACTGGAAGACAACCTGCGCACGCCCAGTGGCGTCAGCTACATGCTCGAAGATCGCAAGATGATGATGCGCCTGTTCCCGGAACTGTTTGCAGCCCAGCGCATCGCGCCCATCGACCACTACCCCAACCTGTTGCTCGATACCCTGAAAAGCGCCAGCCCTCTGGATAACCCCAGCGTGGTGGTGCTGACCCCGGGGCGCTTCAACAGCGCGTTCTTCGAGCATGCCTTTCTTGCCCGGGAAATGGGCGTGGAACTGGTGGAGGGGGCGGACCTGTTCGTACGCGATGACCGTGTGTTCATGCGCACCACCGACGGCCCAAAGGCCGTGGATGTGATCTACCGCCGCCTAGATGATGCCTTCCTCGACCCGTTGGCCTTCAACCCGGACTCCATGCTCGGCGTGCCCGGTCTGCTTGCGGCCTATCGTTGCGGCAATGTGGTGCTGGCCAATGCCATCGGCACGGGAGTGGCGGACGACAAGTCGGTTTACCCGTTCGTCCCTGAAATGATTCGCTTCTACTTGGATGAAGAGCCGATCCTGCAGAACGTTCCGACCTTTCAATGCCGTAATCCCGACGAATTGTCCCACGTACTGGCCCACCTGCCCGATTTGGTGGTCAAGGAAACCCAGGGCTCCGGCGGCTATGGCATGTTGGTTGGCCCGGGGTCCACGGCGGCGGAAATCGAAGCCTTCCGTGCGCGCATCAAGGCCAAGCCCCACGCTTATATCGCGCAGCCGACCCTGTGTTTATCCACCTGCCCGACCTTTGTCGAAAACGGTATCGCCCCACGGCATATCGACCTGCGCCCGTTCGTGCTGTCCGGCAAGGAAACCCGCGTGGTGCCCGGCGGCCTGACCCGCGTGGCCCTGCGCGAAGGGTCGCTGGTGGTCAACTCGTCCCAGGGCGGCGGCACTAAAGACACCTGGGTGGTCGAGGACTGATGCCATGTTGAGTAGAACTGCCTCGGATTTGTACTGGATGTCGCGCTATCTGGAACGTGCCGAAAACCTCGCACGCATGCTCGACGTCAGCTATTCACTGTCGCTGATGCCCCAGGATGGGCGCGGCGACGGACTGCACGAACTGGCCATGCCGTTGTTGATCACCGGCACCCTGGAGGATTACCACGAGCGCCACGGCCAATTGCATGCCGAACGCCTGCTGCACTTTTTCGCACTGGACGCGGCCAACCCGGCCAGCATCTACAGTTGCCTGGGTGCTGCGCGGGCCAGCGCCCATGCGGTACGTGGGCGAATCACCGCTGACATGTGGGAAAACATCAACGCCACCTGGCTGGACATTCGCGATATCGCCCAGCAGGGGCTGAGCCGATACGGCATGAGCCGGTTTTGTGAGTGGGTCAAGGAGCGTTCCCATCTGTTCCGTGGCGCCACCTACGGCACCATCATGCGTAACGATGCCTTCCGCTTTATCCGCCTGGGCACCTTTATCGAGCGCGCCGATAACACCTTGCGACTGCTGGATGCGCGCTACGAAATGGCCGGCGACCAGGCCGCGTCGGTCAGCGATGGCACGGCTCACGCGTATTACCAATGGAGTGCACTGCTGCGTGCGTTGTCGTCGTTCGAGGCCTACACCGAGATTTATCGTGATGCGCCGGGGTCCCGGCAAGTGGCTGAACTGCTGCTGTTACGCGCCGATGTCCCGCGCTCGCTGCGGGCCTGCAGCGAGGAAATCGACCAAGTGCTCGCCAGCCTGCCTGGCCTCAACGGCCGCCCGGCCCAGCGCCTGGCCGCCGAGATGGACGCGCGCCTGCGCTTTACCGCGATCGACGAAATCCTCGAGGAAGGCCTGCATGCCTGGCTGACCGATTTTATCCCCTTGGTCCGCCAATTGGGCGACGCCATCTACAGTTCCTATCTGGAGGCGGCATGAGACTCTCCATCAGCCACGAAACCACCTACCACTACCAAGACCAAGTGCGCGCCAGCATCCAGTACCTGCGGCTCACGCCCCATGACAGCGAACGCCAGCACGTATTGAGCTGGCAGCTCGACCTGCCACGCCCGGTGCGGGCGCAGGTGGACCCCTTCGGTAATATCCTGCATGTGCTGACCCTGGACGAACCCCACGACGCCATTATCATCGGCGCCCGTGGCCAGGTGGAGATCGACGAGTTGCGCGAGGCCGAACACGAAAGCCAGTCTGCCTGGCCGTTCCTGCGCTGCACGCGTCTGACCGAGCCCGATGAAGCCCTGCGCCGGTTTGCCGAGCAGCATTGCCACCAGCGTCGCGACCGCACGGCGCTCATTGACCTGATGCAGGCCCTCAACCAAGCGATGATCTACACGCCGGGGGCTACCGAAGTCGACACCTGTGCCGCCCAGGCCTTTGCAGGCGCTGCGGGCGTGTGCCAGGACCATACCCATGCATTTCTCGCCTGCGCACGCAGCCTGGGAGTTCCTGCGCGGTATGTGTCGGGGTATTTGTACACCGAAGACTGCGCACATCTGGCCAGTCACGCCTGGGCCGAAGCCTGGCTGGATGACGCCTGGTACAGTTTTGACGTGACCAACCAACTGGCCCGGCCGGAGCGGCACTTGAAACTGGCCGTGGGCCTGGACTACCTCGACGCCTGCCCGGTACGCGGTATGCGCCGTGGGGGCGGGCATGAGCAGATGCATGCCAAGGTATTCGTGGCACCGACCGTGGTTTCAGTGCAGCAGCAATAACTTTTGAATTGCTCCAGACTTAAGGTTGGTGCTTGCGCCCCGCCATATGCTGCAAATACTCGACCAGCATATCCAGCTCGTTATCCGGCAATACACTGGCAGCAAACGCCGGCATCTTTGCCTGTGGCCAGTGCCTCAGGCTTTGCGGGTCACGGATATAACGCTTGAGGAAATCACCGCCGAAATACTCGGTGGGGTTGTAGGGAATGTTCAGGTCCGGTCCCACTTGGGCATCGCCGGCACCGTTGAGGCGGTGGCAGGCCAGGCAGTTCTTCTGGAACAACGCAAAGCCTTGGTTGATCGGGTCATTTGCGGCCAGTTTCGGGTCGGGCAACAACGCGGGAAAACGTTCGGCAACCGTCTGCAATTGCTTGATTCTGGATACCTGGAAGGGCCACTGTTCCGGGCTGATGTGCCCGGCTTCGGGTTGGGTCCACACCAGGTAAAACGGCCCGGCGCTCGGTTTGCCTTGCGCCAGGGCGGGCCATGGATGAGCCGGGTCTTCCACCGCCAACCAGGCGCGGGCACCGGTCTTTTCCAACAACGGCGCGGCAGACAGTTCGGCGGCGAAACCATCCAGGGCAACCGCTTGCAAGTGGCTCGCAGGGTTCAGGTCCGGCAGGAGCACCGCCAGGGGTACCGCGCGATAGGTCATGTCGCGCTTGTAGGACACGTCATCGACGATCTGTACCGTCTGTGCCTGCGGGTGCTTGAGCAGATCGGCGGTCTGCCAGGTCCGGCTGGTGTGGTCCAAGTCGATGGTGAGTTGCGCAGCGGCTGCAGGAAGGTTCAGCAGCAGGGCAAATAAGGCGAGGATCGATTTCAAGGCAGCGGCCCGATGCAAGGTGGCGATGGCGCTCACGATACCGGAAATTGACAGGTAAAAAAGACAGCCCCCGCAACGGCAGTGCTAAGCGCACTATTCCGGCAGGTGCTGCCAAAAGCTGCAGGCCTGGTGCTGTATATGCACGGCTTCTGGGGGGCGGGGCGTCACCCGAGCACCTTGGTCAGGTTGGGCAAGATCAGAATCAGTGTGGTGGCGAACAGAATAAGTCCTGCCTGACGTACTTTCGAATGTTTGAACATGGCTGACTGCCTATTTGTTGTTATTCCTGAGCGTCAAATGCGTGCCGTTTTATTCCAGTATCGCGAGCTGACGTTGCACTTTTCTTACAGCTGCTCCAGCAAGACCCGGCAGCAGCGCCCTACAGGTTCAACCTTAGAGCGCGCGTTCGACTTCGCTTAGATCCATTTCATATCAGCTAATCAGCATTTGCGCTAAAAAAGGCATGAGGCTTATTGCCATCTTGGCGCCAGCCCTAGGGCTAGACAGCTAAAACGTTTAATCAGGCATTTTCCGTAGCTACCTACCGTTCGTCCGAGCGAGGGGGTCAAAAGCATTGAGCGCATCCGTCATTGAAACCGTGTCAATCGGGCCTAAGGTAAGGGGCATACACCCACAGCGGCTCGAGGATGTCATGACCCAAGCTTTGATCTTTGATGCGGTACGCACGCCCCGGGGCAAGGGCAAGGCCGACGGTGCCCTGCACAGCGTCAAGCCGGTAAACCTGGTGGCCGGCTTGCTCAATGCGCTGGCGCAACGCAGCGAGCTTGATACGCGCCAGGTGGATGACATCGTGCTCGGCTGCGTCACTCCCGTGGGCGACCAGGGCGCCGATATCGCCAAGACTGCCGCGTTGGCAGCGGACTGGGACATCAGCGTCGCCGGCGTCCAGGTCAATCGCTTTTGTGCCTCGGGCCTGGAGGCGGTCAACCTGGGCGCGATGAAGGTGCGTTCTGGCTTCGAAGACCTGGTCGTCGTTGGCGGCGTCGAATCCATGTCCCGGGTACCCATGGGCAGCGATGGCGGCGCCTGGGTGCTCGACCCGCAAACCAATATGCACAGCCACTTCACGCCCCAAGGTATCGGCGCCGACCTGATCGCCACCCTGGAAGGCTTCAGCCGCCAGGATGTGGACGCCTTTGCCCTGCAGTCCCAGCAGAAAGCCGCCCGGGCACGGGCGGACGGTTCCTTCAACAAGTCGCTGATCGCAGTGCAGGACCAGAACGGTATCGTACTGCTGGACCATGACGAGTTTATCCGCGGCGACTCCACCCTTGAGGGTTTGGGCAAGCTCAAGCCCAGCTTCGAAATGATGGGCCAGATGGGCTTCGACGCCACCGCACTGCGGGTCTACAGCCATGTGGAGCGCATCCAGCATGTGCACACCCCGGGCAACAGCTCCGGCATCGTCGACGGCGCCGCATTGATGTTGATCGGCTCTGAGGCCAAAGGTCGCGAACTCGGCCTGCAACCGCGGGCGCGCATTGTTGCCACGGCCGTGACCAGCACCGACCCGACCATCATGCTCACCGGCCCGGCGCCAGCCACTCGCAAGGCCCTGGCCAAGGCCGGCCTGCGGGTTGAAGACATCGACCTGTTCGAGGTCAACGAAGCGTTCGCCTCGGTGGTGCTCAAGTTTATCAAGGACATGGGCATCGACGCCGCCCGGGTCAACGTCAACGGCGGCTCCATCGCCATGGGCCACCCGCTTGGCGCCACCGGTTGCGCGATCCTCGGCACCTTGCTCGATGAGCTGGAGGTGCGTAAGCAACGCTACGGCCTGGCCACGCTCTGTGTCGGCGGCGGCATGGGTATCGCCACCATTATCGAACGCCTCTGAGCCTAAGGAATCTGTCATGACCGACGCCATTCGTTACGAAAAAGGCCAGGACCAGATCGTGGTGCTGACCCTGGACATGCCCGGCCAGAGCGCCAACACCATGAACGCAGCGTATCGCGAGGCCATGGCGGCCACCGTCACGCGCCTGGAGGCAGAAAAAGATGGGATCGCCGGGGTGGTGATCACCTCTGCCAAAAAGACCTTTTTTGCCGGTGGCGATCTCAATGAACTGATCAAGGTCGACAAGGCTCACGCCAAGGATTTCTACGCCAGCGTGCTGGTGTTGAAGGCGCAGTTGCGGCGCCTGGAAACCCTCGGCAAGCCGGTGGTGGCTGCGATCAATGGAGCGGCCTTGGGCGGCGGCTGGGAGATCTGCCTGGCCTGCCATCATCGGGTCGCGCTGGACGACAAAGCTGTTCAGCTCGGCCTGCCGGAAGTCACCCTTGGTCTGTTGCCGGGCGGTGGCGGGGTAGTGCGCATGGTGCGCATGCTGGGCCTGGAAAAAGCCCTGCCGTACTTGCTCGAGGGTAAAAAAGTCCGGGCCGCCCAGGCCCTGCAAGCAGGTTTGATTGATGAGCTGGCGGCGGATCGTGATGAGCTGCTGAGCAAGTCACGGGCCTGGATTCTCGCTAATCCTGAGGCAAAGCAACCGTGGGACAACAAGGCGTATCAGATCCCAGGTGGTACGCCGTCAAATCCCAAAGTCGCGCAGATGCTCGCCATTGCCCCATCGATTTTGCGCAGCAAAACCAATGGCTGCTTCCCGGCACCGGAGAAAATCCTCTGCGCCGCCGTGGAAGGGGCCCAGGTGGACTTCGATACCGCGCACCTGATCGAAACCCGCTACTTCACCGAACTGGTGACCGGGCAAGTGGCGAAAAACATGATCGGCACCTTCTGGTTCCAGCTTAATGAAATCAACGCCGGCAGCTCGCGGCCCCAGGGTTTTGCCCCTTACGTCACACACAAGGTCGGTGTGCTCGGGGCCGGGATGATGGGCGCCGGCATTGCGTATGTCAGCGCTTGTGCCGGCATCGACGTGGTGCTCAAGGACATCAACCTCGCTGCCGCCGAGAAAGGCAAGGCACACTCGGCAGCGTTGCTGGACAAGAAGGTCAGCCGTGGGCAATTGACCGCCGAGCAGCGGGAAACCACCCTGGCGCGCATTCATCCGACGCAGGATGATACTGATCTGGCCGGCTGCGACCTGATCATCGAGGCGGTGTTCGAAGACCGCGAACTCAAAGCAAGGGTCTCGGCCGCCGCACAAAGCGTGGTCGGTGCCGACGCAGTGATCGCCTCCAACACCTCCACCTTGCCGATCAGCGGCCTGGCCACGGCAGTCCCCGATCAAGCCAAGTTTATCGGCCTGCACTTCTTCAGCCCCGTGGACAAGATGCCCCTGGTGGAAATCATCAAGGGCGCCCACACCAGCGACGAAACCCTGGCCCGAGGTTTCGACTTCGTCCTGCAAATCAAGAAAACCCCGATTGTGGTCAATGACAGTCGTGGCTTCTTCACTTCGCGGGTGTTTGGCACGTTCACCAACGAAGGCATCGCCATGCTCGGCGAAGGCGTGGCCGCGCCGATGATCGAAACCGAAGCGCGCAAGGCCGGCATGCCGGTGGGGCCGCTGGCGGTGTCCGATGAAGTTTCCCTCAGCCTGATGAGTCATATCCGACAGCAAACCGCCAAGGATCTACAGGCCGAAGGTAAGGCACTGCCGAACCATCCGGCGACCGCGGTGATCGATTTGCTTGTGAACGAATACAAGCGCACGGGCAAGGCGGCGGGCGGCGGTTTTTACGATTATCCAGCCGGTGGCCAGAAGCAGCTGTGGCCCGAGTTGAAAAACCGCTTCGAACAGCCCGACAAGCGCATTTCAGCTCAGGACGTGCGCGACCGCTTGCTATTTATTCAGGCCATTGAAACCGTACGTTGTGTGGAGGAGGGCGTGCTGATGTCCACGGCTGACGCCAACGTCGGTTCGATCTTCGGCATTGGTTTTGCCGCGTGGAGTGGCGGGGCGTTGCAGTTTATCAACCAGTACGGGCTGGACGACTTTGTCGCCCGCGCCCGTTACCTGGCCGAGCAGTATGGCGAGCGCTTCTCGCCGCCGGCTTTGTTGCTGGAGAAAGCGGCACAGGGGGAAGTGTTCCGCTGAGCAAAATGTGGGAGGGGGAGCTTGCCTTGAGGGTGTATTTCAAGGCAGGCTCTGGGGTGTGCAATATTCCCATCGCCGTGTCAGGTATTTTTTATGTCGCTACGCGTCTGCATCCTGGAAACCGATATCCTGCGTCCAGGCTTGATCGATCAGTACCAAGGTTACGGGCAGATGTTCAAGCGCCTGTTCGCCAAGCAACCGATTGCCGCCGAATTTGTTGTCTATAACGTGGTGCAGGGCGAATACCCGCCGGATGATGAAGTGTTTGACGCATACCTGATCACTGGCAGCAAGGCCGATTCCTTTGGCGCCGACCCTTGGATCCAGACCCTCAAGACCTATGTGCTCGAGCGCTACGAGCGCGGTGACAAGCTGTTGGGTATCTGCTTCGGTCATCAACTCCTGGCATTGCTGCTCGGCGGCAAGACTGAGCGCGCGAGCCAAGGCTGGGGCATGGGCATCCATGACTACAAGCTGGATGCCAAGGCCCCGTGGATGAGCCCCGAGGTGCCGGAACTGACGCTATTGATCAGTCACCAGGACCAGGTCACGACCTTGCCGGAAAATGCCACGGTCATTGCCTCCAGTGAGTTTTGCCCGATTGCCGCTTACCACATCGGTGACCAGGTATTGTGCTTCCAGGGGCACCCTGAATTTGTCCAAGACTATTCCCGCGAGTTGTTGGAGATTCTTCAGACAACCCTGGGGGAAAAGGTTTACACCAACGGCGTTGCCAGCCTGGAACGCGACCACCACGGCGCAACCGTGGCGGAGTGGATGATGCGTTTTGTCGCCCACAAGCCGGACGCCAGCGTTAAAGCCAGCCCGAACGCTTGAAGCTGGCCCATAAACCTGTGCAGCCCAGCGCAATAAACCCGAGCACCGCAAAATAGCCGTAGTGCCATTGCAGCTCGGGCATGTTCTGGAAGTTCATCCCATAAATCCCCGCCACTGCCGTGGGGAATGCCAGGATCGCCGCCCACGCGGCGAACTTGCGCTGCACTACGCTCTGGCGCGAGGCCTCCAGTAACACACCGATCTCGATGGTCTGGCTGGCGATATCGCGCAGGGTGGTGAGGTCTTCCATCTGCCGCGTTACATGGATCTGCACGTCGCGAAAGTATGGGCGCATGTTCTTGTCGATAAACGGAAAGCTCAGCTTCTGCAGCTCCTGGCTGATCTCCACCATCGGTGCCACATAACGCTTGAGCCGCAGCACGTCGCGGCGCAGGCCGTGCAGGTTCTGGATATCGCCCTCGCTCAGCGAACTGCACAGCACATTGCGCTCCAGCTCATCAATCTCCGCATGGATCGCCTCGCTCACCGGCTGGTAGTTTTCGGTGACGAAATCCAGCAGCGCATAGAGTACGAAGTCTTCCCCATGCTCCAGCAACAGTGGTCGCGCTTCACAACGTTGGCGCACAAAACCGTAGGACGCCGAATGACCATTGCGTGCGGTGATGATGTAGCCGTTGCCGGCAAAGATATGGGTTTCGATAAACTCCAGCTTGCCGTTCTCACGAACTGGTGAGTAGGTGACGATAAACAGCGCGTCGCCGAAGGTTTCGAGCTTCGGGCGGCTGTGCTTTTCCATGGCGTCTTCGATGGCCAGTTCGTGCAGGTTGAACTGGCGTTGCAGGTTGTTCAACTCCTGGGCGCTGGGCTCTTCCAGGCCGATCCACACAAAATGTCCGGGTTTGGCGGCCCAGGCTGCGCCTTCATCGAGGGTGATATCCGAGACTTTCTTTCCGGCACTGTAGACGGCGGCCGCAACAACTCTACCCATGGTGCTGATCACTTCTTATCAAGAGGACAGATGTTGGGCAGCTTAGCCTGAATGACGTTCCGTTGTTGCTGGCAGACATTGCCCATTCCCTTGTAGGAGCGAGCTTGCTCGCGAAGATCATCAACGATGACGCAGCGCTATCAGGTGACCCGCGTCGCCTATTCGGTTTTCGCGAGCAAGCTCGCTTCTACAAGTTCGCGGTCCATCAGGGCAATGCACTCATCCATCTGCGTCTGACAGGTCATCATTAACTGAGGGATGTCGTCCACTGTCAGGCCAATCGTAGGAGTCGGCGGCAGCGAACGTATGAGCACATCCCCACTGTCCCAACGATTGAGCTTCATCTGCTTCACATAAGTGCTGACACACACCGGCACGATCGGCACGCCGGCCGCAATTGCCATATGGAACGCGCCTTTCTTGAACGGCAACAACCCGTTGCCCAGGTTGCGCGTGCCTTCGGGGAACACCCAGATCGAGGTGTCCTCATGTTGCAACGTATGGGTGGTGGTGAGCATGGCACGCCGCGCCTTGTGTGCATTGCCACGGTCGATCAGCACATTGCCCGCCAGCCAGAACAACTGGCCGAACAGCGGCACCCATTTCAGGCTTTTCTTGGCGATGCACACCGTGCGATGCGGCACCACATTTCCTAACACAAACAGGTCATAGTTGGACTGATGGTTGGCGATCACCACACAGGTACCGGGTTTGTTGCGCAGCGAATCCACATCCGTCTTCACGTTCAGGCGCAGAATCCACATGGCTGGCAACGCATAGAGGCGGGCGCAGAGACGACTGTTATCCGGGTTAAACGGCCGGCACACACCGATAAGCACGCCCAATACCCCAGCGACCATAAAGTGCAGGCTCATCAACAACATACGTAACAGAAACAGCATCGACACGGCCTATTGGGACAAAAGGTGGCGCAGTGTACGGATGTACACTGTATTCGGCAATTGCCCCTACAGATGTAGGAGATAGGCGATGTTTAAGCGCATGTTTCCACATATGCCGATAAAGGCCGTCTAGAGCGGTTACAGATGTTTCAGGTTTATTTGTAAGAAAAAGCCCGACTCTAGGTCGGGCTTTAATCAAGCAGGTGTGGGAATTAACCCAGGTTGTGGCCCTGATCCTGGATGATTGCATCGTCCAGGGCTTCCAGCAGTGCGCGACGCACTTTCAACTTGGTGTGCTTGTGGGCGTTCATGTTGATCTTCTTCAACTGACGCGCCGCTTCCAACGCTGCAGCGTGCAACTCTTCCGGCGCCACCACCTTATCCAGGAAGCCGGCTTGCAAAGCGCCTTGCGGATCAAACATTTCGGCATTGATCACCGACCGATGAAATGCCGACTTGCGCAGACGATCCCGCGCCAGCTCGATACCAGCGTGATGCATGGTCATGCCGATTGCCACTTCATTCAGACCAATGCTGAACGGGCCTTCCACGCCAATGCGGTAATCCGCCGACAACAATAAAAACGCGCCCTTGGCCACCGCATGCCCAGGGCACGCCACGATCACCGGGAACGGATGCGCCAACAAACGCCGCGCCAGGGTCGAGCCCGACGTCACCAGGCTGATCGCTTTTTTAGGGCCAGCGGTCATCACCTTCAAATCATAACCACCCGACAAAATCCCCGGCGTGCCCGTGATGATCACCACCGCCCGATCCTTCTCGGCCTGATCCAGCGCAGCGTTGAATTCGCTCACCACCGCCGGAGAAATGGCATTGACCTTGCCGTTGCTCAAGGTCAGGGTCGCGATACCGTCTTCGAAATGGTAGGCAATCAACTCACTCATGACGCGGTTCCTTGTAGGGCTTGTTATAGAGAGAATGCAGCAGACGTTACCCACCACGCCCTCGCGGGTAAAGCGCTGTGACTGACTACCCGGTCAGGCTTTTCCCCTATGCTCAAGCGTAGACGCCCCGCGGCACAGCGCAGCAGTCCCGCAAAACCGGCGCCGGGCCTGCCCAAGAATGGCAGAAACACCGCCCGTTATCAGGCGCGCCACGGCATAACCGTCTAACCGCATGAAAATTCTGAAAAAAACCTTTGCCATCAGAAAGGCTTTCGACTACATTAGCGCGCCTCGACAGACTGAACTGGTTTGCCGAGATACGGTGAAGTGTCCGAGTGGCTTAAGGAGCACGCCTGGAAAGTGTGTATACAAGAAATTGTATCGAGAGTTCGAATCTCTCCTTCACCGCCAAATTACGATAACGCAAACCCCTGATTTTCCTAGAGAAAGTCGGGGGTTTGTGGTTTTTGGTGTCTAAAAAAAGGGCTCATGGGACCGCCATGGGACTGGCGCTCCATTTTGGTGCAAAAAAGGCGCGCAACGTTTTTTGTTCTGGATGTGGATTTCAGACGCTCAATTGATGACGACGCTTCGTTCCGCCATAGGTGTTTAATGCACTAGGTTGGGCCGAGCCGAAAGGGCATGGCACATGAATAATTCAAGGAAGGACGTTCCCTATGAAGCTTGTTGTAGCGCTAGGCTTGTTGGCGGTATCTCAATTGGTTCAGGCAGATTGTTCCGTGTCTGATATCAAAATAACGTCAGTGAAAGCTAAATTTGTTAATACGTGCGGTAGTGCTGACTGTACTCATATGACTGGAGTGGCAACGCTCTTAAATAACTGTGCTGAGGCCACCGGTGTTCAAGTCCAAATCACGGCTTACGACAAGCTGGACTCGCCTGTTTCTACAGTCGAGCATTGGCCCGCCAGTGTTAGAAATATCCCGCCAGGCAGCTATACTTTTTCCTTGAATCAGTGGCTTGAATATGACCCTGCAATCTCCTCTTTTGGCCTAAAGGCAATTGACGTGAACAAGTGGAAAAAGTGAGGAAACTCGTAACGCATTAATTCCACACAAAATACCCTCCGCGGTGGTGTCCGCTGTGCTTACAATGGGCCACTACTCAAGGAACGACACCGATGGCCATTGAAGACATTAAGCAACTGTGCAAGGTAAACGGGCAGACTCAAGCCCAGGAGCTGTTAGATAAAGGCTGGGTAATCCTGGCCGTGTGCGTCTGCCAAGACGGCGCGAGTCAATACGCTGAATACCACTTGGGCCTGCCAGCACCAAAGCCGGAAAAGGAAAAAGTGCCCGCGATGGTGCGCGCATAAGCGTTACCCATAACGACCAGTAGGAAAGGAACCCCGGGCGCGCCCTGTCGGTACTCCCTATATAACCCACGGAGTCACAATGTCGAATACCAACATCAGCGAGATCTATGAATCATTCAGCGAGGATGATGCCAATCGGTACTTATCCGAAGGCTGGGTGATTGTGGCTGTGGTCAGCGGAATCCGTGAGTATGCAGGCGAAAAGGAAGTAGGGCCGGTCTATGTGCTGGGCAAGCCAGTAGAAGGAAAAACCGGCAGGCTACTTTCGCCCAAAAGGTGAGCGTGCGTTACCCATAACGAACCAGTACGAAAGGAACCCCCGCCCTCAAGATCGAGGGCGGCACACTCAGCCATCATCAAAGGAGAAAGCGTTTATGAGTGAGCCCAAGCTCCACTACTACAGTATGGTGTTTTTGGATAACGCTCTACACGCCAGCGCCTATTTCGGGTTTACGTACCCGAATGTGACGCGTGCGTTGATCGAGCAGGCGAAAATTGTCGCGGGGGTAGGCCCGGACGCCGTGCTGCTCAATTGCTCGTACCTGGGCGAAATGACCAAGCGCGAATTTAACGAAGGGTAGACCGCCGCGTTACCAATAACGCCGCTTATGTAAAAAAGGCCCCCACACCGAAGCCAGGTGTGGGGGCCTTTTTTTGTGAGCGAGGAGACCAGATCCGGTAGGACTGGTATACCAATCCCACCTCAACTGGTTAGAGTTTGAGTGCCAGTTGCAGCATTCCCACCACGTCAGGCCCGTCCTCATTGATCCAAGTCCCATAGTGCTGACGGATCATATTGCCGTTGGTATGCCCCATCTGTTCGGCGATCCAATCGATTGAGGCGATACCCGTTGTCAGCAACTGACTTGCGTAGGTGTGCCGGCATTGGCCTGGCCCCCGATAGCGAACGCCGGCGGCGAGCAAATGAGCCTTAAAAAAGCGATCGCGCACGACAAAGTCGTTGGCGTGTGGGAGGCCGCTTTTCGTGTTCAAAAATACGAAATGCAGCGTGTGCCGGCGTACCGTCTTGTTGTCCCGCTCAACAATGTCCACGGTTTCCGCTTTTCGCTTTCGCGTTAGCGCATCGACCTTACGCAGGGCATCCCACGCAGGGGCCAACAGGCGAACCTTGCGCATCGAGCGCCGGGTTTTCGTGACTCGATAGGCGCCGCGTACCTTCGATCGGCGAAAGGTCACCGTGCCGTGTTCCAGGTCGACGTCCTCCCACGCCAAGGCGATGGTCTCGGATACCCGAGGCCCGGCCCAAATCATGAACTGCACCATCAGCAACTCAAGCGTGCGAGTGGTCGGTGTTTCCAGGATCTGTTTGATTTCCGCCCGGGTGAATGGGTCCGGTGCTTCGGGATCGGGCAGGCGCACCATTAAGCCTTCGGTGGGATCGTGCGCGACTTTCATCCTGGTGCGGTACAGACGAAACACCTGGCGTACGTTGCTGATGATGTCGCGGATAGTCTTGTTCTTGAGGGTTTTGGACAGTGTGCCCTGGATCCACTCCTGCAGGTCCAGGTGATCGATCGCATTAATCTGCACCTTGCCCCAGCGCGGCCGCACATGCACTTCGGCCTTGTTGGCGTAACCCCGGTAACTCGATGCCGCGACGCTATTGGCCTTGATCCGCAACCACAGGTCCAGGTAGTGACCAAACGTGTTTTCCACCAGCCTGGCCGAATTGGGAAAGTGGCGCGCGTAGTCAAAGGTGCCCGCTTGGATTTCGTATTCGATGATGGCGAGCAAGCGCTTGGCCTGGGCAACGTTCGCCGGTGTGTTCCCTCCAGGTAATGATTCGCGGCATTTATCGCCGTCGTATTGAAAATAGATTCTCACGGAATTACCGCGAGCTTCGACCCCACTCATGTAAACCCCTAAAGCTGTACTCGTATAGCGACAGTCTGACGATCGGAAACAAAAAGGCCCGTTTCCGGGCCAAGTATCTGGAAGCGCATCTTCTGGTGGACGCGGCTTATGGCTTGGGCTTGTCGTTGCGCAGATGGGCATTTAGCCGTTGGCGTTGCCGGCTGCATTGCTCGTGGTTGCCCTGGGCGCGCCACCGACCGCATACGTCGCAAACGCTGGTGTAGTCGATGTTCCAGGGAAAGCGTCGTGCGCAACTTGCATGGGATTGCTTAGGCATTGCGCGCAGTCCCCCGGTATGCGGTGTTGGCGAGCAGCTGGGCGACGACAGCCGCATCCGTTTCGCTCAGTTCGCCCAGGGTGCTGGCCATCTGACTGAGGCTTTCGAGGCGAGTGCGTGATTCAGGGGTTTTGTGCACCAGGTAGCCAATGACGGCCGCGCCGATAATCGCGGTGGCCACCAGGTGCCGCGCCGGTGTGGTAGCCTTCGCGGCGCTGCTGCTTAGGTTCTGTGCTTGCATGGTATAGCCCTCTGTTGCGGTCGGGTGTCGAGGAGCTGCAACTCCTCGGCACTGTTTTTTTAAGGTCAGTCCTTGCGGGCCAGGTGGATCACCAGGCCATGAAACTTCGGCTCATGTTCACTGCATGATTGCCATTCCAGCACCCTCAAAATCTGTTGCCGGCTGCAGTCGTCCACCAGGATTTCGCGTTGGCCACCGGCTGTGCGCACTTCCAAAATCTCCAGCAAGCCATCCTCCCCATAAGCCTCGGCCTGGATGATCGGCGCGCTTTCTCCCGTGAAGTCCAGACGGTCCTGAACTGACTGGAGCTTGCTGTTTTTGCCGTCGCCGGCACTGCCCATAAACACTTGGATTTGCATCGGTCTTGCTCTCCTTTACGCCTTGAATGTCCAGCACTTAACTGTGGTCGGCCGGGGTTGTGAACATGGGTTTCGGGTGTTGAAGGCAGCACGTACAGCGCTGTGCACCGCCTTGTTGCTGTCCAGAAACTTGCGGGAACGGGACTCTTTGAGCAGATCGCGCAACGTGGCCACGTCGGCTAACTTCTGTTTGTGTTCGGCGGCGCGCTCGCAGAATTCGTTAAGGTTGATAGCGATCACAGCGGGGTCGCTGCTGTGGTCGACCACCGGGTCTTCGCTCAAGGATTCGAGGTAGTCGTAGACCTCCCAAAACTCGGCTACGGCGGAATGGTCGGAGCTGATCGAGGCCTGGCGCTCAATAGCCATCCGCACGATCTGACGCTGGGTGGCAGCGACCTGGGGATCGCTCAATTTCAGCACCAGGCGCAGGCAATCCAGCAGCGAGAGCAGTTGCGCGTGGTTCTTGCTGATGCGCTCGACACGGAGGTAACCGCGCAAGTCATAGCCGCAACTGCTGCAGTTGCCCTGGTCGCTGGCATAGACGGTGCCGCAGGCAAAACAGTGGGTGTGCAACCGGCGCAGCTTGGCTTCGTGTTCGGGCATACGCTGGGCGAACAACTCAAGCACCGCGGACTCTTTGCCCACCGCCCGCAACAGGAAGTGGCTGAGGGTGCCGCCATCCAGTCCGTTCAATTGATCAGCTGCCGCACGGCTCTGCGGCGTGACTGTTGGGCGCACAAAGTGCAGCTTTACGATGCGCGTCATGATCGCTTCGTGGGCGACCACGGCCGCGTTCTGGCTAATTGCGATCGTTCCTCGGAATGGCGGCTCGTACGTCTCGTTACCGGCCGTCTTGACGCCCTTAGTAGCCAGGGTGCCCCCGCCAAAGAAGTCTTTCAGCTCGTCCCATTCAAAGGTTTTAGCGTGCGCTCGATCATCGCTGTGGCGATCTGCTTCCAGGAACACGACCGGCATGCCAGAGACCTGGCCCATCAGGCGCGAGCGTCCGGCCTTGGTCGATTTCATAGGGTCGAAGCCCTCATAGCCTTCGCGGCCGAGCAACTTCCAGAGCAAGTTCAGCAGGGTGGTTTTACCGGCGCCGGCCTCACCGGTGGCCTCCAGGAATGGGAAGGACTGGTAGCGGGCGCGGATCTGTTCGCAGAACAGCGAGCCGAAGAAGAACACCAGTGCGACGAAGCCTTGGGCGCCGAAGCAGGTCCACAGCAACTGCACCCACTTTTCATCAAAGCCTTTTGCTTCGCGCTGCAGCTTGATGGGGACGCCTTTCTGCAGGGTTTTCAGGCGCAGCTTGCCGAACTCGAAATAGTCTTCGCTGTTGACCTTGTAGGTGGTGCCGTCCTTGATCGCAATGTCACCGTAGACGTAGCAGGCGTATTCCTTGCTGTAGCCCACGTAGTCAATGGTCGACACAGTTTTGATGCCGAACAGTTGGTCCTTCATGAGCTTGTCGAGCTGCTGGCCACTGCCGGTAAACATCGCACCTGCCGCCATGCCGAGCAGTCGTTTTTTGAATTCGCTCGCGGCTGACAGTTGGCCACTGGTAAAGGTGTTTTTAACGCTTTCGGAATCGTGCGGGAAGTCCACGCGCAGGTAGTACCAGGACTCGTCCGTTACTTCGTTGCGCTGGAAATAAAGGGCTTGCGGGTAGCAGTTGGCAATCTCCACAACACTGCCGGATTGCTGCAGCGCCTTTTCGCGCTGTTGTGCCTGGTTGAGCAACTGGTCGTCGTGATTCTCGCTGTCCTCGATGTCGGACATGGCCCGGTTGAATTTCTCCATGTCCAACTTGAACCAGTACAGGCGGTTGGCAAAGCCCAGGTGAAATTCCCCGCGCCTGTTCCAGTCATACATGAGCAAGGCTTTTTCCGCCGCGCTCTCAGCCAGCAGTAGGGCACCCTGATGGCGGGCTTGCTTGAGGTCAGTAGCGATCTGTTCGGCGCGCTTGGTCTCGTCCTGAATGAAGCTCCACCGCTGATGGAGATCGTTCCAGTCTGACTTGCGGCCGTCGCGTTGCGGGATCTGCGCAGACTCGCAGACAAAGCCCAGGGCGCGGGCTTCGCGTACCCAGCGTCTGGTGTAGACGTTGGCGCTGGGCTCGTTATCAAGCGCCCAAACCAGCTTGGGCAATTTCCCGCCATCGCGGATCTTGACCAACGCTTTGAGCGAATCCCCTGGGAACGCATTGGAAGACATCGCCGACACCGCTGCGATGTCGTTGTGCACCAAGGCGATGGCGTCGAAGATACCTTCAACAATCCAGATTTCCTTGGCTTCAAGAAGGTCGACGCAGGGCGGGCACCACCAGACGCCGCGATAGCTATCCTTGGATTTGAAGCGGGCTTTCATCTTGCCGAAGCGGTGCGGCTGATCAATCAGACGTTCCCACCAACCGCCTTTTTCCAGGGCGAAGCGCACCGTTGCACTGCCGGCGTTGTGTTCAGCGGAGTAGAACGTTTCCTGGGTGAACCAGCCCTGGATCAGCTCAAACCGAAAGCCCCGGGCGAACTCCAGGTAGGCGCGTGCGGTTGCGTTGGGATGCTGCTCTGTTGCCGGTGCTCGCTTGCTCCAATCTTCGAACAGATCGTCGTACAGCTCTTTCACGTGCAAGGTGTGGCCACACTTTTCGGGGCGACCGCAAATCACCATCCATGGCGTATCAAAGCGGGAATACAGCTCTTTCTTTTTGCACTTTGGGCAGGTGCCGCCGCGCATGTAGTCGGTGCCCGTGCGGTGCTTGAGCCCGAAGTCGGCCTGAAGGCGTTGCAGCACGTCGTGACGAAGGTCTTCTTTCATGGGGTTACTTCACTGCTTTGAGGCTGTGGGACAGGGCTGCCATGAGGCGTTTTTGCGCAGCCATGACCGGGATGTGGGCGAGAATTGCGCCGTGGCGTAGACCAGCCGCTACAAGGCGGAATTGGTCGGCGTACCAGTGTTCGTTGAGGCTCAAGCGATACTGTTCACGCAGGTTAGCCAGCAACGCTTCGGCCTCGGCCGGGGGCAGTTGTGTGGTGACAATTACGGCGTTTGCCATCGTTAAACCTCAATTTCGGGCGCAGCTCACCCATACCCACGGGAGGTGGGGCCGGCGATTGGTTGGGGTTGGTGTTACAAGTTCGCGGAACGTTGGCGGCGCGTCAGGTCCAATAACTCGATGTGGGCAAGGTCAGTCAGTTTGGTTGCAACCGGTTCGGCCACGTCGAGGTTCCCAACCAGATGAAAGATTGCCCGTTTGCGTAGCGACGATAGGTCGCCCAGGTGTTCGGCTTGATGGCGCTCAAGAAACGCCAGTGCAGCGTTCTGCATGCACTGTTGGTAGTCCAGGGTATTGGTTTGAGTGTTCATTGGCCTTTACCTGACTTGGCGCGGTAGAGATCGATGGCGGCATGAATTTCGGCAGTACGTGCAGCTATGTGCAAGACGTGCGCGTTCAGTATCAATTCGGCCTCGTCTTCGGTGATTACGCCGTCTTCGATAGCCTGAGCGATAACCTGGTCGACCGTGCCCTGTTTTGCTGAGGTCTGTACTGCCCGTGCGTACATCTCAACGTTGTCGAGGTTTTCCGGTTGGATGACCGGCACGAACATGCCGCCGTACATGGCCGCTACGTAGTTGGCCAGGTGCTGGGTGCCTGTGACTTGTTCCAGCTGATAGATCTGTAGGTCTGTCAGCGGACGGCAGTTATTGTTCTCGTAAGCGTGGTTATCAAACTTCTTGAGAGGTAAGCCGATGCGAGCGGCGGCGCGTTCGCGGCCACCTTCAAAGGTGCAAATAATTGCACTGACGACTTCACGTCGTGTTTTTAGAACCTGACTTTTCATCTTCTGCTGTTCCCTCAGTGCACCGGCCATTACTGTTCGATCACGCCGTCTTTGATTCCGAGTAATACGGCCGCACGATGAGCTTCCCCACGACGGCATTGGCTTTGCCCACTCAGGACCGCATAGACGGTGCTGGGGTTGAGTTGATGTTGGGCAGCGAAGTCTTTGGCTGACTGGCCCCGTTTTTCTAATGCTTCCCGTGCTTGATGACGGGCTTGCTCGGTAACGCTTGTGTTCGGCATAGTGCAGATCCGTGCAATTTCATGTGATGTGAGATGCACAATGATGCACTTAGGTGCACTTGTAAATAGTAAGGATGAAAAAAAGTGCATCTTTCGGAAGATATCGGTTCTCGGCTGCAAGAAGAACGGAAGCGATGCGGCATGACACAGAACCAGGTCGCGGAAGCACTTGGGATTGCAAAGCGAACACAGGCGAACTATGAGGCAGGATCTAGCGATGCTACGGCGTCCTATCTGAGTAAGGTGGCAGTCCAGTTCGAATTCGATGTGCCCTACATCCTCACCGGACGGCGTAGCACGCTGGCCCTTGATTCTCTGAATGAGATTGAGGACAGAATTGTTCAGCAATATCGCAGTATCCCGGCAGATGATCAGAGGGCCATTCGGCGCTTTATCCAGGCCATGGCTGACGATGCTGGTAAAGGAGTGAGTTGACCCCACTGTTCCTGTCTTACCACCGGCTTGTCCCCATATCTCTGCGTCAGCAATTGATTTTATGGAGTGGTAAGCATGTTGGATCGCACAAACGCCGATGTCGGTTACGTTGAAATAGCTGCATCTGCGCGGTATGAGCTTTCGCACATTGAACGTCGTCTGATTGGTTTTTATCGCCAGTTGAGCCTTCGTGACCAGGAGCAATTGCGCAGGCTGACCGAAGCGCTGATAAGCAATCCGGATCATTCTGACGCAGATTGATTCCTGAGCCGCCGGCATGCCGTTGTCGGCGGTTTGCATCATGCGACTGCCTGCGATCCGAGCTTTTCGAATAGCTCCCGCTGCTGGGCCCTAGGCATGTCTCGAAGACGATCAATCAGCAGCCTGTCGAACGTCTGTGCAGACGGGCTGAGTGTGTGGGAGAACGTGAGATTTGCGACCCAGCTGTGCCCACACTTCGCGTCAAGGCACTGGCAATAAAGTTTCGCGAAGTCGGTAGATAGCACCTCACGCGACGCAATCCGGCCTTTGTGCCCGCATTTACAAGTAACTCTCATATTCCCTCCCCAGGGTGCAGCTATTTGCCACTATGGTCGCATGTGGTGCAGAATATTTCTCTATCTTTGAACGATCAGATAACGCTTTCCCCTGAGTTATCTATCTTTTTCCAGTTGATGTGCCTGTCGCGTCGAAGGCTGTCATTCAACTGGCTGAACAGCTGACAGATCGGTCTGATCTCGTTGCTGGTGTACACGCGATCGATCTTCTCAATATCGCCAAAACCGCCGTTATTCTCCGGGATGATCCCGGCCAGTGCGGGGTTCATGCGCCAGGCAGCGATCACGTCATTGCGGGTAATGTTCTTCACCTTCTCCAACTCGTCCTTGGCCTGGAAGTCGCCCACAGGGATGATCTGGATCGCGTTTTCCTTGCCGTTCGGGATGTTGACGAACATAGAGCGGAAGTTGCCCACGCCCTTGCTGGCGCTGATCTGTGCGCGCAGGTTCTCTTCGTCTTCCTCGGTCAGGTCCGGGTCGTTGGTGTAGAAGATGTAGCCCGCGTGCGCGCCGTTGCTGTAGTAGCGCCGGCGAAACAGGGTCGCGGCTTCGTTGAGCAACAGCGCCTGCAGGCCACCCAGGTAATCGGGCACGCCGTAGATGTTCTGTTCCACGTCGTAGTCCAGGACGTGTTCAATTTCGTCCTGGTCGAAGTCCATGAACTTGCTGTCCGGCAGCAGCATCCTGAAACCGCCGTCGACCTTCACGCGCATGTTGATCGCTGGCAGGTGCTGCATCTCCAGCACCTCGCCGAACGCATTGGTATCGCGATAGAAATACGCCTCGCCGAACACCATGTAATCCAGGCTCGCCCGTCCCATGGTCTGTGTGCTGCAGCCCTCGGAAGGGATGAACTCACGTAACAGCAGGTTGCGTTTGAACTTGGGAATGGCGCCGTGGTGCGCGTTGGCGCGCAGCAACTTGGCCAGGCCCGCCCGCGATACCGGCGGCTTGTAGATTTCGCCGTCGTCGCTGAGAAACACCCCCAGATACTCGCCGATGTTGCCGGACAGCACCTGTTCGGGTTCCCCGAACGTGAACGCCCGCATGGGCTGCTGCTGTCGTAACTGCTGACTGGCTTGGGGCTTTCTGCGTTGTGGTTTGGGCATTGTTTCCGCTCGTGACGTAGCGGCTACGGCGCCGCTTGTTGGTATTCAGGGGTTCGTTGGCCAGGGCGTGCATGACGGCCCAGGCGATATCGGCGTGGCCGGTGGCGTCGGTGCGCGAAGCGCTGTAGGTGACCTGGCCGCTGTTGGTGGTGCCGCGCTTGATGGTTAGGAACGCCTGGGCGATGTCCGTCCAGCCGGCGTCCCACTCAATGCGGCTGCCCTGGATCGTGTCCTGGGCCTTGAGTACCAGGGTGTTTTTGGTCTCAAGGCTGTAGTGAATCGGCGTTGCTTTCGCGTAGAAGTCGCGCACCAGGTCGAACACGCCGTAACCCACGCCGGTGATATCGATCCCGATGTGCTGGACGTTGAAACGCTCTGTAAGCTTTTTGACCTGGGCGGCCTGATAGGTGAACGAATGCCCCCGCCAGCTGTGCTTCTCCAGGATGCGAAACTTTGCCCCGGGCTCCAGCGGCGGGGCGACCACCACGCACGTGGCGTCGTCACGGGTCCGGCTTGGATCGTAGCCAAGCCAAACAGGGCTGTTGCCGAAGGGGCGATCCAGTTCGGGGTTGTAGTCCTCCCATAACGACAGATCGGAATAGCAGCGCTCCAGATCCTTGAGGCCGAACGCGCTCTGGCTGCTGTCGATGAACTTGCAGTAGAACAGCTGCTGGAATTTGTCTTCGTCGTAC
>Ga0160452_100475_pt1 | contig 26788 bp, 23 predicted proteins | sample HID1971I_E6MG_FD_108230 | JGI IMG/M metagenome (GOLD analysis project Ga0160452, IMG submission 108230) | Enriched millipede-associated microbial communities from UW Madison campus, WI, USA - HID1971I_E6 MG | ecosystem: Host-associated > Arthropoda: Insects > Digestive system > Unclassified ...
GCTTTTTTCCTACCCCCACAGCGCCCCCCCCCCCCCCCGCCTCCGGTATTCCGGTCAGCTTGCCTGCAGTAGCTTCGGGCAAGCCCGTCGCACGCCATGTCAAACCGCCCGCCGCGCCGTCAAAAGAGCACCAGTACTATGTCCTGTTTGACGCTTCGAAAAGCTACGTGCAGCATTACTAAGAGACAATGCTTGACGCTTTACGTCGCATTCAAGGCTCTTACAACTTCCCTTTAGAAAATCCCACTAAACCACACCAAGAATATGATGTGATTTGAAATGTCCGCTAAATTGAACAGAGAATGCTGCATGGAAATCATTTTATTTTAATCATCAACTTCTAAAGCTTCCTAACCCTCCATACCCATTTTATTAGTGAAAGATACTAACACTTAAATTGCTTCTCAACAATGGGATGTATCACAAAAAGGAGGGATTGGTGTGCTTACGTATTACCAAAGAACGATACTTGCAACCTTAGTTGATTCCTCATGTCAGGCAGTTGAATTACTGAAGCTGAAATACGATGTCAATCTAATAATTAAATGGAGAAGACTTATTAAACAAATTGAGAGACATTTTCAATTACCTTCATTTATAAAAAATGCCTGGGATCATTCTTACTCTGATCCGCTCTGTGACAAGGGTGAAAATCCTGAGGTGCTGGTGGATGCCCAAAGATTTATGATCCTAAGAGAGCTTATTGAATTCTCAAAGATATTGATAAAAACCGTAAATAAATCCGATGATACATACAGCCAAAATTCCGCCTTATACAGTTTGCTTAACATAACTTTGCCCAGCCAGTTTGGCTTCATTTATGAAGAGCATATACAATGTAATCCGCTAGTTATTGATATTCGAGTATATTTAGTACAACAAGGAATGATCGAAATACAATTAGCAGATAACGAATTTGTTTGGGTCTACCCTCACAACTTCAATGAGAATACATTCTTTTATTCATCTGGACTCTCCCTTCACGAGGCAGAAGGTTTGTGCTACTTGGGTGGATTAGACTTATTGAGTAAGGTAGTCCAATATTGCCGTTTAAACTTACATGAAAGTGTGTATTCTCGGAAAGGTCGTAAATTCAAATAGCGAAGCTCTCAGCTTATCTGAGGGCTTCTTTTCTTCCACTTGAAGTTCACAGAAAAAGAAGGAAATCCTTGGAATTCGTCGAAATATTAGTTACTTTGACTTATTCCAAATATAAAGGGTGTTAAAAATGAGTGCCGAGACAATTATATATACCCCCTACCATAGCGCTATTCCAAGTTGGTCTGGGTACCAATATCAAGGAAAAGTCGCATTAAATGTTGCACTGGACTACATGATGAGAATTAGTCCTGACGAGTATGAAAGCCACTCCCTAGAACTGGAATGGTATGAAGATTTCTGCATTTTAAATGGAGAAACGTATATATCCATTCATCAAGTTAAATCGTACAAAGCAAAGGGATTGAGTGAATATAAAGAAGCCATCTGGAACTTACTCGGAAAAACATTACTTAAGTCGTGTGAATCTTGTTATCTCCATTCTGCATCAGATCTTGATACAGAAGAAGAGATAAAGAAAGGATTACTGAATCTTGATCCTCCACCGATGCCTAAACCGCCCAAAGATCCATTAAAAGGGCCTAAAATAAAAACTTATTCACCGCGTCATTATCACGATCAGGTCATGGCAGCAAATGCTTATGAAGAACTTTTCTCAAAGTTCTCATGTTATTCTTACGCAAGCTCAAAAAGGTATTGTCCTCTAAATGAGCTCGAAGACGAAATCAAACAAAAAATTAAGAGTTATTACGATCATAGGGGCCAGACTTGTACTGTTGTACAAATCGAGGCGGTTTACCATTACCTACTAGGCGAAGTGGACAGGCACATAACCCGAAGACATTATGATGAACAAATCGATGACGCTACTGAAATTGATTTCATTCCTGACCGCATATGGTTCACCGAAATATATCAAGTACTTGAAAACAACTGGGAAAAGCCCTCAGATGAATATGTCATTTTAAGACTAAGAAATATGTTTCACAGTATCTGGGACTCATTTTCAATTGATCTTCACCAAAAAACAGTAGATGAAGGAACCTTGGAGAGACAAGAAGACATTCGTAAAGTAGAGCAATATGTTTCAACTTTAAGTAGTTTAAGTAATACTGATTTCTTTACTTTTTGTCAGATTGTCACACCAAATATTCATATTCCCAAAGCAGATGAAGACGCCTTTAGAAATCTCATTCCTGAAGATGGAATTGGTACTCTGCTTTATGCTTTCTATGAAATTAAACGTGAACTAGATGTAACAAACTATAGATACGTAAAAAAAATTCAATCTATAAATACTAGTTATTTACCGACTACATTAAAATTAATAGGCAATAGATATAGATCTGACGATACTATTAAGTCAAGTATTGCAAGTAGTATTTTAAGCAATGCAGCTATCCGTAATCAATTGTATGAAATCGAAGTAATGATTACAGATAATATAAATGCAAAGTCTTTGGAAGAGGCTGCAATGAAATTTACAGCTATTGAAACAGATGATGGGAATCCGAATGATAAGGTAACTAAAATAAAAAAGATTCGAATGATTGACATTGATATAGCAAAAGGAGAATTGAATCAGTGAGAAAATTAATTGAAAGATTATTCTTGGAGAATAATTATACTGTTCGTCCCATTTTGAATGATTCGAGTTTATTAGCTTCTGATACAGCTAAATCAAATTATTACCTTTCTATATTTTTAACTGAAGCAGATGTTCAAGATCTTGTTGTCGGTTCTTTAAATGAACATTTTGATGCAATTAAGGGTCTCGATGAAGGTTATGAACCCCAAATGGATAAGAATTTGTCAATGTTGATCTGTGTGAAACGAAGTTCACTTAATAATAATAGTACTTTAAATAAACAAATCTTTGATATTGAAGAAGATCCTTATTTCTTTAAAAAGTATGTCCTGACTTACACAGAGAGCCAGGAAGAGTTGATCCTTAGAAATGTCAAGGATACTAGTGTTATGACTTATCTACATACGATTCTTAATAGTGAAGATGCATTTCAAACTCACAAGAAGTTCCCATATCATGAAACTGAATACAACTTAGTGAGCAAATTATTTATTAAACTCCCCATTTTGAATTTAACAATAAGGAATGAAGAACTTCCCAGCTTAAAAGTCACAGTTAATAATTTACTTACCCCTGATTTACTTCAATTCAGAGATGACTTACTTAATTTGAATAAGATTGAAGATGCAGATGGGGAAACGGAAGAAGTACCAGATGAAGATACTTTACGAAAACGCCTTTTGGAATACGTGGGGGTCAAATTAAATGACTAAATATATGCTTAATCAGATTTATATTGAAAACTTTAAAGGGATTGATTACCTCCATTTAAAATGGAATGGTGGCCAATTAATTGTATTAGATGGGCCAAACGGTTTTGGCAAAACTACTATTTTTGATGCCATAGAACTCGCATTAACGGGAAAAATCGAAAGAATTAAAAAGCCTGAAGATGCTCGCTTTGCATATAATGATGTCCTTTTCAGCAACGATCCCACAAAAAACGTTTCAATCAAAGTAGAATTTGTTAGTGAAGGTGCTCCGACTATCACCATTGCTAAATTACTTCCTTTCAATAAAAAGCTGACTGGATTAGAAAAGCAACCAGGAAAATGGGGGATTTTTGATACCTATCTCCTTGATTCAATTGAAAGCCCTATAACCAATCAAACCAAGTGCGAACAAAGCGATATCAGTAGTCATTTTGGAATTAACGAAATAGATCGGTTATATAGTTTGTTTTATTACATTCAGCAAGAAGAGAACACAGCATTTTTAAAAAGACCAGGCAAAGAAAGAATGGGAGAAATCAGTCGTCTATTTGATACTAAGTCTGAAGAAAATGAGAAGAAATATTTTGATGGATTAGCTAAAATTCTTGATCAAGAGAAAAAGAACAAACAAAAGGCTATTACTGAAATTGAACAACGTCTAGAGTCATACAAAAATGTAAATGAGATGCTGAACAATGATGACAATGTTTTGAATTACGAACCGTTGTTAAATGGTATCTCCAATATGATATGGGATAAAGAAGACATCACTATTTCAGATAGGGAAATGCGTGATAAATTTATCAATGAATTACTGCTGATCGAGGACTTCATTTCTAACTTTAATGAATATAAGAGTGCTGTATACAATCAACGGCTTGGTAAGTACTTAGACAATAGATCTTTGATAAGTGCTACAATAAGCAATGCTTTTTTTCTTGAAAAGTATCAAGAAATCAAGGTGCTACATGAGAAGGAGATAAAGCTTAGCTCCCTCCTGACCAAATTAAAAAATTATCAAGAAAATATACTCAGTATTAATTATGATGAGCTGCGGAACTATACTGAGTTTGACTTGGATACAGTAAAACAAAAAATTGAAATAATAAAAACCCAATCAACAAATCGATCTTTGTTATCAAGAATAGTAAATGAATTAAACACTACCAGAGATAAGCTGCTGCAACAGTCGAGTACGTTTCATGAACATACAGTTACACAAGGTAAAGAATGTCCATTTTGCGGTTACGATTGGCAAGATCATGATAGATTACTCTCTGAATTTCAAACCAAGAAAGAACATTTCATTTCTCTTTATGACGAATCCACAATAGTCCAACAAAATGAGATTGAAGAGGTTTTCCAAAAGTACCTCTCTCCAATTATTAGTTGGATTGAAGATTATTTATCACATGCAGATAACGTAATTAATGCGGACTTCTATGCCCAAATAGAGCGCGGTTCACGACGAGAGAAAGAAATACTTGCATTCTTAGAATGGTGCATCCAAAATGGGATCAATATTTCTCCTTATATAAATAACAATATGAACGAACCTATTGAAAATATGGAATCCGCCACGGAGTTGTTAGTGACCGAATTACGTGGAAAAGCGAAGATTATAAAAGAAGGGTATGCCGAATTTGATGAAAAGTACAATCAATTTGAGACAGTATTTAAGGTAACATTCGGAAGCCAAGAAGCAAATGTAGATAAAGTAACATTAGAGGCAATAGAACGAAAAAAACAATACATTGATTTTCTATTCTTTAATCAAAACAATAAAAGAAAAAATGATGACATAAGCAAACTTGAGAAACTAAGTGAAGATCACTCTAAACTTCAAACAAAGTTGGATGAAATTAAAAACATTATTGGAATTTATAATAACGGAATTAAGAAACATTGGAAGAAAATAATGATTGATATTGAGATTCCGTTTTATATTTACAGCGGTAAGATAATGCAGAACTATCAACGAGGTCTCGGGATATTTATTAAAGAAAAAGAAGATGCTGGAAGTATTGTTTTTGTATCTGATAATTCATCTGATCACGATGCATTAAATTATTTAAGCTCCGGTCAACTATCTGCACTCGTCATTTCCTTTACATTAGCGCTTAACAAAGTTTATGCAAATAAGGATTTAGGTGTAATTCTAATTGATGATCCCGTCCAATCTATGGATGAAATTAATATGGCGTCCCTAACTGAACTACTAAGAAACGATTTCAACCATAAACAAATTATTATTTCCACACATGAAGATGACGTATCAAGATATTTGCAGTACAAATTTAGTAAGTACGGTCTAAATACTCTTAACTTCAATATGAGACAACATACACAACTAAAGGAATTAAAACAACAGGATCATGATGGTTCTCAAAATATCTAAAAATTGGGATGCCGTTGCTGATAACTGCTGTTCACTTAATCAAGAATAGCAGATTTACGAACCAGGTAAGTTCATCTGTGAAATCAAAAAGAAAAAATTGAGGAGTCCACCTTTTAAATCAAAGCACTTTAGGCAGGAGCTATCTGAGGATAGCCTCCAATTATGGAGAAGGAATTTGTCCGTTGAGCCTCTTGGGCTGAAAAATGGCGCCATCTTCCCCCTCCCAACATGAAGAGGCACTAGCATTTCCAAGACATAAGTTGGGATTATCGATTCATTCCAATAAAATACTTTTTTGCTCCATCCGCCGCCAAGTCCCTTGTTTGGGAAGGACGTGCTCAGTTTTAACGTCATTTGCCGAGCATGACATACAAGCACGCCCGCAAAGCAAAAGAACTCTCGTCGAAATCGCTGCACGGTGTAGGATTGATGGATCGGCTCACAACATTGGTGTTTGAATCGCTCAAATAGATTGTAGGCAAGGAGCTTTAAGAGCAGGTCAATTTCATTGGCGGCAAACGATTGCGTAGGGATCCGGTGGATGGCAAATCCACGCTTGCCTTCATTGATGTCGTTCTCCATAGCGCAGCGTTGGTTGTAGAAATCGCCATACGTCGATGGCTTCCCAGGCTTCGGTCGTTACCATTGCTTCGTACTGCCAAAGCAAGTCTAGTTCGAGCTGCGACTGATCCCCGTCCCAGCGCGGCATCTTGCGGATGACGGCGACACGACGCGTCTTCTCCCACGTGGTCGCTTGGTAGGCGAGCACGACGCCTTCAATGATCCATTCGTCATCGACAAAGCGCGTCCAGTGTTCACAGGCTTTCACCTGCTGCCCAAGACGTGGCGTCCATTTGAGTTTACCGACATAGCCGATCTTCCGGGACTCCCAAAAGGCGTAGAAGTCCTCACCTCCAAAGCCTTTGTCAAAACGTGCATAACGCACAGCATGGGAACCCAGCAGAGCTAACGTCTGCTCGGCAAAGGGTAGGACATCGGTCGAGCTGCTTGTATTGCCGGGGCGCAGGCAGGCGTTAAGTAGCATCCGCGACTGCCCTTCATAGATGAGTAAAGGATGCAAGCTTTTGCGCCCGTGCTTGTAGCTGTTGTAGCCCACTTCCGCTCCCTGTTGGTTGCCGTATACGGTCTCCACGGTAGAGTCCAGATCCAAGATTAACGATGTCGGCAACCAGGGTTGGATAAGGGCGAGATTTAAGGCTCGGATGGCTGGCGTTATCTGCTCATGGGCCTTGCCTAGACGCAGCAGATCTTTATTTAACAACGTGTGATGCGGCACCCGACCGCCCATCACTTGGGTGACCAAGGCATCGCTCGCCAGAGATTTGAAGTGAAAGAGACGTTCACAGCCCAGAAGCCAGCCGATGATGAGGTACTGCAAGATCCGATGGGTGGGGAAGATGGCGTTCATGGCTTTGGCTTGACCTAGCGTCCGAAGTGCCTGTTGGAACCGAATCGATTCCAGAAAACTAAGGATGGTTTTACTGCCTGCAAAATGCGTGGCATTTCGCATAGAAAATTCCGTTTTCAACGACGTGATTTTTGTGGTAAACTTCACCTTAAAGGTGCTCTCTCTTTGGGTGATGTTGTTCTAGACAAACACCATTCTACCAAAGATTTGAGCACTTTTTTATGTTTTTACGAGACAACTTTTTTATGTTTTTACGAGACGGCACTTTCGTAATTCAGGATAAAAAAGAAAAACTTAATAAATTGCAAGGGCGAAGCAAAAAACTTTGTACATTATGAAGTGTATTTCGAAGAGTATGGTTTTTACGAGTTCATAGCAACTTCGTTTTCATGCAAGTTCTAGGCATATGGGAGAAGCTCACTGCACATAGCAAGTACGCCGATTTAACACTGAAATTGTAGCGCTGCCTTTCTTAGCATTGAAGCAATGACTCGAACAGTGACTTGAAATCAGGATCTACATTTGTTTCTGGTGGAGGTGAGGACATTGAGCGCCGAATTTAATGGAATTAATAGAAAGCTTATAGTTAGCGCTAGTGTTCTTGCTTTGCTCCTGATTATCGGGTTGTTGTTAGTTGCTAATACTCTGGAAAGAACGGAAAAAGAGGAAGAGACGATAAGAACAGAAATAAAGCCTATCCTCGATAGATTCCCATTGCTATACTCGGTTCATAAGGCTTACTGGAAGGCTAGCGTTACCGGGAAAACTAATTTCGGTCCCAGTTCATACTGGATTAAAGGTTACGTTTATATTGGAGATGAGCAACTGAAAGAAATAAAATCGTATGAGTGGGCAGAAGCAACTGGATTTTCACCAGCATTTACAGTTGATCATGTGGCGGAACCTTCACGATGGTTGTACAGCGAAAAATTCAATCAATATATTAAGTCCAAAGAGTTTATTGGTCATTTTTATTATGATGAAAATAATGAGCGGCTGTATTTCGATGTAGAGAGTTAAATAATGAGTCAGACAGACCAGACTTATTATTGCACGAGTTGACGGGAACGAGTTCTATAAAGAAGGTGACTATTTTGAAATACCTTAAAAATGAGCTGATTGCATTGGCACTAGAGGAAAAGGGCCTTCCTAAAATTATTTACTCTGAAATTGACTCTATTGGCGTTGAGCTTAGGAAAATTGAAATTTTCACTAATGGAACTTTTGGATATGCTTATAACGAAATAGAGGTAGGTACGACCGCGCTTGCCGACCAATTGATTCCGGAAGTTGAAGAGATAAACAAGGATGAAGGTTTTTTAGCGAATTACATTGAACGGTATGAATTTGAGGCTTTATGGAAAAAGTATGTTTTGGATTCCTATGAAAAATAATTGCGTTCAGCTTTTACATCCAAATTAGGCGGTTATTATTACCAGGAATTTCTCTGCCTTTGGTTTCCCTCCGAGATAGTCTGAGAGAACATAGGTTGCCCATGTTGATTCATTTCAAAGGTTCCACGTTTCATCTTACAGACCCAATAAGTACTCACTCGGAGCAATCGCAAGCGGTGCGTTTCCTACCGAAAGGAAGGAGCACGCCGCTTCTTTATGTTTACGTTCTCCTTGTCTTGCCTCTTCAACCTTGCGCCCTCACAGACGATAATATATACAATCATCCCCCGTCGTTTCATAACCCCCCCTCGCACTCCCGCAAATGCCGCGTTATAGTCAACCTATGCGTAGTCTGGTGCGATCAAAGAAATCATAGCCCATCCTCCATGGTTTTGAGTGCCCTGAAGCGATGCCGGTCTGCGACAAGGATCATATCGGATCGTTTCGTATACGCCAAGCTGCGTATCGTCTGGCAGTTGGATAAGGGAATCGAAAATCATCAGATGATCAAGTTGACGCTGCAGCCGCTTGTAGAAAATTCGATCTATCACGGCATCGAGACGTTGGACCACGGCGGACAAATTACAATCGAAGGCCGCATGCAGGAAGGCATGATCTGTTTCCATATTCGGGACGACGGCGTTGGCATCGGCGAGGAGCAACTGGCTCACATACGGCGTGTGTTAATTGATGGCGAGACGAGGCAGATCGGACTGAAAAATGTCGACAACCGCATTAAGCTCTATTTCGGCGAGCAATACGGCGTCCGTATCGAGAGCGAGGCGAATGTTGGGACGACAGTAACGCTCACACTCCCGTTGCAAAGCTTTGAGATGCGTCCCTGACAGCTAGGCGGGTTTTCTTCCGGAAGGAGGGAAATGCCGCCTCTTTGTGGTCTCTGCCGCTGCTATAATGATCCGAGCGAGGTTGTGGAGCTCGTCCCTACCTTAAGTTTGTATTGTATATAAGTATAAATGTTCAGTATAATGTACAAAGCGAATGAACTATTAACCAAAGGAGGGAGCGTCGCATTGGAAGATGCCATTCACGTCCGAATCGGACACAATTTGCAGCGGATTCGCAAGCAGCGCGGTCTTAGTCTGGACAAGCTGGCAGCCTTGACGAACGTCAGCAAAGGCATGTTGCACCAGATGGAAAGGGGAGAGATTCAACCGACGGTCACCATTGTCTGGAAAATCGCAACAGGGCTCAATATTTCATTCTCGTCCCTGCTGCGTGACGATGATGCGGCCGTTGTTGTCGCTATCCCGGCACCTATGCCGAATGTAACAGAGGACGACGGTCGTTGCCGCGTCTATATGCTATTTCCGTTTGACCCGCAGACGAGGATGGAGCTGTTCACCATGGTGCTGGATGCTGGCGCCGCTTATACTTCCGCTCCGCACCAGCAAGGAGTATATGAGTTTTTGACCGTAACGGACGGGACGCTGCAAATGAACATCCAGGGCGAGTCGTACACGCTGCATACTGGACAAGCGATCAGGTTTGCCGGGCATACCGCGCATCAATATATCAACCCATCTGCAACAACAACAACGGTTCAGGTGACGATGTACTACAATGAACAGGAAAATTAAGATGGCCGCTACCTCTCCCTTCGGGGGAGATACATACGAGGAGGAATATCATATGGAATCATTGCGCAACGAAGGCAGCAGACGCGTGCAAGCCCTGCTAACCGAAGGAGGTTACCCTAACAAGGTAGTCGAGTTGTCTGACAGCGCTCATACCGCACAAGCAGCTGCGGACTCGCTTGGCTGCGATGTCGCACAAATTGCCAAGTCGATCGTATTTCGATTGAAAGAAAGCGACAGTCCGCTTCTCGTTATTGCCAGCGGAATTAACCGGGTTAATGAAAAGAAAATCGCGGCCGTCCTGGACCGGCGCCTTGGCAAAGCGGACGCAGATTTTGTGCGGGAAAAAACCGGCTTTGTCATTGGCGGCGTGTCTCCGATTGGACATATCCAGCCGGTTCAGACGATTATAGACGAAGATCTGTTTCAATACAAAACCTTATGGGCTGCCGCCGGACACCCGAAAACGGTATTCGAGGTAACGGCCGAGCAGCTTGTCGCCATGACAGGCGGACAAGTGATGTCGATTACGTAATCGGGTATCAGTTATTGACTCCTTGAATGGCGGTATTGCGTAGGAGTCATGCCTACGCTGCGCTTGAACAAGGCAAGGAACGTGCCGATATCCTTATAGCCGACGGATTCGGCAATCGCGCTCACCTTCTCTGGCGTATCGCGCAGCAGCTGGCAGCTTCGCTGAATGCGCAGATGCTGCAAGTAGCGGAGGAAGGGCTGCTCCGTATGTCGCAGGAACAGTCGCTGCAGATGCCGCGCGCTCCAGCCGCTTGCTTCGGCAAGCGAGGCTAGCGTTAGCGGCTCTGTGCAGTGCCGATCCAGGTATTGCAGCAGCCGATGGAAGCTCACCGGTGTTTTGCTTGCCGCGCCGCCTTCGACGCTTCTTCTCCGCTGCACGGTAAGGAGCAGCTGAACAAGCAAGGTATGGATATAGTCCATCGCGCCTGCGTGGATCAGCGTATATTCCCGGTGCATCGCCAGGAACAGCTTCTCGATCGTATCCCCTTCGTCGGACAGGACGAAGTAATCGACCGAGTCGTTCATAAGGGCGACAATGAACGAGCGGCTCGCTTCGTCTGTCACGAATTCGGCTAGCTTCGCCAGGACGCGCGCAGGAAATACGCAGTTGTATACGATCAGGCGGTGTTTGGCGGCGTTTGTCGATTGCGGACGGAAGACATGGGGGGTTCCGATTGGAATGAAGCAGAGCTGCCCCTTGAACACCTTGTGGATGTCATCGCCGACGTGGTGAAAGCCGCCTCCTTCTGCAATATAGGCGAACTCATAGAAGTCGTGATCGTGAAGGAAGGTATCGAAGCTTTCGGTTGCGCGATTGATATATACCGGGAAATGCTCAAAGAAGTATTTCCCAAGATAAGTAAAGGGGCTTTTTTTCATTGGTTATCCCTTCTTTTCAAAGCTGGCAGCCTGAATGGGAAGTCATTATGTCGTAATCGCCTTATGAATATGTCCGTATTGCCGCAATGCAATCGGCCGCACTTATTATATCATAAGACACATTACGGCATATTGAAGAGGAGAGCTGAACAATGTTTGAAGTGAAGCAGCTGCGCTGCGAGTACATGGACAAACCGATCGGCATCGATGTCAGGCGGCCTCGCCTTAGCTGGAAATTGAGCTCGAACAAGCGTGGGAGCGTTCAAACCGCTTATGAAATAGAAGTCTCGTCCGCAGAAGGCTTCGAGGATATCCTGTGGCAATCCGGCCGCGTCAGCAGCGATCAGACGGTGCATGTCGAGCTGCCGGGTCTGGAGCTTGCATCGAGGAAGCGCTATTATTATCGGGTCAAGAGCTGGAACGAAGCGGGCGAGAGCTCGGCATGGTCGGCCGTGTCCTACTGGGAGACGGGGATATTAGATGAGAGCGAATACACCGCGAGCTGGATTGGCGCGCCGGAGAGCGTCATCGCGCAAGACAGCGAGCAGGTGCCGCTGCTGCGCAGAAGCTTTGCGGTCGGCGGCGCCGTGCGTCAAGCCCGTCTGTACGCCACTGCGCTTGGCCTGTACGAGCTGGAGCTGAACGGCGCACGGGTCGGGGACAGCTACTTTACGCCGGGCTGGACGAGTTACAAGCACCGCCTGCAGGTGCAGACGTACGACGTTACCGGCATGCTGCGGGACGGAGCCAATGCGATCGGCGCCTGGTTGGGCAAGGGCTGGTACAGAGGCAATCTGGCCTGGCAGCATCAGAAGGACATCTACGGAGACAAGAACGGGCTACTGCTCGAGCTTCACGTTCAATACGAGGATGGTCGCTCCGAAGTGGTGACGACGGATGGCGCCTGGAAGGCGGCGGGAAGTCCGATCCTGATGTCGGAGCTGTATCATGGCGAGACGTACGACGCGCGGCTCGAGCAGCCGGGCTGGAGCCTGCCTGCATTCGACGACAGCGCTTGGCATCCGGTCGACCTCTTGGACGGAGCATCCGGCAAGCTTATCGCGCAGGAGAATGAGCCGGTGCGCAAGATCGAGGAAATCAAGCCGATCGCGATGATCACGACGCCGCTTGGGGAGACCGTGCTCGATTTCGGGCAGAACATGGTCGGCTGGGTTCGCTTTGAGGTTAAGGGAGAGGCTGGTACTACGGTAACGATCAACCACGCCGAGGTGCTGGACAAGGAAGGCAATTTTTATACCGAAAATATGCGATCCGCCAAGGTCACGATTCAGTACACGCTGAAAGGCGAAGAGACGGAAAGCTACGAGCCGCGGTTTACGTTCCAGGGCTTCCGGTATATCCGGCTTGTCGGCTTCCCGGAGCCTGTAGACTTGGAGCAATTTACCGGCATCGTGCTGCACTCCGATATGGCGGCGACCGGAACATTCCAGTGCTCGGACGAATTAATCAATCAATTGCAGCACAATATCGAGTGGGGGCTGAAGGGCAATTTCCTCGATGTGCCAACCGACTGCCCGCAGCGCGACGAGCGGCTCGGCTGGACGGGCGACGCCCAGATGTTCATCCGCACGGCCTCGTACTTGCGCAACGTCGCTCCGTTCTTCGCGAAGTGGACCCGGGACCTCGCCGCAGACCAACGGGAGGATGGCGGCGTGCCGTTCGTCATTCCGGACGTGCTCGATCAGAATTCCCATTCATCTGCGGCCTGGGGGGACGCGGCCGTTATTTGTCCGTGGACGATCTACTTGTGCTATGGCGACAAGCGTATCCTGGAGCAGCAGTACGAGAGTATGAAGGCTTGGGTGGAGTACATCCGTCGTCAAGGGGAGGATGAGTATTTGTGGAACACCGGCTTCCATTTCGGCGATTGGCTCGGACTGGACTCGAAGCCGGATTCGTATATCGGCGCCACAGACCGAGATTATATCGCTACGGCGTTCTACGCTTATTCGACTTCGTTGCTGCAGCAATCCGCAGCGATCATCGGACGTACGGAGGACGCGGAAGCGTATGCGGAGCTGTACAAGCGCATTGTGGCTGCCTTCACGGAGGAGTTCGTCACGCCTGCGGGACGGTTGTCGGTCCCGACGCAGACGGCGCAGGTGCTGGCGCTCACGTTTGGCTTGCTGGAGGGCAAGGCGAAGGAGCGGGCCGTCGCCAAGCTGATGGAGCTACTCGAGGAAAGCAAGTTCCACCTGACGACAGGGTTTGTCGGGACGCCATACTTGAACTTCGCGCTTAGTCAGAATGGGCAGTTGGATGCAGCCTACAAGCTTCTGATGCAGCAGGACTACCCTTCCTGGCTCTACCAAGTGACGAAGGGCGCAACGACGATCTGGGAGCATTGGGACGGTATTCGGGAGGATGGCAGCTTCTGGAGCAAGGATATGAACTCCTACAATCACTACGCTTATGGCGCGATCGGAGACTGGCTGTACCGCTGCGTGGCGGGCATCGATATGGCAGAAGGAACGGCGGGCTACAAGAGCATTACGATCGCTCCTCAGCCGGGAGGGGCGCTGACCTGGGCGGAAGGACGCCTTGACTCCGTATACGGGGAAATTGCGTCGCGTTGGAGTCGCTCGGAGGATGGCGTAATGGAATTGCTCGTGACGATTCCCGTCAACACGAAGGCGACGATCACGCTTCCCGGCGCCAGCCTGAAGACGGCGACGGAAGGCGGAGTTGACGTCCGCCAGGCTGACGGCATCGCATCTGCGATAGAGACGGAGGCAGGCGTGCGGCTGGAGGCCGGGTCGGGATGTTATACCTTCTGTTGGAAGCTGTAGACTGATACTTGGAGCAATCGCAACCGTCGCGTTTCCTGCGCAATCAGGGAACGCGACGGTTTTTTGCGCTGTCGACCTACCGCTGCTCCTGCGCCAGCAACTGACGGAACATGAACAGCAGCTTCGCCTTCAGCAGGTCGCCGGTCAGCCGCAGGTCGAGGCCGAGCAGCTCGCTCAGTTTTTCCAGCCGGTATTGCACGGTGTTGCGATGGATGTAGAGCTGGCGGGCGACGTCGTTGATCTGGCCTTCGCAGGCGATATAAGCCTCCAGCGTACGCAGCATGTCGGCGGCATAGTCGGCATCCTTGAGCGTCAGCGGCTGCAGCAGCGTCTCGCAGTAGCGATTCATCACGGACGTCGGGATGTGCGAGAACAGATAGGAGAACTCCAGATCGGCGAAGAAAACGACCGGCGCATCGTAGCCCAGCTGGCGGCTGATGCGCCGCGCCTCTGTACACTCCTCGTAGGCATCGCGGATTGCGCCGAGCTCCGGCTTGATGCGGCTAATATAGCTGCGGACCGCTACGCCGGGCATCGTATGGACGAGCTCGAGATAAGCCTGGCTGATCATATCGGCGAAGGAGCCGCCTTCGGCAGGCGTGTCCTGCACCTTGAACACATGCAGCAGCGTGTCCTCCAGCGTCAGATGCTGACTCTCGAGGCTGCTGAGCCGGGGATGATAGTTCACCTCGCGCAGCAGCTCGCGCAGCTTTTTGGGGGCGGGCGGGGCAGCGCCGGGCGACGACTCGATGACGGTCAGCACGCACACATGGCCGCCGCCGACGAGCGGCGAGCCGAGCGAGCGCGACTGCTCCAGGAAGGTCTCCTTCGTAATCTGACGCTGCAGGTAACGCTCCATGACCGCGCTCCACTGGTAGCCGGCGACCGTCTGCTGATCGTCGTAGTAGTGATCCATATGATAGCAGAGGATCTCGGCTGCCTGGTGGAGCAGCCCCTCCTCCTCGGGCAGGACCGGCCCGTCGTCCGGGATGACGATCAGGTAGCCGTAGCAATCCGTGTCCTGCAGCAGCGGGATGCGGCAGTACCAGCCATGCTCGGTGCGGGCTCTGTGGAGCTGCGGCGTCCACGGCCAGCCCTTCAGCAGCTCGACCTCCGGCCAGTCGCAGCTATTGTACAGCAGTTGGCCGCGCGCGCTGACGACGACGATATCCTGCGCGAGGATGCCCGCGATCATCGGGAACAGATTGTTGAAGTCCACTTTTTGCAGCGCGAAGCGCACGAGCTGCTTTTGCTTGTCGAGATCCTGGTGGAGCTGCTGCGTGTTCTTGGCGAACTCGGCCTGGAATAGCGCGTTCATCTGATCGGAAAAGGCGAACTCGAAGGGCAGATCGAGGATCGGGAAGTTCAGCCGGTCTGCCTCCTCAAGGACAATCTGGGGAATCTCCGACCAGTAACGGCCGAGCTTGATGCCGATGCCTGCCGCACCGCGCTCATCGAGCTTGGTGAGCAGCTTCAGGAATGCGTCCGGCGTGTCTTTGATCGCATAAGCGGTCGTCAGCAGCAGCTCGCCGGGACTGATCCAGTCGATCACATCCGGCGCGTCCATCGTATTGACCGATTGGATGAGCCGCCCGACGCCGCCGGCCCCGGCGACCAGCTTGGCTTTGGACAAGGGATAGATGGATAAGGCCTCTTCGACAGTAATCCGCATGATGTTCCCCCCTCTAGACTGCTCTCAAAACAGAGCCTACGGTCACGGGATCGATCTTCCGATCGCTGTTGTCCCCAGATTTCTTGGTTTTAACCGCATTAGCGGTTGAAATCCGGGGACAGCGTATGCTTTCTAAGCTAGCTTTTCTGCGAAAAGCTTTTAGGCGAACGCTTTAACGCTTTCTGGAAGAAAGCGACTTCGGAAGCATTAACTTTTCTACAGATTCGATCCCGTGCCTCTTCGGCAGTTTTGAGAGCTGTCACCCTCACAATAATGCTTTTTTGTCTCCTCAGTATAACGCCGCCTCACAGATCCGGTCAATTATTTCTAACATTTACATGACGCAATTGGAGTAGGTTTTATGTAGAATCAGAATAAACCTCTGTCATTTGACCAATGCTAACCGGTTTCAATTAGCTTCGAGCACAAATTTGTGTAAAGTAAATTGACCTATTGTCAATGTTGGAGGTATATTTGTACCATTCAGAGCGCCACAAGGAGGTATGTGTCATAATGTCTTACATTACTATCGAGGGTGTGCATAAACGGTTCGTCAGACGTGGACAGTGGACGGAAGCTCTGAGCAATATTCAGTTGGATATCGAACAAGGATCGTTCGTCAGCTTCATCGGCCCGAGCGGCTGCGGCAAGTCGACGCTGCTCCGCATCATCGGCGGTCTGATGGACGCGGAGGAGGGGGAGATCGCGATCGGCGGCCAGTCGCCGCAGGAGCTGCTCAAGGCCAAGCAATTCGGCTTCGTGCCGCAACAGCCGGCGCTCTTCCCCTGGCGGACGGTACTGCAAAATATGAACATCCCGTTCGAGGTCAATCGGCAGAAGGTATTCAACCCTGTCGAGCAAGGCGACCCGATCAAGCTGTTGCAGGCGGTCGGGCTGGGCGACTTCGTCCATGCCTACCCGCGAGAGCTCTCCGGCGGCATGAAGCAGCGTGTCGGCATCGCTCGGGCATTCGCCACGGGCGCGCCGATCCTGCTCATGGATGAGCCGTTCTCGGCGCTCGACGAGATCACCAAGGAAGTGCTCATGCACCAGCTCAAGACGATCTGGGAGGAGCACAAAAAGACAGTGCTGTTCGTGACGCACAACATCCAGGAGGCCGTCTACCTCTCGGACAAGGTCGTCGTCATGTCGGCCCGTCCGGGCCGGGTGTCGCGGGTCATCGACATCAAGCTTGCACGGCCGCGCGACGAGTCGGTCATCGGCTCGCAGGCGTTCAATGACTATATGGCCGAGCTGCGAGAGTCATTACGCGAAAGGTGGGGATAGCGATGAGTCAATCGATAAGCTCGCGGATCGCGGCGAGCGAGGGCAAGACGGCGGAGAAGACGAGCGATTCGGTCTCCTGGATGACGCGAGTTAAGCAAGCGCTCAGCTCGATCATGCTGCCGCTCATCACCTTTGTCATCCTGTTCACGGGTTGGGAGCTGGCGGTACGTCTGATGGATGTCCAGACCGTGATTTTGCCCCCGCCATCGGCGATCTTCGCCGAGCTGTTCACCTCGATCTCCTTTTACATGCCGCATGTCGGGGTTACGTTCTACGAGGCGATGGTCGGCTTCGTCATCGGCACGGTGCTGGCGCTCATCGGCGGCGTGGTCATGTCGCAGTCGCGTCTGCTGGAGCGGATGCTGCTGCCCGTCGCCGTGCTGGCCCATGTGACGCCGATCGTCGTCATCGCGCCGCTGTTCATGATCTGGTTCGGCTTTGGCACGTTTCCGAAGATTCTGGTCGCGGCGATCATCTCGTTTTTCCCGATGCTCATCAACTCCACGACGGGCTTCCGCTCGGTGGACGAGAGCAACCACGAATATATGCGGTCGCTGCATGCCAGCCGGTGGGAGATCTTCTTCAAGCTCAGCCTGCCGGGGGCGCTGCCGTTCCTGTTCTCTGCGGCCCGTACGTGTATCAGCATGAGCGTCATCGGCGCAGTCGTCGGCGAGATGAGCGGCGCAAGCAAGGGGCTCGGCAATGTCGTCATGGTATCGGCCAATTATCTGCAGATGGAGCGGATGTTCGGGGCGATCTTCCTGTTGGCGCTGATGGGCATCCTGCTCACCAACGCGGTGCGGATCGTCGAGCGCAGGTTTCTCGCCTGGCATAGCTCGGGACAGTAGCACCTGAGCGGCCGGCTGACACAATAACGCATGATTCCAATCACTAAGGGGAGGCAACAAGAGTATGAAAACGAAATCTGCAATGTGGGTTATCTGTCTGTTGTGTCTGATGCTGGCGGTCGCTGGCTGCGGCGGTCAAAATACGGCTGCGCCGGCTGACGAGCCGGAGGTGAGCGAGCCTGCCAACAACGGTGGCGAAGCAACCGGGGAAGGAGCGGAAGCGCCGGGCGAGCAAGGCATCAACTGGGAGGAGCGGATCGCGGCCAACAAGGCGGTCGGCAAAATTACGTACATCACCGGCTTCAACTACTCGGCCTCGGCGCCGAACATCAACGTTGCGGCTGCAATCGAGATGGGTCTGTTCGAGGAGCTGGGGCTCAATGTCGAGATCCAGCCAGGCGTCGAAGCCGAGAGCATGAAGCTGCTGGCGGCAGGCCGGGCGCAGTTCGCAGGCGCAGGCTCGGCGAGCACGGTCATCCAGGCGATCGCCAGCGGCGGCCGCATCGAGCCGATGTCCGTCATGAGTCCGGTCGGACTCAACGCGCTTATGGTGCTGGCCGACTCCGGCATCGAGGAGCTGACCGATCTCGAGGGCAAGACGCTGGGCTACAAGGCGGCCTTCCCGCCGAACTTCCGTGCGATGTTCATCAACGCCGGCGTCGATCTCGACAAGGTGGAGATGGTGTCCGTCGGCTTCGATCCGACGATCCTCAACACGTCCAACGTCGATGCGATTACCGTCTTCAAGTCCAACGAGCCGTACCAGATGGAGCAGAAGGGCTTCAAGGTGAAGCTGTTCGATCCGGCGGATTATGGCGTCAAAAACTCGTTTGGCTTGCTCAACGTCAACAAGGAATTCGCCGAGAAAAACCCGACCGTCGCCGAGGACTTCCTGCGGGCCGTGCTGAAGGCGCATGAGATGCTCATGCAGGACGCGACGCCGACGATCGCCGCCCTGGAGAAAATGGCCGAGGGCAACTACAACCTCGAGGCGGAGACGAATCGCTGGGCGGTCGAGAGCCAGCTGATCGTCGACTCCAAGCGCGAAGGGCTGCCGCTCGGCTGGGCGACCCCGGAGCAATGGCAAGCCGAGCTCGACATCTTGCAGGATGCGGAAGCGTTGAGCGGCGAAGTGACGGTGGATCAATTAAACATTACTAAGTATCTGGAAGCCATCTATGACGGCGAAGAGCTTATTTGGAAAGAGTAGAAAGGCAGAAATTCTGATCAAGGAGGCGTCTGCTATGCTGCAAACCCAACAAAAAATCTTCCGTAAATTTTACTATCCGGTCCTGCCCATGGCGCATCTGCAGGATGGTCCCAAGGGCGTCAAGCTGATGAATGAGAGCATCGTCCTCTGGCTGGACGAGGAAGGCAAGCCGGCGGCGGCGGTCGACCGTTGCTGCCATCGGACAGCGAAGCTGTCGAAGGGCACGGTCCGCGAAGGCAGCGTCGTCTGTCCGTACCACGGCTGGGCCTTTAACCGGACCGGGAAGTGCACCTACTTCCCGCAGTCCGAGCTGGAGGACCCGCCCAAGGTATACAAGATCGCCGGCTACCACTGCGAGGAACGCTACGGCTATGTGTGGGTGGCGCTTGAGGACCCGGTGACAGGCATACCGGAGTTCAAGTATTCGGATGACGCCTCGTTCCGCAAGGTCGACCAGTTCTATGAAGTGATCCATTGCGCGGCGTTTCGTCTGATGGAAAATTCCTTTGATGCGGCGCATGTCGCCTTCGTGCATCAGAACACCTTTGGCGATATCAACAACCCAATCCCGCCCAAGATGGACATCACGCCGGCCGAGTGGGGCTTCGAGACGTACCATGAAGCGCCGGTGACCAACAAGCTGAATCAGCAGGTGAAGACAATCAATGTCGACGAGGACGAGACTGTCCGTAAGGCCTACGGCCGCTGGTATCTGCCCTTCATCCGTCAGAATACGATTCAATATCCGACAGGCCTGATCCACTCCATCATCACCTGCGCGACGCCGATCGACGACAAGAGCTGCCAGCTCGTCCAGTTCGCCCTGCGCAACGACACCGAGGCGGATGTGCCGGCCGAGCGCGTCATCGCCTTCGACCGCGCGGTCGTCGACGAAGATATGGATGTGCTGGAGACGACCGAATACAATGTCTCGCTCGATGTACGCCGCAAGGTGGAGAACCATATGCTCTCCGACAAGCCCGGCATCGTCATGCGCCAGATGCTGCTCGACCTGTTCGCCCAGTACGGCGAGGAAGAAGTTATTTGACAGTGCGGGGAGATGCCAGACTGGCCTCAAATAAGGGCCTGCGGTCACGGGATCGATCTTCAAGATTATATAACTGAAAAGGAGATGGGCGCGATGCTCGTACCCGGATTGACAGCGGGCCACTTCGAAGACTGCCCGGTTCATAAGATAGCGGCGGCAGACAAAAACAAGTTCGTCCTGCTATGCGACGGCAAAACACTGCCCTTCGTGTCGGTGATCGAAATTTTTGACAAGGACGGCAAGACGCCGCCCAATACCCATGCCGACGCGCATGAATACTTCTACGTCCTCGCTGGCGAAGGCATCGCCGCAGTAGACGGCAAGAGCATCCCGATCAAGCCGGGCTCCTATTTCGTCGTCGATCCCGGGCATGTGCACGAGGTACACAATACCGGCGAAGGTCGACTATATGTGCTGACGACGATGGTGCCGGACGAGAAGTTCTCCGATCTCATCCTCGCCGGCCCCAAGGCCAGCCTCGACGAAGAGGACCTGCGCGTCCTCAGAGGAGTGTGAGCGAGCGATGTTCCGATACGAAGGCAAGGCATGGGATACGCGCTATCTGCCCCGGCTCACCTCGGCTGAGGTGGCAGCGCTGGACAAGGACGATGCGCTCGTCATCCTGCCGGTAGGCGCGGTCGAGCAGCATGGCCCGCATCTGCCGCTCCTGACGGATACGCTAATCGGCGAGGCGCTGATCACGCGCACGCTGGAGCGGCTGCCGGAGACGGCCAATGTGTGGCTGCTGCCGCCGGTCCCGTACGGCAAGAGCAACGAGCATCTCGACTTCGCAGGGACGATCTCGCTGTCGGCGACGACGCTGCACAGTGTCCTCGTCGATATCGCATCTAGCCTGCAGCGCAGCGGCTTCCGTCGACTGATGCTGTTCAACACGCATGGCGGCAATGTCGACCTGCTCAATGTCGCCTCCCGAGAGATCCGGGTGCAGACGGGGCTGATGGTGTTTTATGTCAATCCGCACAGCCTCGATGCCGACATGGATCTGGTCACGGCCGAGGAACATGAGTACGGCATCCACGGCGGCGATATCGAGACCTCGCTGCTGCTCGCGATCAAGCGGGAGTGGGTGAAGGAAGATGAGCTTGTGCGGGAGATCCCGGACGTGACGGGCCTGAAGTATCTGACGATGGAGGGACGTATCCGCTTCGCATGGGTGATGAGCGACATCTCCCGCAGCGGCATCGCTGGCGACGCGACGGCAGCTACGGCCAACAAGGGCGAGCTGATTGCGGAGCGCATCGCAACGGAGCTGGCGCTGGCGCTGGAGGAGATCAGCCGCTTCGAGCTCAGTCGGATCGTCCGCGAGTAAGCTCGCATCATCCGCAAGGTATCGGCCGCAGGCGTCCACGCCTGGTCAGGCCGACGGCAAGGAGGGAGAGTGCCAATGAGAGAGCTCGGACATGAACGCAACAGTTGGCGTGTAACGAAGGAGCATGTTGATCTGCGCCGCACGGCGCAGCCGGAGCGGGTCATCACCTTCGGGGCCGAGCCGCAGCGGCTGACGCTCGATCTAGCCAAAGCGGCGGTGCTGGTCATCGATATGCAAAACGACTTCTGCTCGCCCACGGGCTGGCTCGACTATATCGGCGTCGATGTCACCCCGGCGCGCGGGCCGATCGAGCCGGTCAATCGGCTGCTGCCGGCGCTCCGGGATGCGAGCGTCCCGGTCGTCTGGGTGAACTGGGGCAATCGCCCCGACAAGATGAATCTGAGTCCTTCGGTGCTGCATGTATATGATCCGGCAGGCGACGATGTCGGCATCGGCGGCAAGCTGCCAGGCCACGGCTCGCGGGTGCTGCAAAAGGATAGCTGGAGCGCGGCGACCATCCCGGAGATGGACGTGGCGAGCAGCGACATTCAAGTCGACAAATACCGGATGAGCGGGTTCTGGGACACGCCGCTGGATAGCATATTGCGCAATCTGAACGTCGAGACGCTGTTTTTTGCCGGGGTCAATGTCGACCAGTGCGTCATGGCGACGCTGCAGGACGCCGTCTGCCTCGGGTACGACGCGATCCTGCTGTCCGATTGCTGCGCGACGACATCGCCGGATTTTTGCGCCGAGGCTACGCTGTACAACGTGAAGCAATGCTACGGTTTTGTGGCCGCATCGTCCGATGTCCTATCGGCGATGCACGCCGTCACATCCTGACAGAAGGTGGGGGAACAGCATGAGCAACAAAATTCACTTCGGCTGGTTTACGGAATACGGCCCGATCGGCTGGAACGGGCCTGACGCGGCAGAGGGCTACGATTGGCGGCAGCCCGAGGTGTATCAGAAGATGGCGGCGATCTGCGAGCGGGGACGCTTCGACTTCGCCTTGTTCGCCGATCATCTGGGCATCACCTCGACGTATCAGGACTCGCTGGACAATTATATCCGTTATGGCCTCAACGGCATCAATCACGACTCGACGATGCTGGCGGCGATGGTCGCCGCTTCGACCAAGCATCTGGGCGTCGGCACGACGATCTCCACCAGTCTGACGGCGCCGTATCAGCTGGCGCGCCAGACGGCCTCGCTCGATCATCTGACGAAGGGGCGGGTCGCCTGGAACATCGTGACGACGGCCAACATCGCCGGGTTCAAGAACTATGGGATCGAGGAGATGAAGGATCATGACGCGCGCTACGACCAGGCGGACGAATACATGGAGCTCTGCTCGCGTCTGTGGAGCAGCTGGGAGCCGGATTCGGTCATTATGGATCGGGAGAGCGGCATCTTCGCCGATCCTGCGAAGGTACATCGGATCAACTTTGAGGGCGAGTACTACAAGAGCCAGGGACCGCTGAATGTGCTGCCGACCCCGCAAGGACGGCCGACGCTCATCCAGGCTGGCTCCTCCGCCCGAGGCAAGGACTTCGCGGCCCGCTGGGCCGACGCCGTCATCGTCGCCAAGCACAACCTCGACGACATGAAGCGCTATTACGACGACCTGAAGGGCCGCGCCGTCAAGATGGGGCGTCATCCCGACGAGCTGAAGATCTTCTTCATCATCAAGCCGGTCGTCGGCGCGACCGAGGAGATCGCGGCGCAGCGGCAGCAGCTCCGCATGCATCCGACCGACATGGAGCTGCACGCGGCGCTGGCGGCGATGTCCTCGCGGATGAGCGTCGACCTGAGCAAGTATCCGCTAGATGAGCCGGTGCCGACGATGAGCGAGAAGAGCATCCAGGGCGGGCAGACGACGCTCTCCCGTTACCAGACGGCGGAGAAGCGTCCGACGCTGCGCGAGATGGCGACCGAGGAGAGCGCTGGCAACAAGGCCAACATCATCGGCACGCCGGAGCAGGTCGCGGCACAGCTCGAGGAGATCATGACGCAGGTAGGCGGCGACGGCTTCGTCGTCCGGGTCGATGCGCATGATCACGGCTACATGGAGGAGTTCGTGGACACCGTCATCCCCGTACTGCAGGACCGCGGCCTCGTGCGCCGCGAGTATACCGGCAAGACGCTGCGGGACAATTTATTCGAATCCTAGGATGTGCAGACTAGGTGAGCCGGAAGGAGGCGTAATATGAAACTGGCAACCTTGAAGCTCGGCGGCGTTGAGAAGGCAGCGATCCGTGCGCCGCATGGCTATGTACTGCTCGAGGCGCTTGGCCATCGCTGGCCTGCCGACCTGCTGTCGCTGCTACGCGGCGGCGCGCTCGAGGCGCTGACGGCGTGGTATCGGGAGGGCGGCGAGCAAGCGCTGCTCGCCTTGCCAGCGATCGCCGTCGAGACAGCCGAGTTCGGACCGCTCTATCGCGAGCCGGCCAAGATCTGGGGCATCGGCATGAACTATGTCGCGGAGGAGTCGGAGCTGGCGAATGTCCCGGCAGGCGAGGAGCCGGTCGGCTTCATGAAGCCGACGACCGCGCTCATCGGGCCCGGCGAGGCGATCCGTATCCCGGCGGGCTGCGGCGAGATCACAGCCGAGGCGGAGCTGGCGATCGTCATCGGTCGGGAGGCGCGCGGCATCACCGAGGCGGAGGCGCCAGGGGTTGTCGCCGGATTCACGACTGCGCTCGACATGACCGCCTCGGACATCCATGCCCGCAACCCGCGCTTCCTGACGCGGGCCAAAAGCTTCGACACCTTCCTCAGCATCGGCCCGGAGCTGGTCACCGTAGACGAGGCGGGCGATGTGCTTGACTTGCAAGTGGAGACGGTCCTGGGCGGCAGGGTGCGCCATCGCAACCGGCTTCGCAATATGCGTTTTCGGCCCTGGTACACCGTCGCCTTCCATGCGGCATTTATGACGCTGCTGCCCGGCGACATCATCCTGACGGGGACGCCCGGCGCGGTCGTCATCCGGGATGGCGATGTCGTCGAGTGCCGGATCGGCGGCCTGGCGCCGCTGGTCAACCCGGCAGTCGCCGTCCCAACGGCCGCTGCCGTGAGCCGGTGAGCGGACAACGCAGATCCTGGTTTAGATCATACGAAGAAGCGTTCAACTGAAGCCTGTGGCTCCGGTTGAACGCTTTTTTTAGGCTCGTATTCTCCGACAAGCGTCACGCTTCTTGCGGGTTATTTTTACGGCAGCCATTCCTTGCATTGATCCGCTCTTTCCTGGAGCTCCTGGTACAACAGACCGGCATGATAGCCGTCGCATACGGCGTGGTGGAGCTGAATGGACAGCGGCAGCCGCGTGCTCCCGAGGTGCTCGGCATACCGTCCCATGGTGAAGATCGGGCGCAGGAACAGCCCTTCATTGTGAACATTGAGATTGAAGCTCGTAAAGTTCACCCAGGGAATGCTTGATACCGGAAACGTATAGGGCGGTTCATCCGGTTTGGCAGCAAGCTTGCGCACATCGCCGTACGTCCTCGTATCCAACTGATAGCCTTCATAAAACGCCGCAAACGCCGCCTCATACGGGGTCCAGATCGACGAAAACGTCTGATCCTGCTCATGAAACACCGTATACGCCGGCGACACTTGCTCCCAATACCCGAGTTGGCCCTCTTCGTCCAGCCAGGTCCGAAACGCCTGATGCCGATTGACGACAGTAGCCAGCATATGAATCAGAGCCGGATACAGTTTGATGCCTCTTGCCCTGATCTCTGCCAATAGCAGGGTGATATCGAGCTCGGCTGTCATGCTAAACGTGCAGCGTACATGCTGCATGTAGTGGTTGTAATAAGGGGCGCGCGTCCAAGTTTCCAAGTTAATGGGGTGAAATTTCATGGTTAACCTCCTAAAATAGTTTGGGTTTATTTTAGGAGGTAAAATCCACTGCTTTGACCATATCCAATCACGTTCCTTTTAGGTTGACATCCATTACAGCCTTCTTGCAGGCAGCTATCTTCAGTATAACGCATTTGCTATAATGGGAACCAGACTTGAGAACAGGAAGGAAGCGTATGGATTGAGACAGATCACGATATACGATATCGCCAGGGAAGCAAAGGTGTCGGTTGCGACCGTGTCCCGCGTGCTGAACGGCTCGGCGCCGGTCCGCAGCTCGACCCGCGCCAAGGTAGAGGCATTGATCCAGAGCTACAACTTCCAACCGAACGGCATGGCGCGCAGCCTTCTCAAAAAAGAAACCGGCCTTATCGGCTTGATCGTACCCGACCTGACGAACCCGTTTTTCCCGGAGGTGTTCGCTGGAGCCGAGGGCGCCGCGCATCAGTCCGGCTATACGTTCCTGCTGAGCAACTCGATCGGCGACTATGCCCGAGAGTCCGAATATCTACAGCTCATGCGCGAGAAGCGCGTAGACGGCATCCTGTTCATGGGCGGACGCATCAACCTGAAGGACTGCGACCCGGAGCTGGCGCAGGAGCTCGTCCAGATGGCGAGTCACATCCCGATGGTGCTGGTGAACGGGGCGATCCGCAATAGCGGCCTGGTCAGCGTACAGACGGATGAGGGAGCCGGTACGGCGCTTGCGGTGCGTCACCTGATCGAGCTCGGGCATCGGGAGATCGCCTTCCTCGGCGGCGAGAGCCATATGACGACGACCGCGATCAAGCTGCGGGCCTTCCGCAAGGCGATCAAGGAGGCGGGACTCGTGCTGCGGCCGGAGTGGGAGCTGACCGACAGCTTCTCCATCGACTCGGGCAAGCGGCAGATGGAGCGGCTATTGGCGCTGGACAGCAGACCGACCGGCGTCGTCTGCGTCAATGACTACAACGCGATCGGCGCGATCAAGATCGCCGTCGGCGCAGGACTTCGCGTGCCAGACGATATCTCGATCGTCGGCTTCGACGACATCCCGCTGGCGCATGACTTCATCCCGGAGCTGACGACCGTCTCCCAAAATGCCAATGAGCTGGGCAGTAAGGCCGTGCAGGTGCTGCAGCAGATGATGA
>Ga0160452_100479_pt1 | contig 26719 bp, 18 predicted proteins | sample HID1971I_E6MG_FD_108230 | JGI IMG/M metagenome (GOLD analysis project Ga0160452, IMG submission 108230) | Enriched millipede-associated microbial communities from UW Madison campus, WI, USA - HID1971I_E6 MG | ecosystem: Host-associated > Arthropoda: Insects > Digestive system > Unclassified ...
GCCGGGAGCGGCATCGCGCCGCCGCTCGCTCCGTATATGAACGGACAGGTGATGCGCGAGATCGAGTATCTGCTCTCCCGCTATGAACTGCAGCCCAAGGTGTATCTGGCTTACGACCGAATCGCGATGTTCTCCAAGGCAAGCCGGGACTTGCGCATCACCTTCGACACCAACATCCGCTCCCGGCGCACTGAGCTTCAGCTTGAGAGCGGCGATCACGGCGAGCAGCTGATGCCGCAGGGCCAGTGGCTGATGGAGGTCAAGGCGGAGAAGACGGTGCCGATCTGGCTGGCGCGACTGCTCTCGGAGGAAGGCCAGTTCCGGACGAGCTTCTCCAAGTACGGCAACGAATACAAGAAAATGCTGCGAGCCAGCAATACGTAGAAGGAGCGAATACTTATGCTAGACACGATATTCGAATACACCGCAACCGATGTTGCCTTGACCTGGCAGCACGCACTCTGGACCTTGCTGACGGCTTTCATCCTGGGGGCGATCATCAGCGTTACTTACATGAAGACTCAGCCTAATTACGCTACCAACTTTGCGCTCACGCTCATCATCCTGCCTTCGATCGTTGGCATCATCATTCTGCTCATCGGCAGCAACATTGCCCGCGCATTCAGCTTGGCCGGCGCCTTCTCGATTATCCGCTTCCGCAGCGCTGCCGGCGATCCGAAGGATATCGCTTACGTCCTGTTCAGCATGGCGGCAGGTCTGGCCTGCGGAGTAGGAGCTTTTGGCTATGCGGTACTGTTCACGGTGGCGCTCTGTCTGCTGATGCTGGCGTTGAACTGGCTCCGGTTCGGCACGCGCAAGACGATGCAGCAGCAGTTAAAGGTGACGATCCCCGAGAATCTGGCTTACGAGGATGTGTTCCGCGAGATCTTCCAGCACTTCAACGTCGCTTATGAGCTGAAGCGGGTACGCACGACCGAGCTGGGCAGCCTGTACGAGCTCATCTACACGGTGGCGCTCGACAAGCATGCCAATCCCAAAGCGTTGCTCGACGCCATCCGCATCCGCAACGGCAACCTCGATATCTCGTTGACGATGACACCTCCTCTAGCAGAAGGCTACTGAAAGGGGATCACAGCGCCCCTAAGCTAAATGAAAGAAGACGAAAGGAAGCGATCACGATGAGTAAAAAATGGGTCCATCACACCTGGAGCATGCTGCTCCTGAGCAGTCTGCTCGTCTCGGGCTGCGCGACGGGGGAGACGAATACGTCGACCTCAGCTACATCGGCTGAAGTCAGCGAGGCCAGCCCCAATACGGATAATACGAGCACCGTTAGTGCGGATGCCGGGGGTAGCGCGGGCGAGCTCCCGGCGGTCGCCGAGGTCGTCAGCTATGATGCGGACGACGCATACAGCGACTGGACGACGGATGGTGCAACGGCAGTTGCTCTGAGCGGCAATGGCGCAACAATCAATGGCGACGGAGCGACGGTCGATGGCAGCACAGTAACGATCGGCTCGGCGGGCACCTATGTGCTGAGCGGTACGCTGACCGACGGGCAGATCGTCGTCGACTCGGCGAACGAGGGCACAGTGCGTCTCGTGCTGAACGGTGTCGATCTGAGCAGCAGCACATCGGCTCCGATCTATATCAAGGCGGCAGACAAGGCCGTGATCAGTCTCGAGGAAGGGACGGAAAATCGCGTCGTCGACGCCGAGACGTATGTCTACGCCGATGCATCGACCGACGAGCCGGATGCGGCGATCTTCAGCAAGGACGATCTGACGATCAACGGCGGCGGCAGCCTGTACGTCAATGGCCGCTACAACAACGGCATCACGAGCAAGGACGATCTGAAGATCGTCGGCGGCAGCCTGGAGATCGACGCGGTCGACGACGGGATCAAAGGGAAGGACCTGGTCGCTGTACAAGCCGGGGATCTGACGATCCGCGCAGCTGCCGACGCCATCAAGACCACCAATGACACCGATGCGGACAAAGGCTATATCGCCATCTCGGGCGGCAGCTTCACGCTGGTCTCCGGCAACGATGGCATGCAGGCGGAGCGGGCGGCGCTCATCGAGGGAGGCACCTTCGATATCGTCGCAGGCGGCGGCAAGACTGAGGCGTCCGACGCTGCGGATGCGCCGAGCACCAAGGGCATCAAGGGCGTACTGGGCATCCGAATCACGGCCGGCGAGCTCGTCATCGACGCTGCGGACGATGCGCTCCACAGCAACGGCGCGATCGAGATCGAGGGCGGGACGATGAAGCTGGCGACGAGCGATGACGGGATCCACGCCGATGCGTCGATTGCCATCTCGGGCGGCAGCATCGCCATCACCGATAGCTATGAAGGCATCGAGAGCAACACAATTGCGATCAGCGGCGGCGAGATCGATCTCGTCTCCAGCGATGACGGCATCAATGCGGCATCCGGCAGCGCCAGCGAGACAGGCGGCGGTCGTCCGGGGGCGGGCGGCACGGGCAGCACGCTATCCATTAGCGGCGGCTACGTCGTCGTCGATGCAGGCGGCGACGGGCTCGACGCCAATGGCTCAATCGAGATGAGCGGCGGCACTGTATTGCTGAATGGCCCGACCAACAACGGCAATGGCGCGCTCGACTATGACGGCACCTTCACCATGAGCGGCGGCATCGTCATCGCTGCAGGCAGCAGCGGCATGGCGCAAGCGACCTCGGATGCATCGACCCAGCCCTCGATCCTCATGACGTATCCTCAGTCGCAGCCCGCAGGCACTTTGGTCCAACTGGAGGATAGCGATGGCCGGACGATCGTCACCTTCGCTCCGACCAAGGCGTACCAGTCGGTCGTGATCAGCGCCCCCGAGCTGGTGCAGGGCGGCAGCTACACGCTATACAGCGGCGGATCGGACACGGGCGTGGCGGTAGGCGGCTTGTACAGTGGCGGCACGTATAGCGGCGGGGCGGAGGTTGTAACGTTCGAGATCGCCAGCACCGTCACCTGGCTCGACCAGAATGGGGTTACAGAAGCCCGCACCGGCATGTTCGGCCGCATGGGCGGAGGTCAGGGCGGCGGCCCTGGCATGAGGGGCCAGGGCCGCGACGGTGCAGGCATGACGCCTCCAGAGGGCATGGAAGGGATGGCGCCTCCAGAGGGCATGGAAGGGATGACGCGCCCAGAGGGCATGGAAGGCATGCAGCCCCCGGACGGGGCGTTCCCCGAGGACGGCGAGCGGCCAGCGATGGGCGATGAGCAAGCCGGTGCGGAAGCGCAGAGCAGCGCGTCGGGATCCTGACGAGATAAAAAAACCTCTGACCTGTAAGGCGGGTCAGAGGTTTTTTTGGTACTAAAAGGCGGACTGATTTGCATAGTGCTGCGATTGTACCGTTTTTGCGTAGGCCCTGGAAGGCGCTTACGGCAGAATGTTGCCCGCCGCCCGGTAGATCGCGTACCACTCTTCGCGGCTCAGCTCGATGTCGGCGGCTTTGCAGCAGTCGAGCAAGCGCTCGATATTCATCGTGCCGGTGACCGGCTGCATGCGGGCCGGATGGCGGAGCAGCCAGGCAATCGCGATCGTCGTATTGCTGACGCCATGGGCGGCGGCGACCTCGTCGATCTGCTTGTTCAGCTCAGGGAACTTCTCGTTGCCAAGGAAGACGCCCTCGAAGAAGCCGTATTGGAACGGCGACCACGGCTGGATGGTGATGTCATGCAGACGGCAGAAGTCGAGGATGCTGCCGTCGCGGTTGACGGCGGCTTCATTCTCCATGTTCACGTTGAAGCCTTGATCGATCATCGTCGTGTTGGTAATGCTGAGCTGGAGCTGGTTGGCGACGATCGGCTGCTGGACATAGCGCTTCAGCAGCTGGATCTGCATCGGATTTTGGTTGGATACGCCGAAGTGGCGCACCTTGCCCGAGCTGGCGAGCTGATCAAACGCCGCAGCGACCTCCTCCGGCTCCACCAGCGTGTCTGGACGGTGCAGCAGCAGCACATCGAGGTAGTCGGTGCGCAGACGCTGCAGGATACGGTCGACTGAGCTTACGATATGCTCCTTGGAGAAGTCAAACATGCCCTGGCGGATGCCGCACTTGGACTGCAGGATCATCTGCTCCCGCACGTCGTCGCTCATCTGCACCGCATCGGCGAAGATCTCCTCGCAGGCGCCGCCGCCATAGATATCGGCATGGTCAAAAAAGTTGGCTCCCGCCTCGAGCGAGGTCCGGACGAAACGCTCGGCCTCCTGCTTGTCCAGTCCGTTGATGCGCATGCAGCCGACGGCTACGACCGGCACTTGCAGCGAGCTGGTGCCGAGTTGGATCGTTCTCATGGAAATAGGCCTCCTCTATTATGTACCCGTTGTAGGATGGGTGCTGCTGAGGTTCATTATACCAGTCTGAAGTTGGATTGCCAGCCTGTGTGAGTCGAGCATGAGTCAGCCAGATCGTATATCCCTGCCCAAAAAGACAGTCCCCTTCAGTGAAGGAGACTGCCTGATGTGTGTTTTTAGAAGCCAACCGACACATTACTCCTGCTCGAACGTGATCTGGCCGCCAGCCGAGCGATACGTGTAGCTGCCGCCCCGGTACTGGATGCCGGTGACGGTGGTGTCGCCCCACAGCGGCGCAGTCGGCGAGATCTCACCGTTGAGCGGAGGCATCAGCCCTAGCCCGCCCATCAGCACGGCTGCGGCCGGCATGCCGCTCCAGCCCTGGAGGTCGGAGCCTTTGCCATATACCGGATCGAAGTACTCGACCGGCGTCAGCCATTGACGCTCGAGGCCGTAGGTGAACCAGCGCGTGAGCGGATACTCCCAGTCGTCGCGACGCAGCCGCAGCTTGGCCATCGCCAGCACGCCGCTCCAGTACGGCCAGTCGCTGCCGTTGTGATAGCGGAACGGGTAAGACGACTTCTCGACCAGATGCTGGATATGGGTGTATTGCGGGAAGACGGTCATGACGCCCCAGTCGCCGTGCGGCTGATCCGGGTTGTTGCGCGTCTCCAGACGGGCGGTGATTCGGTCGAGCACATGCTGCTGGTCGGCTTCCTCGCCGAGGCCGAAGGCTGGCGCGAGCGCCTGCTCGACCGAGACGTTGGGCTCGAGCGCGCCTTCGCCGTCGACATTGTCATAGTTGCGGTAGCCGACCTCGTCATCCCACAGCCGCTCGCGCAGCGCGCGGGTGAGCGCGTCGGTCTTGCCATTCCACGCAGCCTGCGCCGCCTCGTCCCATTGCCCGGCATACCGACGAATCTCGCCGTAGCAATAGCGGGCGCGCAGATGCAGCATCGCGGTGTAGGCGACGGCGCCTTGGCGGACGACGTTGTCGCACCAGTCGCGGCGATTGTCCGGCTTCACCATCAGCTGCAGCTCGTCGTCGATCAGGTTGTCCATCTTGGACATGCACAGCTCCATCAGCTCGGCGATCGTCCGTCCGCCCACCGACTCCTGCAGCAGCGCCGCATCATGGGTCCAGGCGAGGTAATCATGCAGCATCATGATGAAGAACGACGGCGAGTCGTAATGATCCGGCCAGAACTGCTCGTAGCGCTCGCGCAGCACGTTGTAGATGACGGCGCTTGGGCAGGAACCGTCCTCGCCGATTCCCTGGGCCAGCGTGACGATCTCGTTGCGCACCCACTCCGGCTTGAACGGCAGCAACGGCAGCACGGTCCAGTAGCCGTCCCGGAAGTAGGTGCGGGAAGGGCTCTGGTAGTTGACGCCAGCGTAGAAGGCTGCGAATGTGTCGCCGCTTTCCTTGTACATCGAGTGCGAGACATTGAGACAGGCGGCGACGAGCGCATCCAGCGACTCATGCTGCGATGCGTGGAAGGAGCTGAGCCATTGGCGGTAGTGCTGAGCGGCTTCCCATGCGGCGTCGGCGCCGGAGTAGAGGGCGTCCAGCGACAGCGGCTCCATGCCGCCGGATACGGCGATGGTGATCGTCGCCTCTGCGCCGGGAGCGACCTCGTCGGGGTAGTCCAGCACCATCCGGTAGCCGTCCTGCTCGATGCGATTTGGCGAGTGGCTGGCTGTCAGATGGACGCGGTAAGCGTCGCCGAGCACAGCTTCCCAGCCGGTATTGTCGTTATGCCAGCTGTCCTGCATCGGCGCTTCGGTGTAGCTGCCTTGCTTGGCGACCATGGCGGCCATGTAGCTCTTCATCTCCCACTGCATGCCCTGGCGGAGCAGGAGGCGGGCAGGCTGCGAGCCGTGATTGGCGAAGCGGAATCGCAGGTAGAGCGCATTGCTCGTATCGTCGCAGTATTGTTCGGCCGTTACGGCTACGCCGTCCAGCTCCTGCTCGGAGTGGAAATCGATCTCCATCGCGCGTCCGAGCACGCGGACGGTCTTGCGGTGCTTGGCAGGCAGACGGCGGCCGTTGACCGACCAGGCGGTGAACCATTCACGCTCGGTCAGCAGCTGCCATTCGCCGGCGACGGAGTATTTGGAGATGCCGCCGTTGCCGTCGAACTGGGCGAGCAGGCGGCGGTTGGAGACGTCATAGCCAAGGATGCTGTACCAGTAAGCTTCTGTGACCAGTTGATGGCCGCGTGGTGTAGTTGTTGTATTCATCAGGATCAGCTCCGTTTCTCAAGGTTTCTCAAGGTTAGTCAGGGTCATACAGGTCGGACAAGGGGGTCCTCGACGCTATACGCGGTTCGGGATGACGCCGGCGAGGGCGCCGATCGCGCCTGCCCGATTGCCCAGTCGCGCAGCGACCACGTCGGTAGCGATCGGCGTCAAGGCGGCGATGCGCTCGCGAACAGCTGCGACGTACAGCTCGCCGGAGTCGGCGACGCCGCCGCCGATGACGACCATCGCCGGGTTGAGCAGCGAGACGGCGTTGGCGATACCGATCGCCATGTAGTCGAGCGGCAGGCGCAGCAGCTCGAGCGCTTCGGCGTCGCCTTGGGCAGCGGCTGCCAGCACATGGCGGGCGTTGACCGCCTCGGGCGCGCCTCCAGCGAGCTGGGCGATGAGCGAGGCGTCGACTGCGCTGCGATCACAGCGCGTCAGATGCTCCCTTGCCAGTCGGCCGATGCCGGTGCCGGAGGCGATCTGTTCGAACTGGCCGAACACATCGCCACTGGCTACAGCGGCTGGCGGGGCTGTGCCGTTGTGCGACAGCAGGGCCGCTGGCGGAGCGATGACGCTGTAGCCGATCTCGCCTGCAGCAGCTCCGGCCCCCCGGTAGATGCGCCCATCGAGATAGAGCGCGCCGCCGATGCCGGTGCCGACCGTGACCATCAGGAAGTCGCGCACGCCCTGAGCGGCGCCTTGCCACTGCTCGCCGAGGGCGGCGACATTGACGTCGTTGTCGAGATAGACGGCGCCGTCGAACCGTTGGCCGAGGATGTCCGCCACGGGCGTCTCCTGCCAGGGGAAGGCCGGAGCGTGCGTCAGGATGCCTGCCGGGCCGATGACGCCGGGCAAGCCGAGGCCGATGCCTCGCAGCGCCGAGACGTCGCGGCCTTGCTTGGCGACCTCGCGTCTGAGCTCATCCAGGATGCCGCCAAAGAATGTCTCCGGGTCTGTCTGCGCATCCGAGGCGACCCGCCACTCCGAGAGGATCGTCCCGTCTTGCTCGGCGAGGATCATTAAGGTCTTGGTGCCGCCGACATCTACGCCGGCGTATAACGGGCTGTGCTGCATGGCTGTTTCCTCCGTTCGATTAGGCATGTAGGAGCGTGCTGCGAATATGGGACATCGTGTCTGTGATCGCCATCTGGACGGCTCCCGTCAGGACAGACTCCCGCCCGAGAGCCGCAGCGCCGAGCTGCGGCATAAGCGGGTGCTGCGCTGCGAGCTGTTGCTCCAGGCGCTGGAGGACTAGCGGCTGCTCACCGATCCGTCCGCCGAGCATGATGCGCTCGGGGGCGATGACCGTCGCGAGACTGTGGACAGCGCCCGCCAGCTCTGCGACGTAATCGGCCACCGCTTGCTCGGCTGTGGTCTCCCCCTCGGAGGCCTGGTCGAACAGCCGCGCCAGCGAGTATGCTGCAGTCTGCGACGACAGCATCCGCGCCAGCAGCGCCTGCTCCGAGAGCAGGTCCTCGAGACGGCTGCCATCGGGCCGCCGCATATCGCCCAGCTCGCCAGCACCGCCGCCGAGCCCTCGTACCAGTCGGCCGCCGATCATGATGCCTGCGCCGATCCCGCTATCGAGGAAGAGGAAGACGAACACCTCGTCTGGATGTCCCTGTCCGGCGTCATACTCAGCCAGCGCTGCGAGATTGACGTCATTGTCCGTGACGACTGGAGCGGGGAAGCGACGCGCAAGCGCTGAGCGTGCGAGTGCGGCTTCACAGCCGCGCAGGTCGGAGACGAGCATCGAGACTTCGCCTATCGCGGAGACGACCCCAGGGATGGCGACCGAGACGCTGCCGATCTGCTCCCATTCCACGCGGGCCTGGGCCAGCAGTAGATCCGACTCGGTACGGATGGTCTCCAGCAGTCGCTCCGGGTCGCCGGTCAGGCTGCGGATATCGAGCTCCCGCTCGGCGGCTGGTTGCGCTTGCAGATCGGTCAGCAACAGACGTGCGCGGTCAGCGCCGAGCTGGATGCCGAGGACATATCGATACGTCATGGCGAATCGGACGAGCGTCGGCTTCCTGCCTGGTCCGGCTTCGCCGGGTCCGATCTCCTCGACCAGGCCATAGTCGAGCAGCGACTTGACGGCTGCGGAGACTGTAGGCTTGCTTAGACCGGTCATCCGGCTGATCTCGGCGCGCGAGAGCGGGGCTTGCTGGAAGATCAGCTCCAGGATACGCCGTTCATTCAGGCTGCGGATCATCTGGGGACTGCCGAGCGATTCATGCATGGGAGCGACTCCTTCTAAACGTGTAGTATCGATTATAGTTAGTAAAGCTTCCTAACTAATTATAGGAGTGATTAGGACGATCCGTCAAGGGATACCACCATACAAAAAGCTTCCACCCAAGCTCCAAAGGGAGCAAGGGTGGAAGCTGCGTAAATGTTACTGTCTGCGGTGAACGCCAACCGATTCAAGCACATTGCCGATAATATGAATCGGGACCTCGGCCGTCTTGATGACGCCATTGACATACTCGACAGTGAACCGAATGCGCTGCGCCCCCTTGGGGAGCCCCTCCGTGACAGAGCTCCAGCGCTCGTCGTACATCTCGCCGCCATACTGCAGCGTCGTGCCTACACGGCTGAGAGGGGTCGTCGTCAATAATCTGCGCCGATCCAGCCCTTGCGTATCCAGGACAGCCGTGACGGTCCGTACCGGAGCAGGGGAGACAGTCGCCTGGAGGACGAGGATCTCGCCCGCATAGAAGTCTTTGGGCGCTTCGGTCGTCTCGTGTCCGGCATCGCGGTGTCGCTCCAGCCAGAGCGGCGTATGATGGACCTCAGCGGTAATCGTCAGCGGCAGGACAGTAATTGTCTTGCTCGTCGATGCGGTCGCTGTTCCGTCAGATACGGTCAATGTCGCTGCATAGTTGCCGGGCGCAACGCCCGCCAGCTCCGGAGAGGCCAGCGTCGAGGTGAAGGTGGTGCCGTTCGGTCGCAGGACGCGCCAGCTATAGGTGAGCCGGTCGCCATCCGGGTCGCTGGAGCGGTCGATAAGCCGCAGCCGATCGCCCTCGTACACCGGCTTCGGCGACCAGTCGAAGTCCGCGACCGGTGGCCGGTTTGTGACGATCCGGAAGTACTTCGGCGCGCTCCATTCGCCCCATACATAGCCGTCATGGGCGCGCACCTCAACATACATGTCGACGTTCTCCGGCAGATCGACGGTCGGCACATGGAACTTGTCGCTGCTAGCGATCTCGGCCGTGTTATACTGATGCACCCCGCCATAACGGTAGATCCGCAGCTGATACCTCGCCTGCTCGTCGCCGTCATCGTGATAATTCCAGGTTAAGTTTGGTCGCAGCTCCGTCAGGACTGTCGGGCGACTCTGATTGGTGCTGGACGGATTGGTAATATTCGTCGTCGGCGGGGCGTTGGCGATATTGACCACTTTCTGTACCGTCGCCCGCAGACCGCCCGAGTCCTCCACGACTTGGCGGATGTAGAATCGTCCGAGCGAGCTGAAGGTCTTGGTCCAGCTCGTCCGCGAGTTGCTGGCCAGCACCTCGACCGCACCGGACTGATCGCTCTGGATGTAATACCAGTGCTTCAGATTTTCCCTCGCTCCGTCCTCCGCATCGTAAGCCGTCGAATCAAACGTGATCTCCACGCCCCGGAACGTATTCGTATGACTCTGCGTGAAGCCTGGTACTGGCGGCGTGTTGGGCGGCTCTCCGTCAAGGAACAGCTCCTGCTCGTACCAGTCCGACCATGCGCCGTACTCGTCCCGTACGCTCAGGCGCAGCGTGTACAGGCCGGCATAGCTCGGTCGCCGCAGCTGCCCGTCGAACTTCTCGCCCTTCGGATCGATATACTCGTAGGTGTAGCTGGTAATGCCCCGTGTTTGACAGTAATTAATACCCGTATTTTCCTTCGAACAGGTGCCATTCGGTAGATAGCGGTCCGGATCGTAGCTCGTATCCGTGTAGGTGACGAGATAATCCGCAGCCTGCTTAACCGTGAACTTGGCGATCGGCCTGCGATGGATCGTCACGAATTGCGTATACGCATCCGCTTGCTGGATATACTCGGCAAAGGTCGGATCGGGATGCTTGTACCCCTCCGGAGTCGGGTCGTCCTTGGCCGTGTACGTGATCGAGTATACCCCGACCTTATCCAGACTCTGCCGCGGCGTCGCATAGGTCCGTTCATGATGGCTCGACCGCCCGGAGTAGCCGTCCCCGCTATCGAGGAACTTGTCTGGATCGGTGTGCGCATACGTCCACTGGTCGTCGGCCTCAATGCGGTCATCCTTCTCCATATCGTCGAAGGTCGTCGTGTAGTTCAACTTCTCGCCGACCAGACCGATGTTATCCAGCTCGTTGTTCGCCTCGATCGGCACGCCGACGATCAGGTTGCGGAAGTTGGAGCCATAGGCATTCATGAAGAAGCCGTACGTCCCTTCCTCAAAGGTGGAGTCGCTGACCTCGAATAGTGGTAGTCCCTTGTATCGCACCTTAATTTTGTTGCCGCGCGTCGACACCTTGACGGTGCTGAATTCCTCGGCATTCAGCGCGATGGCGGCTGATCCGAGCTGCGTCCGTTGTCCGTTCACGAGCTTGGACACGGCCATGCGCTTATCCGAGATTTCCAGACGATACATGTTGCGGTGATCCTGGGCCCGGAAGTTCAGACCGGATGGATTGCTGGTTGACGGATTGGTCACCGTTTGCCTGACGTCGAAGGTAAAGTCTGCGTTTTTGATCGACGTGTCCTTCTTCAGCACCTGACCGATTTCATTGGACCCGTAAGGGCGCTGTGGCATCGTCTTTTGAATAGTGAACGTATGGGTATCGGTATAGGAGCCTGTCGTGTCAAAGGATAGCCCGGACATTTGGTTGTAATTCGGTCTATAGATCCAATCTCCCTCGGTTAGCCGCAGCACCAGCTTGCCGTCGGCTGCAAATCCAAGATCCCGAAGTCCATAGCGTTTGGACGTCTCATACCCCGAATCACAGTTCGTTTCGCTTCGCGGCGTTTTGTTTAAAGTCGGGATTTCCTTTAATTTGGTCCCAAACTTGTCGAGGACATGGATTTTGCTAAGCGATTCGACAGCATAGACGACCCCATCATTGGACACAGCATATTCAACAAAGGTCACATCGTATTGTGAACGGGTAGATCCACCGGTCCAATAGCTGCAGCCGCTGCCGCTATAATAACTGTACGACTGTTTATTTGTGTAGATCGGATACTTGACCTCGGCGCCGGTGTCCTTCCGGACGAAGGAAACGTAATAATCCAACGTCGTGTAGTACCCCGCCATCTGCCAAGCATTCGGATCTTGTACCGCCTTGTGATAGGCCGCGACGATGACCTCTTTGTCTTCATAGAGCGGTATTCGATTCATTGAGTTGATCCAGTTGGACTCGACCCGATAAGGTTGTATGCCTGTGGATGACACAGGCTCCAGGGTCTCGATATTGAACCATTTTGTGGAGCTGTAGTTGTCAGTCCCCCATACTTCAACAAAACCAATTTTGGTGCCATCATTGCTGATTAGCATACTCCCATTTTCAGTCCCATATGATGAAGCGCTCATACTGATATGGTAGGGATTCTTATTGCCTTGCACGTTTTTGTATCTCTGGCTATGATGTGTCCAGCTCACCTCTCCCTTTTGGTCGGTGCGTGTGATTTCGCAATCGTAATAGTAATAATCCCCGTACGTATCGGAGTGATAGTCGAACCTGTTCATGCACTTGTAGGCGTAAGAGCCGCCCTTGATATCATAGGCCAGGTAATAATCGACACCATGACTCGGGCTCATTTTTTCTTGGCCTAACAATTCATCTCTCCAATACGAGCCCTTCGTCGGTTGCAGTCTTCCGTTCCCGTTCCCAGAGAATTCTCCGTATATGAGCTGATAAGGTGCGCGACCTGCGATAAAAGGCGGGTTTTTCTCGCCAAGTATCCCGGCTCTGATTAAGGTTGGATCTGGGTTGTGCGTTTTTGTTCCCTGCTCCCGTTCGCTCTCTAGCTTGACAATCGCATCTGTCGAAGGAGCAATATACGGATTTTTGCCTAAACCCGCTGTAAATGCCTGTCTGAACGTGTTGTACGTCAGGTTGAGCTCCCGATAGAGATTAATGCTAGGTTGCGTTAACGTCGACCCTTGCCACACGTCGCCGACAGCCATCATCAAGCTGCTCTCGTTGGTAAGGTTGAATTGCGGCGGCTCTGGGTTTTCCCCCTTCAGCGAGAAGCCGACGGTTGGCATTTCATTGACAACTTCGAGGTAAAAGGAATCCTTGTGCTTCAGTCCCCAATCCTCCTCAACCTCAATATCAAAACGATATTTACCGACTTTTAAGGGCTTGAAAGTCCTTGATTCACCGACTGACAAAACGAAAGGATGGGCCGGTTCGTCGTCGAAGCTGCCGTCGTTATTGCTGTCGTAACGGTAACGTATCGTGCTGCGAATGATGATGTCGCCATCCGGGCTCTCGGACGTGTTGGTAATCTCGAAGCCTTCCCGTAATGCTCGCTCCGGAAGCTCTAACCGTGCGATCGGCGGCAGGTCGGGGACGACGTTTATTTGTTTGGTTGCTTTCATCTCAGGAAGGTTCCGTACGCCATAGTTGTCGGTAACCTCCAGTTCGACAGTTTCTACCCCAATGTTCGGATACGAGGTTCTTTTGTTCGTCCAGTGGTAGTCGCGGATCGTTCTTTCGGGTGCAGCATAGCTCAACTTCCCGTTAATACCGTCCTCTGGGATCGGCCGATTTTGCACGACGCGAGCCGGTACGGTAATAATCGGTGTCGGCTCAGGAGAGACGACGTTGAGCACCGCTGTGCGTGTACTGCTTGCCCCTCGGCTATCGATGGCCATCGCCGTAATTTGATGACTGCCTACTTGAGACGTTAACAGATTCGTGAAGCCCATCAGCGTAGGATCTAACCCATACTGATCCGGTAAGCCCCTGATCCATTCACTGGAGCTATCTCCGAATTGCCAAAAATAACTGATTTCATCGCCATCCGGATCGTAAGGCATTCCGCCTCCGGGAAACTCAGGCGGCAAAGGATTGACGATGACGCGAAGATTGACTTGTTCCCCACGCAAGACGATCTGCGCGTCTGGCTCCCAGCCGTACAGATTGCCCGCCTTAAACCAGCCGATGTTGAAGAGCGGCGGTCGGTTGGTCGGATCGCTGATGACTTGAACCGATTTAGTAACGCTACCCGTCAATCCGCAGCTCGTCGTGACATCAAGGGTAATCGTGATCGTACCAAGCCCCATGCCATCGTAGGGCGGCGATAGCCAGAACGGCTGGCTCATTGCGTTTGACGGACCATAGGACTTGGAGATGGCCCCTTGATTGAAGGACCAGGTATGATCGCGATAGGAGCAAGCGGCCCCTGTGACAGCTATGCTTGGCGTGAGCTTGTTCTGATCGCCGAAGTACATCGTTGGCTGCTTCTCGATATCAAAATCAACGAAAAGCCCAGGTGGTCCGGTTTGCTCTTTGTCATAGTAGAACACGACGTAGGCCGTCGGCTTGCTTGCGGTCAGCTCCAGCGTGAAGCTGCTCTTGCCGCTGATGGCCGAGGTCGGCCGACTGCTATACGAATAATTGCCCGCTGTCACCTTGCCATGGCTCGTCTTGGAGAGCGCTGTTATAGAGCCCGGTAATTTTGAGACAAACAGCGTTTCTTCCTCAGCCAGTACTAAAGTTGTACTTGGTGCCGTTCGTACCATGTGATAGACGATGACTTTTCCGGCGCCTGTCGATGGCGTTGGCTTGGGGTCATAATAGAAGTTAACTTTGTAATCATAGCCGCCGTTAAAGTTAAAGCCTGGTGGGTCGGAAAGTGAAACAAGATTGCCAATTACGGGGTCGACGCCTGTTGTCGTCTTGGCATGACCTACGAAGGTGTAATTGGGATGAACCTGATGTTTATACGCATATTCATTCCCCTTCACCATCGTCTCGGGTGCCGGATTGGGCATCTCGGGGATGCTCTTGCCGTCCCGCGTCATGTATTTGATCGTTGCCTTGTGGCCGGATCCTCCGACGATCGGTTCATAATAGTAATTGACGATGTATTTCTCGAAGTCGCCGTTATAAGTGAAGCTTGGGACGCCTGACGAGATGGGTAGCTCTTTAAGCTTCTTTTCATCGCCAGTATCCGTCTTCTTATAGCCGACATATTTATAGTTGGCATTGCTTGGCGGAGCGGACGGGTAGGACTGGCCCGCGATCATATCCCCACTTTTGTTCGTGAAGACGCTATTTAGCGATTGTCCGCTCGTCGTGAAATGACGAATTTCATATTGCCCATTCAGTTCAAACTCGAAGACGATCGGGAAATAATAGCGCAAGGCTTGGACGTTGGGGCTGCAGGTGGCGCATGGGTTGTCCAATACAATTATGTCATACGGTTTCTCTGCCGTAAGAGTTCCTGTCATGTTTACATTCAATGTAACGGTAGATGTCCCTTCCCCTGACTTTATAGTGGAAGGACTGGAAGGATTTAAACCAACCCAATCTCTATAGGATTCGTAAGGAACCTTCTCCGCTCTTGACTCTACAAAATAATACATATCAATGGAACTGCTTGGAATGAAACTTCGCACACTCGCGCTCTTCACTGTACGTCCAGGAAACGAGAAGGTGTAAGAATTATTAATCGGTACATTCGGTTGTCCTGGACGATATGTTGTCCATTGCCCTGCTGAATTGCTCCAGATGTCAATGTAGGCAAAACCAACTGCAAACCTTTTGTTTGAATAAGGTTTTCCCATTTCCTTTACAGGCTGTACACTCGCATTTCCTGGATTTCCTGTTGAAGACGCATGGACGTAAAGAAAAAACGAGGTCGTCATACCTACGAGTAAGGAAGCGATGAGTAGCAGCGCAATCCCAGGTCTATAGAGACTTTTCACGTTATTTCCTCCACTTGTTTTTAATCAAAATAGCTCCATCTAAGTCTTCGCGCAAACCGATGTAGTCTACTTTGTTTAGATTAAATCCCTTTGGTGATGGATGGCTACGATCATATCTTTCATTAACAAATTTCGTGTATCTAACTCTAATCCAATTGTCGAATGATTCTCTTAAATATGAACCTTCCACCCTATCACGAGCCTCGGCTCCCTTTTCTAGCAGATAAGTCACCATTCCTACTGAGCCTGTCAGTGTCGTAGAGAATCTCAAATACTCTTCACCTTCTTGGTCATACGCCATATCCATTCTGAAGTAATCCACATCTCGAACCTTGAAAGGAAAATCACTGTCTGAAACAACATGTACTTTCGTTCGCTTCCCGTGCACTGATTTCATAAGATTCTCTTTATTTTTGTAGTAATGCTCATAAGGCTTAATATCCACCGGCTTCACGATGTCGACCAACAACGGTACTTCCTTCGAACCAATCCACACAAACTTGTTCACGCCGTCCCATTCGACCGCGGTCCCCAGCCCCTCGCTCACCGCACGCAGCGGCACCAAGGTTCGGCCGTTCTCGACCATAGCCGGCTGCGCCAGTGTCACCGCTGTTCCGTTGAAGGACGCTGCCTTCGAATTCATCGTCAGCTTCAAGGTACGGTTACCCTTGACGATCGTAATGTTCTTTCCGTTGACGGTCAGCTGACCGCCCAGCTTATCGGATACGAACCGGATCGGCACCAGGACGCTGCCGCGTACCATTTTCGGCTTTACGTCAAAGACAATCTTCCTCGCGTCGTACAACACTTCGATTGGCATATCGGAACGCACGATTTTTACTTGAGCTGCTCCAGCAGACGGAGCGAGTGCGCCAGTAAGAAGAGTGGTTGCGACCAGTGCAGTAGCGATCATTTTTTTCATCATCATTTATTCCTCCAAGATTGTGATTTTGTTCTTCCATTAGGACAAATGTCCTATTCATTGTTAATATCGGTGAAATTACCCCCTAACTGAATGCTATGAATGCTAGATATAGTCAATTTTTAAGGTGATATTTAATGTTACTTAGTAACACTCAGGCGTGCCTTTGCGATAAATAAAGATCAGAAGGCCACAAAAAAAGCACCCCAAAACAGCAATTACGCTGTAGAGGGGTGCTTCCCGTCCAAAGGTTAATATTGGTTTTAGTATAAGATATCCATGGAGAAGGCGCAAGAAGAAATATCCATTCCTTCAAGCGGATGTCGTTCATACCAAGCCTCAGTCTGCTTGCTTGATCGCGCAGATGCGCAGCCGCCGGTAGTCTGCGATCCATTGGCCTTGGCGATAATGCTCCGGGCGCAGCCGTTGCTCGACCATCTGGTAGATCGCCGCTTTGTCCTCCGTGCTGACATCGTAGAAGAAGTCGTCGGCCATCATGTCCAGCCAGTCGCGGACGCCGCTCTCGCCGTGCAGGGGCGTCGGACGTTCGAAGTGTTGGGCCATCGTGACAAGGAAGCCTTGCTCCTCCAGCACGGCCGCATACTGGCCGACGGTCGGGAAGTACCATGGGTTCCGTCCTGACGGATCGTAGCCATGTGCGGCCAGCGCAGCCTCGGTCGCTTCGACGAGAGCAGCGACATTACGGTAGCCGCCGAACTCGGCGACGAACCGCCCGCCGGTGCGCAGTGCGGTCGCTACGGTCGCCGCAACTGCTTGGGCGTCCTTCATCCAGTGCAACGCCGCATTGGAGAACACCGCATCGAATGGCTTGGTCGTCCGATAGGTGTACGCATTCTCGACGCTCAGACTCAGGTGCGGGTACTTGTCGCGACCGCGCGCGATCATCTCGGACGACAGATCGATGCCGACCGCCTCGGCGCCAGCTGCCGCGATTTTGGCCGTCAAGTCGGCCGTCCCGCAGCCGATATCCAGCACGCGCTCGCCGGGCTGCGGTTGCAGCAGCGAGAGGAGGTCGCCTCCCATTTTCGAGACAAAATCCAGCTTGTGATCATACGTGTCCGCCTGCCATTGGTTATTGGAAGTCGAGTGAGTCATGTGCTTCCCCTCCTTTGAGCTTAAGTATAGCGAGATGTCATTTATAAGTGAAATATATAAATCTAATATCATCTATAGTCATTGACTATAAAGTGCCATTCACACACAGACCAGCTTCTCTCGAGGCTTGTATTTCCCGACGGGTAGGAGTGGTGTAGAATGAAGAAGTGAAGCTACAGAGGAAAGAGCAATTAATCAGCAATGTAATCCTATGGAGGTGGCTAATGATGAAAGCGCTATTTATCGGAGGGACGGGCACGATCAGCAACGCCATTACACGTCAACTGGCCGAGCAGGGCTGCGAGCTGTACCTGTTGAATCGGGGCAATCGCAAGGAAGGACTGCCATCCGGGGTGCGGGTGCTGGAGGCGGACATTAAGGACGAGGCGCGCGTGGCCGAGCTGGTAGCCGATCTGAAGTTTGATGTGGTGGCGGACTTTATCGCGTTTGTGCCAGAGCATCTGGAGCGGGACTATCGGCTGTTCGGGGATAAGACCAAGCAGTTTATGTTCATCAGCTCCGCCTCAGCCTACCAGACGCCGCTCTCCGACTATCGGATTACCGAGGGTACGCCGTTGTCCAATCCGTACTGGGAATACTCGCGCAACAAGATCGCTTGCGAGGACTACCTCATGCGTCAATATCGCGAGCACGGCTTCCCGGTAACGATCGTCCGGCCGAGCCATACGTACGACGAGCGTTCGATCCCGCTGGGCGTCCATGGCGCGCGCGGTTCCTGGTCTGTAGCGAAGCGGATGCTGGCAGGCAAGCCGGTCATCATTCACGGCGACGGCACCTCGCTCTGGACGATGACGCACAGCCGCGACTTTGCCAAAGGCTTCATCGGACTGATGGGCAATATCCACGCGATCGGCGAAGCGGTCAACATCACCTCGGACGAGTCGGTGACGTGGAATCAGATCTACAGCATCATCGCGGACGCGCTCGGGGTCGAGCTGGAGGCGATCCACGTGTCGTCGAGCTTCCTTGATGCATGCAGCGATTACGACTTCCGGGGCGGACTGCTCGGCGACAAGGCGAACACCGTCGTCTTCGACAACGCCAAGCTGAAGCGGCTCGTGCCGGACTTCGTGGCGACGACGCGGCTCGATCAGGGGATGCGCGAGACCGTGGCCCACATCCTGGCTCACCCGGAGCTGCAGCAGGAGGACCCGGACTTCGATCAGTGGTGCGATCGCGTCGCTCAAGCGATGGAGACGGCTGTCCGACTGGTAAGAGGCTGAGACACCCCGCCCGGCTTAGGTCGTAAAAGCTGCCGCCGCGCGCTGCGCCTCCAGCACGCTGGCATAATCGCGCACGAGTCCGCTGAAGATATGGTCCCAGGACCGCAGCAGCGCCGACTGCCGCGCGGCCTCGCGATAGGCAGCGAGCGTCTGTGGCGAGCTTAGCAGCCCGGCGATCGCCTGCACGAACGCTTCAGGCTGGCGCGGCGCGCACAGCCGTCCCGTCAGTCCGTCAGCGACCAGCTCCTGTACGCCACCGGCGCGGGCGCCGATGACCGGCAGACCCGAGGCGAGCGACTCCAGGAAGCTATTCGGCAGACGGATGCCGCAACGTCTTTTTCATCACCAGATGGGGGATACCCTCCTCCATGAATACTTCGGAGGCGGGATGGTAGCCCAGCTTAGCGTAAAAGCCCTGCGCCTGCTCCTGCGCGTGCAGCTTGGCCTCGGTCCAGCCGTTGTCCAGCGCCATCTGTTCGAGCTCGGCGATGATCAGGCGACCGAAGCCGGACTGGCGGTAGGCGGGCAGCAGGCAGATGCGCTCCAGCTTGGCGACCCCTGAGACCTGCCGCAGCCTCGCGGCTCCGACCGGCTGGCCATCTTCATAGACGATCAAGTGGTCGGCTTCGTCCTCGTAGGCGTCCAGCTCTTCCTCCTGCGGTACGCCTTGCTCCTCTACGAATACCGCAATTCGGATCCGGTAGGCCTCCTCGAGTTGGGCAGGTGTTGTGACACGTACGATTTCCATGCAGATTCATCCTTTCGTTATACCAAGTGCGCGGGCGCGACAGGCCCGTGTCAACAGCTTCGATTATAGGGTATACTGGGACAACAGAGAAGAGGCGCGGCACAGTGAGGTTGTGGTAGACCGATCCGGCCCGCCAGAAGGAGCATGGATGATGGAAATATTGGCGCTTGGATTGACATTGCTTGTCGCACTAGAGCATCTGTATATTATGGGACTGGAGATGTTCGCCTCAGGCAGTCGGACCGCTCAGCGGACGTTTAATCTGCCAGCGGAATTCCTGTCCGATCGGCGGGTGAAGACGCTGTTTGCCAATCAGGGGCTGTACAATGGCTTCCTGGCGGCAGGTCTGATCTGGGGGGCGCTGATCGCCCCGGAGGCTTATGCTTTCCAATTGCAAGTCTTCTTCCTCGGCTGCGTCATCGTCGCGGCGACCTTTGGGGCCGTTACCTCGAACAAGGGCATCTTGATCAAGCAAGGCTTGCCCGCGATCGTAGCGCTCATCTTCGTGCTGCTGGCCGGTTAACTCGCAAGGCGGCGGGTCGTTCACCTTGGCCGGACACCATCGCGAGTAGGCGATGCCGGGACTTGCGCCCTGGCATCGCCTGTCTGCGACCGGTCGGCTACAGCCGATACACGGCGAACGGCTGGCCGTAGCGCGTCTGCTCGCTCAGCTCATCGAGCGCGAGGATCAGCTCATCGTCGAGCTCGAGCTCGATACAGGCGAGATTGTCCAGCAGCTGCTCGGGACGGGTCGCGCCGACGATCACCGAGCCGACGACCGGCTGATGCATCAGCCAAGCCAGCGCCAGCGCGCTCGGCGAGCAGCCCCGCTCGGCGGCCAGCTCAGCGACCCTGCGGCCAAGCGTCAGCGCTCCGCCCGACAAGAAGCGGGCGAAGCCAGGGTCTGTGTCGGCCCGCGAGCCCGACGGGATCGACTCGGCAGAGACGTATTTGCCGCTCAGGATGCCGCCAGCCAACGGGAAGTACGGGATGATGCCGACGCCCTGATCCAGGCAGAGCGGCACCAGCTCCTGCTCCGGCGTCCGGTCGGCGAGCGAGTAGCTCGTCTGCACCGATACATAGCGGGGCAGGCCGAGCCGCTCGCTGATGCCGAGCGCCTTCATCAGCTCCCAGGCGGCATAGTTGGAGGCGCCGATGTAGCGGACCTTGCCGGAGCGGACCATGTCCTCGAGCGCCCGCAGCGTCTCCTCTAGCGGCGTCTCGGGATCGAAGGTATGGATCTGGTACAGATCGATGTAATCGGTCTGTAGCCGCTGTAGACTGCCTTCGAGCTCCCGCATCAGATGATGGCGCGAGGAGCCGCGGTCATAAGGGCCGTCGCCTGTCGGCAGTCCGGCCTTGGTGGCGAGCACGACATGCTCGCGGCGGCCGCTTAGCGCATCACCCAGGATCGACTCGGAGGCGGTGCGGGCATAGATGTTGGCGGTGTCGAGGAAGGTGACGCCATGCTCCAGCGCCGTATCGATGACGCGTCGGGACGTCTTGGTGTCGGCTCGTTTGCCGAAGGCGTTGGTTCCCAGGCCAAGTGCAGACAGCTTCAGCCCGCTCCCGCCTAATCTGCGATAATACATCTGGATCAGCTCCTTGGTATCGATTGAGATGTAGCTTATTATACCCGCTTGTCTGCGAGCAGGACAAATTCTCATCTTCGAGGGCCTCTCATAAATGCCCGGCGCGTAGACCATACTAGCCAGGAAATACAGAGCATTACGCTATAGGAGGTGGCTGGGAGGATGGCTGGCAGATTCAAGGACAAGATTATCGTCATCACTGGAGCAGGCTCCGGGCTGGGGCAGGCAGCGGCGTTGCGTATGGCAGGCGAGGGTGCACATCTGTCGCTCGTCGATATCAAGATGGAGGGGCTGGAGGCGACCAAGCAGCAGCTCGCGGATGCAGGGGCGGCAGGAGAAACACTCTTGCTGACAGCGGACGTCTCGGACGAAAATGCGGTGCAGCGGTACGTCAGCGAGACGATGGAGCGATTCGGCCGGATCGACGGCTTCTTCAACAATGCGGGCATCGAGGGCAAGCAGGCGCTCACTGAGGATTATGACAGCCAGGTGTTCGACAAGGTGATCGATATCAATCTCAAAGGAGTCTTCTATGGCCTGAAGCATGTGCTGCCGGTGATGAAGCAGCAGGGCAGCGGAGCGATCGTCAATACGTCGTCGGTCGGCGGCATCCGAGCTGTGATGAACCAGATCGCTTACGGCGCGAGCAAGCATGCAGTGGCAGGGATGACTAAGGATGCGGCGATCGAATACGCCGAGCACGGCATCATTGTCAATGCGATCGCTCCAGGCGCGATCCTGACCGAGATGGTCATCGGCTCGTTCAAGCAGATCAACGCTCAGGATTGGCAATTGGCCGCCAAGGAATTCGTCAAGGACAATCCCGCCAAACGGCTTGGCAAGCCGGAGGAGGTTGCGAGTCTGGTCGCATACCTGCTCTCTGGCGAGGCGCCCTTTTTGACGGGGGCCATCATCCCGATCGACGGCGCGCAGTCTGCCAAATATTAAGGCTGCAATGAAATGTAAAGAAGCTGCAACTGTATTTTCAGCTTCCTTTAAGATAAGGGGACTATACTAAATCTCGACCCCCCTTTATGATATATACTTTGTTGGACCCGCAGCTTACGGCTTGCGGGTCTCTTTCTGTTCATGGGCTTATCCGCCCAGGAGACGGCAGATTGTGGTATGATGGGCAAAGGTTTGCAATAAACGCCCGTTATATCTTTTCTCCAAAAGGGGTGGTGTGTCATGTATTGTCCGTCATGCGGGTATGGAGTCGAGCCGGATGCCCGGTTCTGCGGCGGCTGCGGCACCAAGCTGATTCTGGCGGAAGCGGCGGCCGCTTCGGAGACCGTCGATTCGCGGCCAGGTGCTGAGCGCGGCACAGCTAGCGCCTCGTCGCGTTCGGCCTCGAGCGGCGGCATGCTGCAGGGTTTTGCGGATCGGCTGCATCGGGTGGCGGGGTTCGAGGAGCGGGTGGAGATCAAGCTGAAGGATATTTTCTCTGATACGTTCAAGCGTCATTCGGAAGCCGATGCCGAGCGCCTTTTCATCGTCGGCACCTCGACGACGACGCCGACGATGGATCAGTTGATCGAGACTTGGCCGAAGCCCTGGCTTTTTATGCGGATTTTCATCATCGCCATGATCGGCTTCCTCGGTTTTTATCTCGGGTTTATGTTTTTTGAGAATGGCAATCTCTTGCCGGGTCTCATCATGGTCGGGTCCTTCGTTGTGCCGATCTCGCTCCTGATCTTCTTCTGGGAGATCAACGCGCCGCAAAATATCCCGTTGTATCGGGTTATGTACTACGTCTTCATCGGCGGAATGTTGTCGCTTATCATCGCGCTGCTGTTTTTCGAGACGGTCGGCGGGCTGGGCATCCATGCAATCATCGTTGGCGTCATCGAAGAAACGGCCAAGGTGTTGGCGGTCCTCTGGTGTTTGCGCAAGCGTCCGCAGGAGCATTATATTTTGAACGGTCTGCTCGTCGGTGCGGCGGTCGGCACCGGCTTCGCTGCCTTCGAGTCGGCGGGATATGCGCTGCGTATGGGAGCAGGCAGCTTCAATGAAATGTTCACGACGATCTTCTGGCGCGGCTTGCTGGCGCCGGGCGGACATATCGTCTGGGCGGCGCTCTCCGGCGCGGCGATCTGCATGGTTAAGGGACGCAAGCCGTGGAGCTGGTCGATGCTGCAAGACCCGCGTTTTCTGCGGATCTTCATTATTGTCGTGGCGCTGCATGCCGCTTGGAACTCCAGCTTTAGCGCTACGCTGTTCCCGCTGAGCTATCTACTGCTTACGGCCATCTCCTGGATTTTTGCTTTTGCGATGATCCACGCCGGTCTGCAGCAGGTGAGCCAGCTCAAGCAGCAGTATATCAAGGATCGGGAGCAGGCGGTCGCGGACGGGGCGGAGTCGCCGGCAGCTGCCGGGGATATGCGACAGATCGACTATGAGCCTGAGCGCTCGGATGGCGCAGGCTGATCATTCACTCGGCCTGGCTGGCAGCGGCCTCCTCTTGTGCTCGCGGCAGAAATTTGGGACAATAGGCGTGAATGCATCGGGGATGCGAGAGAGAGTGACAGTGTGAAGACGTTATGGTCGCTGGAGCTGCCACCCCGTTCTGAAGAGAGGACTATGATTTATGATGAACAAACCATCCATCTATGGACTGACGCAAGACCGGCTGAGTGCATGGCTGGGCGAGCGCGGACATAAGCCATATCGGGCCTCCCGTGTATGGGAGGCATTGTATAGAGAGCGGCAGACGGCATTCGAGGATATGACGGATGTCCACAAGGACTGTGTGGCGCTGCTCGCCGAGCACTTCGTCATCTCGACGCTGGACGAACATACGCGTCAGGAGTCGGCGGACGGCACGGTCAAGTTCCTGTTCCGCTTGTCGGACGGCAATCTGATCGAGACGGTGCTGATGCGGCACAAGTTCGGTCTATCCGTCTGCGTGACTACGCAGGTCGGCTGCAATATTGGCTGCAGCTTCTGCGCGAGCGGGCTGCTGCCCAAGAGCCGGGACCTGACGGCAGGCGAGATTACGGAGCAGGTCGTTAAGGTACAGCTCTATCTGGATGCAGCAGGCAAGGGCGAACGGGTCACTCACCTCGTCGTCATGGGGATTGGCGAGCCGTTCGACAACTACGAGCATATGAGCGATTTCCTGCGCACGATCAAGGACCACAAAGGTCTGGCCATTGGTGCCCGGCACATCACGGTCTCCACCAGTGGACTAGCGGATAAGATTCGGGAGTTCGCCGACAGCGACCTTCAGGTGAATCTGGCGATCTCGCTGCATGCGCCGAACAATGAGCTGCGGACGCGCATTATGAAGATCAACCGGGCCATCCCGATTGAGAAGCTGATGGACGCCATCGACTATTACCTGGAGCGGACCAATCGGCGCCTGACGCTGGAGTACATCCTGCTCAAAGGGATAAACGACGGTGAAGCGCACGCACTGGAGCTCGCCGAACTGATCGGCGAACGTCGGCCGCTCGTCAACGTCAATCTCATTCCGTACAATCCAGTCGACGAGCATGGTCAATACCAGCGGCCGGAGCAGGAAGCGGTGCGAGCGTTTTTCGATACGCTGAAGAAACAGCGGGTCAGCGTCAGCGTCCGCCTGGAGCACGGCGCCGACATCGATGCCGCCTGCGGCCAGCTGCGCAGCAAGCAGGTCAAGGCTGACAGAGATTCCGAGCGGCGTGGCGCTGCGGTGAGCGGATAGACATACATCAAGAGACAGAGCGGCGCCTACCTTGTGGTGGGCGTCGTTTTCGGCATGCGTAGCAGTCCAGCCGACCCAATTCAGAACGTGGGAGCAGTGCAATGGAACGATTGAAGCAGGGATTAGAGTTTGTTGCGATTTCTCTTGTCATTCTGGCCGCCATCTATTTGGCGCCCATTCTCACGACTAAGGAAATCGATGTAACACGTCAAGCTATCATCTACAAAATAGGGGACGAAGCTTCAGCAGTAGAGACTACGATTACGATTAGAGGGGAACTCCACAAACCCTGGAACAAAGAGGGGGAATTCCGGGGAAGGATTATGATAGAGGAATTGCCAAATACCATAGCGTACGAGCTTAGTCCGTTGATGATTTATTATAAGGAGAAAGGGATGAATAGTAGTGTCCTTTTTTACTTCAGTAACAGCAAGGGCTTTATTCGAAATAAATTATATCTACCCGGCAACATCCAGTTCGATAATAAGTTCTCGAAAATCATCATGTGGGTAGCCCAAGATGGTGAACGGTACGAAGTTGTGGCCGAAGCCAGGACAATGGAGGAAGCCCTAGCTTTACGCCAGCAGTACGAATTGGTGGATTATTGATGATCGAAGGGATGCTGAGCGTTTTGAGTTGTTTTCAAGCGTCCTCCCCCGCCAGCAACTCGCCTTGCATGCGCTCGCTGTTGTTCATGAACTGCTTGGTGACGATGTAGTGTTCTGTCTCCTGCCAGGCAACGCGGCGGATGCCGTCTCCGTCCAGCTGGTAGATCCAGGCGTCCGGGTAAGCCATCAGGATTGGGGAGTGGGTGGCGATGAGGAACTGGGATTGCTGTCCGACCAGTTGGTGTATGCGTGCGAGCATAGCCATCTGTCTGGAAGGAGACAAGCGCAGCCTCGGGCTCGTCCAGCACATACAGGCCTCTGCCGCCGAACCGGTGCAGGAAGGTGGCGAAGAACGATTCGCCATGCGATTGCTCGTGTAGCGAACGTCCACCGTAGGATTCGATAATCTTCGGCACCCATGGGTCTTGCCGATCTAGCTCCTCAATATTCGTGGCCAGATTATAATAACTCTCCGCTCGGAAGAAAAAGCCGTCCTTCGGCCGTCTCGGTCCCCGCACTGGACGCAGATACTCGCTCAGCTGTGAATGTGTACGGGCCGTTTCAAATGTAAAGTTGCTCGTGCCGCCCTCCGGGTTGAAGCCTAGCGCCACTGCAATCGCTTCGATCAGCGTCGATTTCCCAGTGCCGTTCTCACCGACCAGAAACGTCACCTTTGGATGAAGCGGCAGCGTATCAAGCTCGCGCACGGCATCCAAATGGAACGGATAGCTCCGAAAGGAAGGCACCTGCTCCCGCAACAACTCAACCCGGGATATATAGCCGGCATGCTCGTACAAAGACATGATCGGTCTCTCCTTCGGCGTATAGTTGCTTGTTATAAGTCTCCCTTGCCTATATTGGGGGGACGGTGAATGGCGCCCCACTCACATAGCCCCTCAAGACTGGGGAGCAGGGTTTTTGCTTTGTCTGTAAGGCGGTACTCAACCTTTGGAGGGACTTGGGGGTATTCTTTCCGTTCCACCATGCCATCCTGCTCCAGATCCTTCAGCTGCGAACTCAGTGTCTTGTACGTGATCGTCCCGATTTGCCTCTTCAGATCGTTGAAGCGAACCGGCTCGTTCTCCGCTAGCAGGTAGATGATGACCATCTTCCACTTGCCGCCAATGACGGACAGTGTATATCCGAAGGGAGTATCTTGAAGACGCTTCACTTTACCCCTGTATTCAGCCATACCCATGCTGACACTATCCTTTCTGCTAGTACCTATCTTTAAAGTGCGTACTATTTTTTTAGCTTCGTCGCTATAGCTCATGGCTAATGTCTGACTACTAGAGAACTTGACCATACTGCCAAGTAAGACGAAAACAAGGTGGTAATGATCGATGTGGACCTCATTAAGCAGTAGCGA
>Ga0160452_100485_pt1 | contig 26183 bp, 18 predicted proteins | sample HID1971I_E6MG_FD_108230 | JGI IMG/M metagenome (GOLD analysis project Ga0160452, IMG submission 108230) | Enriched millipede-associated microbial communities from UW Madison campus, WI, USA - HID1971I_E6 MG | ecosystem: Host-associated > Arthropoda: Insects > Digestive system > Unclassified ...
AGCGAGCGCTGCATCTTGTCGAGACCGACGTTGATGACGATAAAGCCGCTCGCCTGCGTCGCGAAGTGCGGCACCCTGCGGGCCAGTGTGACAACCTCCTTGCCCGTCACCGATGCGTAAGCCTTGTACAGTCTTCGGCCGGTCCATGGCGAACCGTGCTGCTGATCGACGATCTGGCGGATGAAGGTCTTGTCCGGGAAGTCATCCGAGCGGAAGGATCCGTCGGCGAGTATGTAATCATCCTTGAGCCGGACGAAATAGACCGAGTCGATGACCGGAAACTGAAACTTCAGCTCGTCCATTATTTTGACTGCCTGGATGTTGTCGAGGACCGTTACCTCGGCGCCTGTGAAGTATTGAGCGAGGAAGGAATCTGTCAGGATGCCGCTCAAAATATGGTATTCGATCTTCTTCAGCTCGCTGTCCACATGCTGCAGCACCTGACTGGCCAAAAAGGTATTGGCATTCACCGCCTCTTTGCGGCTCTGCTCGTTTAAGGCTTGGAAAAAAGCTAAAAACAAAATGGCGATGACGATAAAAAAGACCGGAAGATACGATAATAGCAATCTGTAAAACCAGTTTTGCTTCAAGCTCTTCCCCCTCTAGGCCCATCAGAGCCGACAGCGCGCTCCGGGGCAGGCAGCTCTCTCATATAACAACATTATATCATATGGAACCTCTATCAAATGTTGTTAAAAACCAAGCTCTGCGCCCATGGGAGTCAACAGCTCGAAGCGATTGCGCTGAAAACGGATCAGCCCTTCGTCCGCCATCCGGCACAGCTCTCGAGACAAGGCGCTGCGGTCCGCCAGCAAATAATCGGCGAGATCGGCCCGGCTGAACGGAATGGTGAAGCTCCGAGAAGCTTTGCGTCTCGCTTCCAGCTCCAAATATTGAACAATCCGCTGTCGCAACGACTTCTGCGCCACCAGGTCGAGCTTGCGGTACAGCTCGCGATTGTTGGCTACAATCAAGGCAAGCAGGTTCTCGATGACGCGGGCGCGCAGCGCGCAGACAGGCGTTGATGTGATCGTGCTTGCTCTGTTGTCGCCCGGACGGATAATATTCGCCAGTTGAATAAACAAAATATCGCTCGTCTCCGCGGCATACGCGCTATGCGTACTGCCCCCGCCCTGGAGCTGCAACGCCGTCTCGCCGACGATATCCCCGCTCGTCAGCTCCGACAAGATCGTCTGGCTGCCCTCCGCATCGATGCTGCACAAAAAAACCGTCCCGCTCAGGACGATGCCGACTGCAGCCAATGTATCGCCCTCATGGAACAACGCCTCCTTTTTGCGGTACTGTTGGACCGTCCCCTCGAGGCATAGCAAGGCGCTCGTCATCTCTCTTCTGTCAAATCCGCGAAACAACGCCGATTGTTCCAGCAACCTCATCCAAGCTTCCATTGCAATCCCCTCTTTTCGTTGCTTGGGCAACCGAAATGACCGTGTGCTTATGATATCATTATATCAGTTGAGAATGATTGTCAACAAGGAGGGGTAGGCATGAACGTCAACGAGCTGATCCAGCTGCAAGGCGGGCAGATTAGCAGTCGGCTGCTCTGGGAGGGCGGCGTCTCGGATGCCTTCATCTTCGCCATGGATGGAGGCGAGTCGATCAGCCCCGAGCAGGCGGAGTTGTCGCGGTGGTTTTGCGTGCTGGAGGGAGAGCTGCGTCTCGTAAGCGCGACATCCGAGGAGACGCTCGGCCCGGGCGATACCCGGATGATCGCTGCAGGTATGAAGCACGAGCTGCAGTGCAGCATCCCCTGCAAATTCATTCAGATCAGCGTCGCCTAAGACCGCTTGCCATCACGATTTCACGGGAGGTTTATCACATGGAACAAGAACGATACATCCAAAAACTTGATTACTCGGTACCACAGGAGCTCAAAGATCAGATCGCTTATGGCGACCAACAAGTATCGAGCCGCACGCTTGTGCAACTGCCGCTGCTGGGCATCACGCTTTTCGCAGTCAGCCAGGGTCAACAGATCCGCAAGCATACGACGCCGGGCGACGCGCTGGTCCAGGTGCTGGACGGCCTCGCTACGATCACGATCGGCGAATCGTGCTATCGTGTCGCAGCAGGCCAGAGCATCTTGATGCCCGCACATGTCCCGCATGCCCTTGAGGCTGAGGAGGCTGCCTTTAAGATGCTGCTCACCGTCGTCAAAGAACGGCGGTCCGTTTAGGCTGGAAGTAGAGAGCTTATCTGCGGGACAGCTTGAACCGCGACAGCTCGTCATGCAATTGCTGCGCCAGCGCGCTCAGCGCTTCGGCCGAGGCCTGCACCTGCTCCATCGATGCCGACTGTTCCTGGGAAGAAGCTGCCAGACTGACGGTCTCCTGCGAGGTCGCGCGCGTGTTCTCCATGCTGTCGGAGAAGGTCGCTGCTACTTGCTCTGTCCCTGCCGACAGCTGCTCCGCTGCCGAGGATACCTCCTGGATCTGACCCGACACCTGATGGACAGCGCTGCGGATCGACACGATCGCTACGTCGGCAGCCTCGATAGACGCCAGGCCGCGCGCCGTCTCTGTCGTGGTGGAGGCGATCGAAGCCCGCGCTTGCTCGGCCAGCGTCTGCAGCTCTGTCACGACGGAGGCGATCGTCTGGACCGATTGACGGGTCTGCTGAGCGAGCTTGGACACCTCGCCTGCTACTACCGCAAATCCACGCCCGTACTCTCCGGCTCTGGCGGCCTCGATATTGGCGTTAAGCGACAGGAGCTGTGTCTGTGTAGCGATCTCCATGATCACATGCCCCATCTCGCCGATTCGGTGCGAGCGCTCTCCCAGCGTCCGGATCGTCTCGCTCGAGTCGAGCACGGCCTCGCGGATGCGCTGCATCTGCGAGACAGCGTCCTCCAGCTTGCGCACGCCGTCATCGGCGCCGCTCACCGCGCCCTCCGACGCCTCCGACACATCGGTCGCCGCCTCGGCGATCCGATTGATCGCCTGCGCCATCTCTTGCATCGCCGTTGCATTCTCCTCCGCTACCCGCAGCTGCGTCTCTGCGCCCTCCGAGATCCCCCCTACAGATGAAGCCATATGCTGCATCACTCGGGACGAATCCGTAGAGACGGCGGACAGCTGCTGTGCCGATGCGGCCAGTTGCTCTGCGATCTCCTGGTTGCGGAGCAGCATCGTATTGAGCGAGCGAGACATCTCCTGGAAGGAATCTCCGATCAGCGACAGCTCGTCTCGCGTGCCCAGCTCCAGACGATGACTCAGGTCGCCGGCAGCCATACGCGCCGCGCCGTCGCGAAGCTGTCCGATCGAGGACATCGCGTTCCGGTAGAAGCCCAGATACAGCAATGTAATCAGCAGCAGGACCAGCACTACGATCACGAGAAGAAGATTGCGGCTCGCACTCGTCTCTTGCTGACGTTCGCCCAGCACCCGGTAGAGCTCCGCATTGGCATCCTCATACAATACCCTCGCATTATCGATAACCTTCGTACCCTCGTCAAAAAAAGTATCCGAATCTAGCGACAGCGTCTGCGCGCCGATGACCTGGCTGCCGAGCTTGTCGATATAATCCCGCACCGCTTGCACCAAGCTAACGCCGTCCTGTTCAAGCTTCGAATCCAAAGTCCCGCTCAACTCGGCGGCAGCTCTCAATTCCTCATCGACGTTGCTTAGTTGCTCACGCATCGTGTTCTGGGAGAGCTTCAAGGTAACCTTCTCGTCATCTGTGAGTGCCTGGCGAGCCAGGATGCCATTGACGGTGCCTCGAGTATGAGCTACAACCTCGATCAGCTTCGGCAAGCGGTTGACCGTCAGATCCATCATATAGTAAGAATCCAGTCGCGTATCGAGCGTCAGTCCCGACTGATCCGATACATAACGAATCTGGTCAATCACCGACTCGATCAGCTTGGAATGCCTCTCGAAGCTCTGTGCAGCGGTCATCCCATCCAGTTCGCCGCGCAGTTGCTCCCACTCGGCCTTGATCGCGTTCCAGCGTTCGCCAGTCTGCAGCTCCTGGCCATGCACGCGCTCCAGCTCTTCGATGCGGCTGGCAGCAGTCTCCGCATCAGTCGCTGCCTGCTGCAGACGATTGCTGGATTCCGCATCGGCATTGAGGTAACCGTTAGCCAATCCGCGATGCTGCTGGATGCCCATCACAAAGGGCAACAACGTCTCGCCGTATTCGACGCCATGCCGCTCCGATTCAAGTGTCCGAATCTGCTCCTGGAGCAGATTCAGGCATAGCCCGACGAGCAGGATGAAGGGTACTGCCATAACCAATCCGATCAACATAAATTTTTGGCCGTACTTTAATCGGGACATTAGTGCTTCTGCAGGTCTTAAGATGCTGAACAATGTTTTCACGGTAGCCACCCTTTTGTCTGATGATGTGTTGTCTAATGTTGTGTTGTCTATAGCCGCTTCATATACAGCAGCTTGCCTTCGCCGGGATAATAATAATCGGGGAGGTGGCAGATAAACTCAAACCCGCTACGCTCGAACAGCCCTCTGGCTGTGTCGTAAGGCGGCAGGTCGCACGTAAACGTCTCAATGTAGCGTCCATCGCTCTCGATGCAGTAGCGGATCATCGCGTCGAGCAGCCTCCGGCCCAGCTTGCGTTGTCTGTAGCTGCGATGTACGCCAAAGTAATCCAGCCGGTAACCGCCGCTGCGATGCTCGTTCTCGGCGAACACAATCGCCGAGATGATCTGCTCGTCCTCCCGTTCATACCAGCAGTGCATATGGGGCAATCCTATGCTCTGGACAGGCAGCATTCGCAGCTGCTCCTCTTCCCCTGGCGTGAACCGTTGATCGTCAAAGCAATCCGGCCCGAGTAAAAACGCCGATACCGCTGCCGCCTCCTCCATCGTCTGTACCGCATGCAGTTGGAAATCGCGCTTGAGCGCATGCTCCATGACGTTCTCCCCCTCTTGGATGGCCTCTAAATCACTTTCATGGAATGATTCCAGTCATTGGACGCGCCTTCCTGGTACAGGCGATCGCTCTCGAAAAAGTACAGCTTGGCCGCCAGATCGTAACGGTTGCGCCGCACAACCTCCACAAAGCCCTCCCGCGCATCGTAGAACTTGCCGCTGCGGAACTGGAGGATCGAGCGCTCGAACAGCGCGCGCGTCTCCTGCTTCAGCCGCTTCATCGACTCCTGATCGCCCTCGTACAGATCATACAGCTCGATCGTCTCCGATCGACCGATCATCTCCAGCGCGCCGAGCTTGCGGTATGCCCCGAGCGACTCCTGCCGCATCGAGCTCAGCGCCTCCTGGGTGAGGACGATGCTGCAGCCGAGCTTCTCCGCCGTCTTCTCCAGCTCCAGCGCCAGCGCCACATGACTGGAGACGACACTGCTCTCGATCCGCTGCTCCTCGCCGATGATGCCGAGCATCACATCGCCGTAATGGATCGCGATGTTGATCTCGATCGGCTCGTAGCCGACGCTCTGGCGCTGGGCGTTGTACCGCTCCAGCGTATGGCGCAGTTTGATCGAGGCCCGCACGGCCGCGCCGGCGTCGCCCGGGAACATCGTCAGCATGCCCGGCCCTTGATAGCGGCTGATGAAGCCGCCGTGCTCGCGGATGATCGGTCCGAACCGCTTTAGGAAGGAGTTGATGAAGCCGAAGGTTTCCTCGGTAGTCAGCTTGGACGAGAAGGCATCAAAGCCGCGCATGCTGCAGATGAGGATGGCCATTTTTTTGTTCTGCTGCTCGCCCAGATGGATCTGCGTCATGTTCGTCTTGCCCAGCACCTTGAGGAACTGCTCCGGCACGAAGCGGAAGTACGAGTTGCTCAGCTTGGTCACCTCGCCAAGGTACTGGTTGATGGAGCTGGCCATCATATTGAAGCGCTCGCCCAGTTCGCCGACCTCGTCAGTCGTATTAATATCCACCCGCACGTCCCATTCGCCGCTGGCGATCAGGTTGACGTTGCGACGCAGCTTGCGGATCGAGGAGAGCAGATAGATCGAGATGAGCGTGACGACGATCAGCAGCGCGATGCTGACGATGACGAAGATCGTCAGGACGTCCGAGAAGATGCTGCGATTGTTCTGATAGACGAAGGCCATATCCTTGCCCGTCTCATAGATGCCGACGATCTCTCCGGCCGCGTTGTACAGCGGGCCGAGCGCATACATCCACTCGCCGCTCGCGTCCTCCCACGTCCCTACAACCGTCTCACCCTGCTCCAGCACCCGCCGGTTGTCCTCGTTCAGGCCGAACGGCTGGAACATCGTCAGACTGTTGTCATCGTCCATGATCAGATACAGCGCGCCGTCCATGTAACGGTAGATCGTATTGTACAGCCCGTCGCGGTCCCCGCCCGTCTGCGAGAACATCTCGGAGAGTCTCGTCTTGATCGCCGCATAATCCTCGCTGCCGTAATCTCTGGGCGAATTCAGCTTCACCAGATGCTCCTGGCCGACGAGATACTTGCCGTTACCAGCCAGCAGCTGGAGCTGGCGGAATGTATCCTCCTTCATCTCGCCGGAGAAGGACTGATACACCGAGTAGAAGAGCGCCAGCATCGACAGCAGCACCATCGGCACGAAGACGGCCAGCAGCTTGAGCAGCAGCGATACCTTGCGCCGCAGCACATGGATGTAGCCGAAGCGGAGCAGTCCGACCGCCACGACGGCCAGCGCCAGCAGCAGTACCCAGTAGAACAATCGCAGCGCCACCGTAGTCCAGGGATAGTCGAAGCCCCGCTGACGCTCCAGAATCGTACCGTCTCCGCCCAACCTCAGCAGTTGGTCGGCTGCGACGACCGTAAGCCCGTCCGCAGTATAGACGATGCTGGTGAACTCCTCCCATGCCGTCTCCGAGTCGTAGGCGGCCAGCTCCGCCAGCCCCAGCCAAGTCTGAGTCGCTCCTGTCGAGAGGCTCGTCCGCTTCACAGCCTCGTCGTGATGATCGATGAAGAAAACGCCGTCTGCCCCGTCGCTCGCGATATGTACCGGAAAGTTAAGCACCGGGTCTGCCGACTCCGGATAGATCAGCCGCTCTCCTCCCGCTTCGCTGGCATACAGCATGCCGCGCTTCGTCGTATAGAGCAGTCGATCGGCATCGACGCCGATCAGCTCGTTCAGATATCGGCCTTCGCCGATCGATACCGTCAGCCGCGTCTCCGGTTGCTGAGGGCCTGCTGCGTCCAGCGCGAAATCCAGGACATGCGCGGTGTCGGCCTCCTTCTTCAGCGCGTACAGCCGCCCCTCCCACACCGTCAGCGACTGCAAACGGCCGACGCGGAACAGATTGTCCTCTGCGGCGTAGTCGACATCATAGAGGCTCGTCGCGCGTTGGCCTCCCGGGGCGATTCGGATGATCCGCTCGCCGAGCACTCGCAGTCCGTAGGCGTCGAGGTCGGTGACAAGCGCGTAGACATAGCCCGCCTCGTCGACGGCGACACTCTCGAACAGCTGCGTCGTCTCTGGCTGCGCCAGTCTGGCGACATCATATTCGAAGGCCAGCTTGCCGGAAGCCTCTACCTTGCGGATCTTTGTCTTCGAGTCGGCGATCGTGTACTGGGAGTTTGCTGTGTCGGTGTAGACCTTGGACAGATTGGCATAGTCCTTGGACGTCACGAAGGGGTTGAAGGAACGGTATTCCTTCAGGCTGGCCAGCATCGTCAGGATGACGGCTGCCGCCAGCAGTAATAGGAGTAATTTGGATTTCAAGCGAACGCTCCTCATCGTAAGGGGATACTTACATCTATTTTACAACAAAGGTCACGAGTCGGGACCTTTTTCCTAAAATATATTTTGTCGAAAATGGCGATATATTTATTGAAGGAGACTAGCAGAAAGAGTAGAATTAAGGCAAAAGTTGTGGAGATGATAGCCATGGGACAGCTCGTAAGCAATGGCGCCAATCTGCAGTGCAGCTTTGGGGCGGCGCCTGGCACGTTGGTCGTGCTGCCAGTCAACCGTACGATGGCTGTCAGCCCGGCAGCCAATATTATGGACAATAAGCCGATGGTCAACATCCTGCCGTTCGGGATGTGCAACTCGATGGCCAATCCGATGGTCGCATCGGCGACGGCCGCCGCGCTCGGCGTGCTGACGCCCATGCCCTGCGTGCCCGTCACGGCCGCTCCGTGGGCGCCCGGCAGTCCTACAGTATTAATCGGCAACATGCCCGCATTAAATAATACCTCCAAGTGCATGTGCAATTGGGGCGGCGTCATCCAGGTCGTAAGTCCCGGCCAGATGACCGTGCAAGTACCGTAGCCAGACGATCCCACGCCCCCTAAGGAGACGAACCCTTTGATCGAAAAAATCATCAACCCCGTACTGGTGCCGCTTAAGCGCACCGTCCTCATGCCGCTCAAGCGCGCCAAAAGCTGGCCCAAGCTGCTCGCCAAGTGGATCAAGCTCAAAATCAAGGAAATCCTCGGCCAGAAGGAAATTACAAAAGCCAGCTATGTCCCCATTGGTAATTATTACATTTCCAAAAAATTGATCGTCATCGTCATTCTGGCTATCCTGATCCTCTACTTTTTCATCTTCATCAAGCCGCCCAAATTCGTCAACAAATGGCTTAGCCGCACGCCATCGATCACAGCGGCTAGCAACGCTCCTGCTCCCAACTACAGCGGCCCGGCCAACGTCTACAACGAAAACAAGCAGCTCCTCTACCAAGGCAATCTCAAAAACGGGCTGTACGACGGTGACGGGAAACTGTACCGCACAGACGGCCAGTTGCTCTATCAAGGTGCGTTTGCGGCGGGCAGCTACGAGGGGCAAGGCAAGCTGTACAGCAGCGAGGGCGAGCATGCGCTGCTCTATGAAGGCGGCTTCAAGGGCGGACAATACGAAGGCGCAGGCAAGCTGATGCGCGCAGACGGCAGCATCGTCGACGAAGGCACCTTTGCCGCGGGCGGGCTCATTCAGGGCAACCGCTATGATGAAGCCGGCAAGCTGTTGTATGCAGGCGCGCTGACCGGTGGCGTATACAACGGACCAGGTCTTTTGTACTATCCCGATGGCACGGTACAGCATCAGGGCGAGTTTGTAGCCGGATTGCCCGGCGGCAAGGGGCGCAGCTATACGGAGGACGGCCAACTGCTGTACGAAGGCGACTTCGAGAACGGCCAGTACGGCGGCAGCGGCACCTTGTACAACGAACGCGAGGAGCCGATCTACACCGGCGCGTTTATGGCGGGCAATTATTTTGGCGCTGGCAAAACCTTCTTCGACGGAGGCATGGTGCAATATGAAGGGCAGTTCGTGAACGGACAGCTCACCGGCGAAGGAACGGAGTATTACGATACGGGCACCGTTAAGTACACGGGCGGCTTCCTCTCGGGGCAATATCACGGCAGCGGCACGCTCTACGACGAGCGTGGCAACACCGTCTATGCCGGCGGCATCCAGCAAGGAAGCTACCACGGCGAAGGCGAGCTGTATGACGAGGAGGGACTGCTGGCGTTTAAGGGCATGTTCAAGCAAGGCCGCCTGAACGGCACGGCAACCTGGCTCAAGGACGGCATCACGCTGCTCTATCGCGGCGAATACCGTTCCGGCTTTCTGGCCCCACATGCGTACCTTAATCTGTCGCTCGCCCAGCTCGAGCAGCTGCTGGACAAGCCGTCCACGACCGAGAGCGTATATGCGGATCCGCCGGCGGGCGAGCTCGCGAGCGCTGCGGACGCGTCGGTAGGTGCTGGAGCAGACGCGGCTGGCGGCGGGGCTGGGGCTGGCGGGGCTGGCGGCGGAGAGGCCGGCTCCGCAGATGGAGGCCAGGCTAGCGGCGGCGCTTCGGCCAGCTCGAGCGGCGCTACGTCTGACACATCAGGCAGCGAGGCTAACGGAGGTACGACCACCTCAGGCGGGGCTGAGTCTGGCGGTGGAGAAGCAGGCTCCGTAGACGGAGCCCAGGCTAGCGGGGCGACGGAGACGACAGGCGCGCCTGCGGTAGCAGCTGAGCCGGAGCTGCTCATGACGACGTGGAAATATCCAGCGCTGGCGATGGCCTTCACCGCCGAGCTCGAGTCGCCGGAGGCGGATGACGTCGTGATTCGCCGCGTCGCCTGGACGGCGGGCCCGCTGCTGGCGCAGCTCTACGCCGACCTGGAGGAGCTGAGCGCCCAGCCGGACTCTCCCGTCGTCCGCTCAGGCACTCGCACCGCACGCGTATATGCTTGGGAAGGCGCCGAGTACACGATCGCCGTCGACCGCGACGGCAAGCCGCAGTCCGGGAGCGTCGTCTTGGCGCCATAGCCGCGCCGCAGGCATGACCCAGCCTGCATCCCGCTGCAGGCAACACGCAGCCTACGGCGCGGATGCTGGCTGGGCACTACTGCAAAACTACCTTTATTCTCGCTCCACTCGACGGTTTCGGGGGAGATAACTGCGAAAGTGCAGTTATTTCCCCGGAAATAGTCATCTTTGCTTTAAATCCCTCGAAATAACTGTACTTTTGCCCTTAAAAGCGACTGTAAAGCTACTCAGGCAACTATTAGATGTACTTTTGCAGTTATGGCACTGTCCCTCTTCTCTTCACCAGTTTCTCCCCATTTAAGTTCCTTTCTCACCCGGATGCTGCTGAAGCTTGAGGATGACGGTTGCCTTGAAGAGGTCGCCGTCTGTCTCCAGCTTAAGGATGCCGCCATGCAGACTAATGATTGACTGGGCGATCGCCAGACCAAGGCCCGAGCCTTCAGTATGGCGAGACGCGTCGCCACGTTTGAACCGCTCCATCAGCTCCTCTGCGCTGTCGTTGATCTCATAGCGGGAGATGTTTTTGAAGATGATCTGCACTTCCTCGCTACTCGTCTGTTCCATTGAGATATAGGCACGAGTATGGTCGAGCGCATACTTCACCATGTTGCCGATCAGGTTGTCGAAGACTCGCCACAGCTTCTGTCCGTCGACCTCTGCGAAGATCGCGCCCTCCGGCAGCGAGATGCGGAATTGGACCGCCGAGTCGTCCATCGCCTCCTTGTGCTCGGCCAGCGCCTGCTGCATCAGCTGCACCAGATCGGAGCGCTCGAGATGGAGCTTGGCGTTGCCGCTGGTCATCGATGACACCTCGAACAGATCGTCGATCATCGTCTTCAGCCGCTTGGACTTCTGGCTGATAATGCCGACATAGGCGGCTCGTTCCTCCGCCGTCGCCTCCCCCGCCTCCAGCAGCCCCGTATAGGTGATGATCGAGGTAAGCGGCGTCCGCAAATCATGACTGATGTTCGTGATCAGCTCCGTTTTGAGCCGCTCGCTTTTGGCATGCTCGTGCTGCAGCAGTCGGACCCCGCTCAGCAGCGTATTGACGCTGCCGGACAACTCGCCGAGCACGCCGCGTCCCTTGGAGACGAGCGGCGGCGGCATCTCTCCCTTCGCCAGCTGATCGGCTGCTCTGGCGATCCGGTTGAGATAGCCGAGCTGACGCGACGCCAGCAGGAAGGCGGCGATGCCAGCCACTGTCAATACAACCAGCAAAGGCATGTAGAACATAGGATCATAGTAATGAACCATTGCGCCACCAATATATCCAAGGCCGATCCAGATCACAGCCAGCGCCAGCAACTGCAAGCCCACGTTACGATAGATGAAGGAAGACTGCACAGCCTGCGCAATCCGCCGCGCCCACACACCAAGACGCACCACTGCCCGCCGCAGCCAGGTATGGGACCACTCACGCCGCCATTCCTCGCTGCTCCGCAGCCCGCTCGCCAACGCTTGACCTTGTAGGAACGTCAACGCCAAAGCAATCGCTGCGACGACGAGCGCAGTCGCGAGGCTGAAACCAGCCGAAGCCGGCATCACCACGAAGAGGACAACCTGGTGCGCTGCCCGCACCAGACCGAACAACGCTACCGCCAAGGCGAGCAACAACGCTAGGAGCTTGAGATCGAACGGCAGCTTCGCATACGAGCTCGCCCATCGCCGATTCACGGCTGATAAGCTCGCCATCATCGCCTTGAAGCGCAGGAGGACGAACACGAGCATCAGGATACCCACCGCCCCATACAACCACACCGCCGCCTGCTGACGTTGATAGGTCGCTGCCTTGGCTACAATCGGACTGTCCGCAGGCACGCCGATCCATCCTTCTACCTGGGGTTTATTGTAAACGCCAGACTCGAAGTTCATAAAGTAATATAAATTCGATGCGACTTCGGAAGCATAATTTACAACATGCGCGTAATTGCTGCCATACAACTCGTCTCGTGCAGTAGAAGCATCCGGCACCTTCATGCTTGTATACGCTTGTCCGGTCGCCGGACGATACAAGTAGTAGTCGAACTGATTCCGGAGCCCCTCATACTGGAGCAGATAGCTCTCGCGCCCCTTGTACATCTCCGAGAGCTGCCGCTCCTTTTCTTGCCGGATCTGCGCGGAGACCGCCTCGTCATCCTTGAATAGCTGGATGAGCTGCTCCAGCCTCTGAGCCCGCTCCTCTACATAGAACTCGACCAGCTCGCGATTATCGACAGCAGTCGCCTGATCGATAAGCGTCCCATACTCGATCCGTACGACCTCCGTCTGATCGGACAATGGCGCCATCTGAGCCCTGTAATCGGCAATCTCTTGCGGAGAAACTGTAATTGCTGCCTGCGCCTCCTGCAACGTAGGGTAACCATGCTCGAACAAATTCACAAAGGAAGCGAACGTACGAAGCTCCTCCTGATATTCCCGTGTATCGTAATAATCCCGCGCGATATAACGTTCTCCCTGATCATATAGCAGATATATCCCGCTTAGCCCGCAGACCAGCAGAAGCGAATAGACGACAACGCGAATGCTATTTTTCCATTTTGTATCCAATGCCCCACACCACTTTCAGATATCTTGGGTTTTTCGGGTCAAACTCGATTTTCTCGCGAATTTTGCGGATATGTACGGCCACAGTGTTCTCGACATTGTAGCCAGGTTCCTTCCAAACGCGCTCATAGATCTCCTGGATCGAGAAGACGCGTCCGGCATGGGTCATCAGCAGCTCGACGATTTTGTATTCGATCGGGGTCAGCTTGACCGTCTCGCCGTTGACGCTGACCTCCTTGCCCTCGCGGTTCAGAGCGAGGCCGCGCAGATCGATCGTCTGCGCCTTGCCGTCATATGCGCCAAAGGTTACATAACGCCGCAGCAGCGATTTGACTCGTGCGATCAGCTCCATCGGATTAAACGGCTTGGTCAGGTAGTCATCCGCCCCGACATGCAGACCGAGGATTTTGTCGCTGTCCTCGCTCTTGGCGCTCAGCATGAGGATCGGCAAATTGCGATGCTCGCGGATTTTGAAGGTCGCGGCGATCCCGTCGAGCTTCGGCATCATCACATCGAGGATGATCAGATGCACCTCCTCCGACTCTAGCGTCTTCAGCGCCTCCAGACCGTCCTTGGCCTTCAGTACTCCCAGTCCCTCCTGCTTCAGATAGATTTCTATCGCGTCGCGTATTTCCTTGTCGTCATCGACGACCAGCACCACGCGTTGCTCCATTCCAGTCACCTCTCTCGATTCGTACGTCCTGCTTCTTATTATATAGGCTAATTCTGAATACCAAGTGAGCAAGTTTATGAAGAAGGTCTTAATTTTGGTAGGCGGTAGCCTGGAAACGTCACACCCCCGTCAACACGAACGCATAGCAAAGACGCCGCGACCCTCCCTGCTGGGAAAGTCCGGCGTCGCACGCGTTTCACATTGTACCAAAGGGCTTCTAATTCTCCGACAAAGTTCCTCGTGTCCAGAGCTAAGCAAAGCTGGCTTCGTAAGCATGCGCTTTGGATGACGAAACCGCTTTTGCTTGTGTTGTCACTTGGGTCCAGAAGCTCCGGCAGCTCCGGCCGCTGCCTGGTCCGCCGCCTGACGCAGCTCCTGCTCGCCAGCGTCGCGGCCTTCCGCCGCACGGGTCGGCTCCTTGAATGCCCACCAGCGGATACGCAGCTTGGTGCGCTCTGTTTTCTCGCTCAGATGCACGCCGATTCGGAAGCTGCCTTTTTTCGGATACATGACAAACCCTAGCTTGTGCTTGGGATAATTGCCGTCGTATTCACTCCCGGCGAAAATCTCCTGCGGTCCGTAGTAGACGGCATTGCTGCGATTCCACATCGCTGGCAGATCGATGTCCAGCGCCTCCTGCTCGTCGGACAGTCCTGCGCTCACCAGCACGACGCCGGCGCCCAGGCCATGCTCGATCTCCTCGGAGAAAAAATTGCGACGCCGACGCTGATACCACTTCCGCTTCTCCTCTGGCATGATCGATACCTCGACGATGCCGGTGCGGACCGTCTCCTCGGGCCGCTCCTGCGCCTCCAGGCCGAGCCGGGCGAACTCCTCCTTAATATCGGGAAATTCCGTCAGCGTTACAGGCGCGCTGCTCGCCTCAAGCTCGGGAGCGCGTGCCGTCGGGACCGCTGGCGGCTCGGCGGCGCCGGAGCCGGACAACAGCTTGTAGAGCATCGTCGGGTTGATCACATACTCCTGGAACGGCAAGGGCTCGACGCTCTCGATGACGTAGGTCGCTCCCATCTGCAGCAGGTTGACCTTGGCCAGATAGACACAAGGCTCGGCCGGCGACTCGATCGCCCGGTCCAGCGAGCGGCTGTAGTAGGCGCGCAGGATCCGCTCCGCTACCGGCACATCGCTGCAAGCGATGCTCTGACGGATATGGGACAGATCGTAGATCATCCGGTCGCCGATCACGAGCCGGACGGTGCCCTGCTGCGCCTCCAGCTGGACCTGCTCGTCCACATCGGCCGTCGCGCGCAGCAGGAACTTGCGGGTGTAGCTGGAGCTCGCGCCATCGGTCGGCTCCGAGAAGACGATCTTGCCGCCTGGCAGCTCCTCCGCTGCCTCGACGCCGCGCCAGAGCGGCTCATATTCGAACTCGATATGCGACGTCTGCAGCGTCCGCTCCACCGTCAGCTTCAGCTCGAACGCCTGGCCGGGCAGCACATAACGCGGCGCTGTCTGCAGGATGCGCACCTGGCCGTCGTCGTACCAGATCGACGTATCCTCGACCAGATGGTCATACTCCAGGCTTGATGGGGCTGGCGGCGTCTCCCGCACGAACAGACGGAACGTCTCGAGGATGCGATTATGCTCGCTGACCTCCTCCTTGCGCCCCGTCGCGCCTGCTACCGTATGGACTGGCTCCTTGCCCTTCTCGTCATAGGCGATGCAGAGGTAGACGTTTTTGGCGTAGTCGTTGTTTTTGAAGCCTTCGATATTGGACAGCTTGAGCGTCAGCGGCGAAGGCACGACGATCTCCCGGCCGAGCTGGTCGAGCGCCGCACCGGTCTCGATGGAGAGCGACTTGTCGTCGACCGCCACCACCTGCAGACCGGCGATGACGCCGCTGCCGAACAGCAGCCGATTCGAGAGCCGCTTTTTGTCGGTCATATACGTCTGCTCGGACATGAAGTCCCGTACCGTCAGCAGCTTGCCGTAAAAATACCGATTCCGTTCAAATGGGATGTACCTTGATCTGTTCATCGTCCTACCTCTCTCCTTCGTGATCAAAAGCGACCTATTCTAAGCGTGAGTCGAGCTCTAGCCGGGTATGCCGATCCATCCGGTTATCATGTCCGGTATCGATCGTGATCGTATGATGCGGCATCGACTTCTGACCGTCGAGCGTCAGCAGCGTCGGCTCGGAGAGCACCGTATTCATCCCCAGATAGGAGTGCAGGTCCATGTACACCCACGGCTGCAGGATGACCAGCTTGCACTGCGAGAAGACCGGCTTGAACGCATCGATCAGCTGCTGCACCGCCGCCCGCTTCACGTCCGTCTCGACATGCTCCGCCTTCACCAGCACATTGAAGGTATGCGGATCGGCGGCGTAGAGCTGATCGCTCACCTCGCCGAGCTCCGGATTCTCCCGCAGCGGGCGGACCTGCTCGTACTCCAGGATGATCGGCTTCTCTCCGGTGAAGATCGTCAGCAGCAGCTCCATCGCCAGCCGTGTCCCCCGCATCGTATGCAGCGTCGGCGCATGCAGCAGCAGCTGACGCAGCTGCGACTCCGTCCAGAAGTCCTCGGCCTCGATGCCGATCCAGCCGAGCAGCCAGCGCAGACTCTCGCCGCTCGCCTGCGACGGCTCCAGCGAGCGCGGTATGTCGGCGATCGTGCGATCCGTCTCCTCGAGCATCGACTGGAACAGACTCAGATAACGCGACAGGAAGTCGCGGGAGCCAGCCTGATGCTCGTAGATCGCCGGCAGGTAGCGCAGATAAGAGTCACGCGGGAAATGCACCTTCATGCTGCGAATCGCCGGCGCATGATGCTCCGAGCCGACCAGCTCCAGATAGATCCAAAGGTACCGACCCTTGGCCTCGAACAGCAGCGCGTCCTCCGCGTCGCGCAGCGGCCTCGACCAGAGACCTGCCAGCGCGGCGAGCTTGTCGCTCGCGCTCACGCTGTCGTCGGCGACGTAGTCGTCGAGGCGGACGCGGCTCAGCCCGAGGATCAGCTCCTGCTCGTCGGAGGCATAGTAGCGGATGTTGTACTGCGTATCGCTGACCGCCAGCGCGTCGATCTCGATCCTGTGCCACTCCGTCTCCGGCGATCCGCTATCGAGCGCAGGGCTGATCCAGACGCCGAGCCGGCGGCCGTACTCGCTCCAGCTCGCCGTCTCGGACACCGGCTGCATGCTGTACAGGCAGCGCTCCTGCGCATCCCACAGATCGATGCCATGGCGCGCAGCCATAATCTTCGCTCCCTTGGCATTGCCGAGCTGGGCCCGCTCCAGTTGCTCCCCGAGCAGCCCGTAGCGCAGGAGACGGTGCGCCCCTTCCATGCTGCGCAGCAGCGCCCAGAAGCCATCCGGACCGCCGTCGCAGATCGACAGCAGCTCGCCGCCTGCCGCGAGCGGCTCCTCTCCGGCCAGCACGGCCACGCCTCCGATCAGATCGATCGCCACGACCTGCGCCGTCGTCCGATCGAGCAGCCAGCAGCGGCCATCCGGGCCCATCGACAGCTCGAAGCGTTCCTGGAAGATGTCGGCGATGTAGATCTGATTGTCGATCGGCAGCTCGATGACCGCCTGCTCCCGTCCCGTCGCGCCGATCTGCAGCAACTGCAATCGAGAGGCCGAGGCGATCGACGCCAGCAGCCACAGGCTGTTGTCATCGGCAGCGGCCATCGTAATGCCGAGGAACGGCTCGCCCAGCCAGCTGTCACGCTCCCACTTGATCTGCGAGCTGTCGGCGGACATCGCCTGCAGCATCGACGTCTCGCCCTGCTGGAGGACGATGACCATATCCTCGGTGACCGCCATCCGCGCCCAGCTGTCCCACTGGGCGCCATTCCAGGTCGTGATCGCCTCGGCATGATTGCTGCTCAGATCGGCCCGCCAGAAGATCCCCCGCTCGTCGAGCATATACCATCTGCCGCTGCGGTCGACGACCGTATCCATGATGGGAGAGCTGAGCTGGGGCGGATTGAAGTAGCGCCGGGCCAGCTGCCGGTGCACCTGCTCGCGGACGATGGACAACCCCTCCGCTCGACGCTCGAGGTGGAAGTATGACCCTCTGTCCCAGTCCGATGCTTGGCGAAACGAAAAAAATTGTGCGCCGCTCAACGCGCTCCCCCCTTAAGATTCATGTTAGTCCAACCGCGCTAGCCCACAGTTGTAATAAAGTCGATGTCGTGCTCGCCCGAGATCACAAGCCCGTTCGGCGGAATATGGATGTCGCCGCCCTCATCGGTGTGCACGTCGCGTCCCTCTGCCATCAGCCACAGATCCTGGATATAATGAACGCCCGGCACCTGATGGATAATATCGTAGATGTCGCTCTTGTAGATCGGATGACCAAAGCTCCAGCCGCTCGCCTCCGTATCGCCGTAAGGCTGGAGCCAGCGCTGCAGCGCCTCCAGCACAGCCGCGTCGCGTCCCTGGTAGCGCAGATCGACGACGATCGTCGCGCGCACGGTCACCTTCACATACTCCGGCGGGATGATGTGGAAGTCGGTCGTCAGCAAGCGATACGGCTCCAGATGTCGGCCGATCGTCTCGATCAGCCCCTCGCTTGGCTTGGGCAGCGCCTTGCGGCTGTAAGGCACAACGACGATCGAGATCTTGCCGACGGCGCGCTCCTCGGGATACCGGGCCAGCCTTGGGTAATAACCGGGGATCGTCTTCACCTTGGCGAGCCGCAGACCCGGGATCTCCCGCACGCGCGCCTCAAGATCGTCGGCGGTGATGCCGGACTTCGGATGCAGGACGCTGAGCCGGGTCCGCAGCAGCGCCTCCTTCATCGTCTCCGCCTCGGCCCCGCCATACGCGGGATAGAGGTTCGTGATGTGCAGCGTCTGTCCGTGAAGATGCATCTCGTCGATAATATTGGCCTTGACGTTGCCGCCTTCGCCGATCCCGGTGCGGCAGCCGATCAGCCGGATGTTGGGCAGCGCCGCCGCGGGCGGCGTCATGCCATGCTCGCCGTCCGAGAACAGCAGCGTGCCCTCCTGCGCGTCGACGACGTAATGCCGGCTGTCCGGACCCGACTCGTCGAAGTCCAGCTTGCGCTCCCAATCGCTCCAGACCATCTCTCCCTCGTCCGGCTTCCAGTAGCCGACCTGCAGCTGCAGCATGTCGGCCAGCACATCGTCGACGGGCAGCGCCAACCGCTGCCCGGAGATCCCTGTGCCGCTGCCGAGCAGCCAGTGATCGAGGAAGGAGGGCTCGATCGCCACGAGTCGCAGGCGCTCTGCCCCGGTCGGCGCCAGCTCGGGCTCGATCCGCAGCTGCGCCTGCCCGCCGCGGAGGAACAGCTCATATGCGCTGCCTCCGACATCCCGCCACAGGCCGTCCTCGCCGCTGCGCTGGAGGAGCAGACGGCCATGCCGGTACAAGGCATGCGCCAGCGGAGCCGTCAGTCTGTCCGTCGCCTCCTCGGGCTCGAAGTCCGCAGCATCAAACGTCGCCCAGCAGCTCAGCGTCTGGCCTTGCTGGGCGAATACCTCGTTCCAGATCAGGCGGCGGATGCGCGGCGGATCATGGTATTCTCCGGCGGTCAGCTCAACGCGCAGCTTGGTCGCGCGGCCGTCCGAGCGCGGCAGCTCGAAGAGGATCGGCCCGCTCTGATGGAAGCTGTACGACTCGTCTCGCTCCAAGGGCAGCGGCTCCCAGCTGCCGCTGCCGTCCTCCTGCTCCAGCCAGTAGCTCCAGACGGTCGTACTGGAAGGCACGAAGTGCCGATAACGCGCCGGTATCCGCACAGCCGGCTCCTGATCGGTCAGCTCAAACCAGAGCGACAAGGGCATCTGCTGCGGCAGCGGCTCGCCGAAGACGATCGACATGCTGGCGCCGAGCTCTCCCTGCTCCCCGAACGGATAGAAGGGCGCGCTGCCCAGCTCCAGATCGTCGGTAACCGCCAGCTCGCCTTCCGAAGTATGCACATAGACCTGTCGCAGCATGTCGGGCAGCACCGTCACGGGACGGATCGTCTCGAACGGCAGCTCCCCGACCTGCAGCAAGGTGCCGGTCGGCAACAGGATCGGCGTCGCGGCATTGGCAAAGCTGAGCGAGGTCATCGCCGGCATGCGGTCGCGGGGCTGCTCGCCCAGCAGCTTCAGGAACTTGCGTTCATGGCCCGCCGTCAGCCGATCCAGGCTGTACTGCTGCATCTCGATATGCCAGGCCAGCATCTCCAGCAGCGTAATGCCTGGATCATGCGCGTTCTCATCCGTCCACTCGGCCAGGATGCCAGGGATCAGATCGCGCGCCTCCCGGACCAGCTCCTCGAAGCTGCGGTCGTCGAGATTCGGTAATGACAGCATAGATGGCCCTCCTTTTGATATCCGTCACTCTCTATTGCTTGACTTCGACATTGATGCGATGCTCGCCGCCGACGACGACCCCGTGCAGGATCGACGACAGACGGTCCGGACTGATCTCCTCGGCATCGCCGTTCTCCAGCTTGATCGCTTCGATGAGCAACTGCGGGATGTGGATGACCGGCCCGATCGACTTGAGCAGCGCGTAGAACATCGACTGGTGCACGATCTGCCCGATATTCCAGCCCTTGCCGTCGCCATTGCCCCGGATCGGATCGAGGAAGAGCCGCAGCTTGGCCAGGATCGCCCGCTCGGTCGGCACGATCTCCTCCATGCTCCGCACCCATACTGTCGCCTTGACGCCAATCTGCAACAGCGCCGGCTCCATCACTTGCACCCCGCCGGGGAAGGCCAGCGTCGACGCCGCCCGCTCCATCAGGTAACGCTCGATCGTCCGCTTCAGCTCCTGAAAGTGCGCGCCGTCGCCGATCCCCGACTTGGGCAGGACGACGACCGACACCGCGCCAGGCGCCCGCTCCATCCGGACATTGCGGCCAGGCAGACACTTTACCTTGGCCACATTGGGATGGGCCTCGCGCGCCAGCCACTCAAAATCGTCCGCCGTCACCGCACGGTTGCGATGCGTGAACAGCTTGGGCCCGCGCACCATCGCCTCCTCGAGTGTGCCGGCATCGCAGCCCCCGGCCGCCGGGAAGCGATTGACCGCTCGTTCGACGAACGCGAGCGCGCTCTGCAGCGAGGTGATCGTGCCGGCCGGGACATTGCCGCGATGGCCGCCGCCAGTCGTGTACGTGACGCGTACCGCGTCCTCGCTGGCGCGCCGATTGCGCGGATGGCTGCGGCCGCCCTGGAGCATCCGCAGTCTGCCCGAGGCGCGGTCGATCATGAAGTGCCTGTCTCCATGCTGCGAGCGGAGGAACTGCGATACCTCCTCATACCGTACCCACGCCTTCATCAGCTCGCCCGCCGAGTCGCGCACCGTCTCGATCGCCTCCGGCCGCGCGGTCGTGAGACGGGCCAGCTCCTCCGGCGTCAGCGTATCCGTCTCGTCCACCCACACCTCGATCGCCAGCACCGGCGTCTCGGAGAGCTGATAATATTCGGTCAGCTCGTCATCGAGCGTATCATAATGCTCGACGCGTGCCGGGAACTCGTCGGTCAGCTTCTTCTGCTGCACGACCATCGTCGTGTTGAGCGAGGCGTCGAGGAGCCGGGGCAATCTCCGTCCATCGGTCTCCCGCTCGTAGCGGGCGTCGAGGTTGACGACCCGGATCCAGCATCGCGCTCTGCCGAAGCGCGTCTCCATCGCAAAATCTCGCGGCCCGGCAAACTGGATATAGCCGCTGCGCGTCAGCCCGTTGGTGTCGTCGGCGACGACAAGCGGCGACCAGACCGGCGAACCGCCGACGCTGCGCAAATATTGCCATTCCATAAACGGCACATCGTCGCTTGTCACATGCCGCTGCTTGAGCATGACATAGAGCTGGATCGGTCCGCGCTCGGGCGGCGCGTCAAAGCCGAGCCAGACGGCGGGATGCCGACCCTCGAGCGCCACGAACGGACGGAAGACGTCGCTGCCGGTCCGCACCTCGTGCGTGCGGTCGGCAACCTCGAGATTATTGACTGTCAGCAGCGTCTGCGGCGCATGGAGCGGCGTCTCATACCCGTAACGGATGCGCAGGTCGGAGAGAACCGGGGTGTAATAGATCGCATTGGGAGAATAGGCGTTATGGATGTGAACGATCCTCGCCCGGATCCAGTAGTTGTCCTCGGCATTGACGACGATCGGCTCTAGATCGGCAGGGCAACGGAACGTTACCGACCGCTCCTCCTCCCCTTCCCAAGGCTCGCTGAACAGGTGGCGCGCTTCATCCTCCACCGGCAGGATGATCCAGGCGTAGCCGTTCCAGTACTCCCACGCGACCGTCGTAATCGTCACCGGGTCGGGCTCCTCGATCTTGTCGACCTCCTGCCGCTTCATGACCATCTTCCAGTTGATCTGCGGCGGCCGCTCGGGCATCAGCCGCGTCGGCGCGAAGCCCAGCCGGAAGGACAGCGTCACGGCCGCCCCCCGCTTGGAGAACGGCTCTGTACTGCCGATGTAGAACAGGCCGAAGGGGGCGAAATACGTGCCGAACGGCTGGCAGCCGTGGGCCGCATCAAGCTGCATGTCGTTGAAGTAAAGTCGGCTCGGCACGATCCCGACCGCATCGCTGGCAGCGGCGAAGTGGCTGCTGAGCAGCATCCCGTTGAACTGCATCCGGCCCAAGCCTGGATCGCCCTCGCGCTCATGTAGCGACAAGGCCCGGCAACGAATCCAGCGACCGTCCACCTCGCCCAACCCGGTCTCGAGCAATCTGCCGTGGTACAGCTTGATGAGCCGGATCGTCGCGTCATGCCGATGCACCCGGTCGAAGGCCGTCCAGCCTGACTCGCCCAGATACTCCCAGACGACCTTGGCGGGATCGGCGAGTCTGGCGACCGACTCGGCGACGGCGGCGGTGTGCTGGGTATTCTGGAAGCGGATCTCGATGTAGGCGGGGTGCTCGAGCCAGAACAGGAAGTCATGGCGAACATACAGGACGTGCTCCTGTTCATTGCGGCCTTCGCTGCCGAACAGCGCCGTCCCCTGTCCTGCAGACGCCAGACCGCCGAGCTCGCCGTCGCCGGCCAGCCGTACGATCCGATCGCTGCGCGGACTGATCGCGAGCAGATCGAGTAGCCGCGCCGTCGTCAGCAGCAGCGTCTGCGCCGTCTCGAAGACGACCGGCTCAGGGTCGCCTGGCAGCTGGGCCGCCAGCTGCGTCCCGCGCTCCACGACGACCGGGTCCACGGTGCCCTCGCTCAGGTAGAACGTGACCTGGGCCAGCGCCGGGCGCGCCGGAGCCAGCTCGACGTGGAACTGATTGAGGAAGGCGAGGAAGCTCTTGAAGGGCACCTGATTGAGACGCCGGATATTGCCCTCCAGCAGATGCGCGAACATAAGCGCAAGCGCCGTGCCGGGGTCCGGGTCCTCGGGACTGAACCGCCATTCGGGCGCATAGAAGGGCGCCATTTTTTTCAGTTGTTCAATGAGCTGCTGCTGCGTTCGCGTATCGATAACCGGGTAGGACTGCTCCAGCATCCCTCCCATGCGTTGCTCCTTCATGCCATTCTCCCCGACTCGTTAATTTGATCCCTCGAATAAATAGAACGGATAGACCTGGTTGTACAGATTGTTCGTATGCCGGACCTCGTACTGGACGTGGATCAGCAGCTTCTCCGGCTTGGCCGCATCCCGCTCCACGCGTACCTCCACCTCATGCACGCGCGGCTCCCAGCGCTGGATCGCCTCGCGGATCTCGGCCTCGATCAGATGCAGCGTCGCATCGTCATTGCCCTCGAACAGGTAGCGCTCGATGCCGCAGCCATAGTCGGGCCTCATGATCCGCTCGCCCTTGGGCGTCCAGATGATGATGCGGATCGCCTCGGCGATGTCCTCCTCATGCTGCACCTGCCGGATGCGGCCTGTCGCCGGATCGACCTCGATTGGGAATTTCCAGCCCTTCCCCAAAAATGCTTTGGACATTCGTCGTCCCTCCTCGTGAATCATCCGACCCAAGGCGCTAGTTGATCTTGACCATCGAGCCTTTGATATTGACGAGGCCGTCGGATTGCAGATCGAGCGAAGCGCCTCCCTTGAGCTTAAGCGCCGCCGTCGCCTCCAGTGTCACCTGGGTCGACTTGATCGTCACGGCCTTCTGGCTCTCGATCTTGACGTCGCCCTGCTGGGTCAGCGTGATCTTGTTCGTGCCTGCCTTAATCTCGACCTGACTGCCGCCTTTGATCGTCACCGTGACTTGTCCGTCCTTGTCGTTCAGCTCGATCGTATTGGCCTTGTCGTTGAGCGTCAGATGCTGGCCCTTGTTCGTCTTAACCCGGATCTGACCGGCATTGTCCGTATCGTCGAACTCGAGCTGGTGTCCGGCGCGCGAGGTCATTTTGCGAATATTGTTTTTGTCGTCCATCGCATGCGGAGGCTTGTCCTTGCTGTTCCAGAGGCTGCCGATGACGATCGGCTGGCCGATGTCTCCCATCTGAAAGGCGATCAGCACCTCGTCCCCCACCTCCGGCACGAAAAACATGCCCCGCTTGCCGCCGGCCATCATCGTCGTCACACGAGCCCAGTCGAGCGCGTTGTCATCGTCGATGACCGGTATTTTAACCTTGACCCTCCCCAGCTTCTCCGGGTCCTTGTTGCTGGTGACGACGCCAATGTAGACGCCGTGCACGACGCCCATCAGCTGCTCATTCATATTGGAGAAGGAGTCATACATCGCTACACCACATTTCCTTGAATGTTGAAGCGCGTCTTGTACCCCGAGCTGTCGATCGCATGGGAGGCGCTCTGGATATAATACGTCTGGTTGAGCCGCTGACCGAGTCCATCCAGCTTGATGTAGCGGCCAGCGCGCAGCTCCGGCAGTCCGATGCATTCGGCATTGCCGCTCACCAGCTGCATCGCACGCTCGTTCATGACCGCCTCGGCCTTCTGCTTGGCCTCCTGGGCATCCGTGACGTTCAGATACAAGGTCTCCTCGAAGCTGCCCATCGTCTTGAGCAGATCGGCGCCTGTCCGGGTTCCGGAGCCCACCTTATTCACCGAGGACGAAGCGCCTTCGATGACTTTTTGTGTCTTCGGGTCCCAGCCCCGCACCTTCACTTCGGTCACCTGATCGGCGAGATTTTGCTCCAGATGGACGCGCGACAGATGTTTGCCCCAGGAGAGCGTCATGAGCGGCGTCTTCTGCTGGTTTTTTTTGCGGAAATACATCGTCTTACCCACCACGAAAAACTCGTAATTCAGGCCTTTGGCCAGACCGAGCAAAAACTGGTAGTCGTTCACCGGCTTTTTCGGCAGGCTCGTCACGGTGTTCGTCGTCGCATCGATGACGAAGCTCGTAGCGCCGTGCGTCTGTCCGATTTCCTTGGCGACGTCGGTAATTTTTTTGTTGGCCCACGTCTCGGCCTTGCTGCCGCGCATCATCTTGAACGACAGATCCATGCCGGTGACGCCGATTGTCGGCGCCTCGCCGCTGGAGAAGTCGATGTTGACCGCAGTCACATAGCCGAAGAAAATCGGCTCCAGCCGGTCCGTATAGCCCAGATGGACCTCCAGCGGCTTGCCCGGCACGAGCAGTTGGTCGAGCCACTGGAAATCGCGGCTGACCGGATCGTACGCATTGGCAACGACGAAGCTGACCGTATCGGCAGCAGGGGACGTTGTCGTCTCCACCTGCACCTCGGTAATCGCCATTCCTTCGCGCACGGCGTCCTTGCTGTTGATGAACAGCTTGAAGCCGGGCGCGATGAAGTTGCGGTATTTGGTTTCCAGCGCGTCGAAGGTGAACTTGTCGCTGTTCAGCTTGATGTTGCTCATCGCATTCCTCTTCCTATCCGTACAAACGAGGGATTTTGATCACGCTGCCCGGCTCCAGCCGCTTCGGGTCGCCGATGCTGTTGGCGCGGGCGATCTCTCGCCACAGGCCCGGGTCCTCGTACTCCTCGGCCGCGATCTGCCAGAGCTGCTCGCCCTGTCTAATCGTGCGCTGCTTGGTGCGGTCGGCGGATTGGCGGGGGATCTGCTTGAACTGATCCTGGATGCTCTGCACCGCCTTGAAGCTGACGTTCAGCGTCGCCCGCACCGGGATGCCGGAGTCGAGGAACATCGTGAAGTTTTGCGATACCTTCTCCGCCACGCCGCGGAATTGCAGCGAGCCCCAGATGAACTTGCAGAGCGGCGGGGCGTGCAGGTCCTTGTCGACGTCGAGCAGTCCCGTAATCTTCGCCGTATGCGTGCGCACGTCCTTGCCTGCCTCGTACGTATCAAAAAACAGATCCATCGACAACGTCGTCGCTTCGCCGCTGACGAATTGGGCGATCGGTTGGGACAAGCCGGGGATCGTCTGCCACGAGTAGCTGTTCGACGATTCCAGATGATATTCGCTCGGGTTAAACAGCACCTCGACCCGCTCGGAGCTCGAGCCGCGTTCGATCATGATCAGTGCCTTCTTCAACGCCATAATGGCTTCCCTCCCGCTGCTAATGCGTAGTAATCTCGGCGTTGCTGGTCAAACTTCAAAAGCTGGCGCGCAGCTGTAACTATAGTTTGCAGAATTAGTCCGTTCGTCGGCTACCCAGTGGCCTAAACTGGCCCTCGGTGCTGAGCGCGACACGCTACAGTCCTCGGCGCTGCTGCTCGAAGCGCATGCGCCTAGTGATCTCACGATACATCTGATCGGTGACGGCGCGCACGTCCAGCGCAGATGCGCTCGGCTGGGTGCGCAGCTCCTTCAGCTCGCTCTCGAGTCGCGTCAGCGACTTGTGGATCGCGCGCTCCTGCGCCTGCTGCACGCCAGCGCCAGCGCGACCGCGTATCGCCAGCTCCATCGGCACTGGCCGGGGGGCGGGACGAGACTGGCGG